>Ga0316217_10001034_pt1 | contig 37622 bp, 23 predicted proteins | sample 1anoAmetaG_FD_203633 | JGI IMG/M metagenome (GOLD analysis project Ga0316217, IMG submission 203633) | Freshwater microbial communities from Trout Bog Lake, Wisconsin, USA - 1anoA | ecosystem: Environmental > Aquatic > Freshwater > Lake > Hypolimnion/Profundal zone | place: USA: Wisconsin...
CAAAAACACGTCGGATTATTTCCGCGGCGGCGGCATCATGCCGTGGTGGATGGCCGGCGTCTCAGCATGGATGGCCAGCTTCAGCGCCTGGACGTTCACCGGCGCCGCGGGGAAAATTTATCAGAACGGTCCGTTTGTTTTGCTGCTGTATTACTCAAGCATCGCGGCGTTTGTCATGATTTTGGTGTTCACCTGTTACCGGTTTCGGCGAATGCGGACGGTGACGCCGATGGAGGCGATCCGCGCGCGTTATGGCGCGGCGACACAACAATTTGTGACCTGGATTCGGCTGCCATTTCTGATGTTGTTCGGCGGGGTGGCCTTGAACACGGTGGGCGTTTTCATGTCCGGCGCCTTTGGCGTGGAGTTACCCTATGTCATCATGGTTTTGGGAGGCATGGTGACGTTTGTTTCACTGGTGGGCGGCGCCTTCGGCGTGGCCGCCAGCGACTTTGTGCAGATGTTCCTGGTCGTGACCGTGACGCTCGTGATCTCGGCGTTTGCGCTGTTGCAGCCGGCGGTGGGTGGTTTCTCCGGGCTGCTCGAAAAACTGCCGCCAGCCCATTTCCATTGGGGTCAGATAGCGCGGCCGGAATTCATCACGCTCTGGTTTGTGGCCCTGATGTTCAACACCATCTTTGCCCAGAATTCCATGGAAATGTCCGCGAAGTATCTGATGGCGCGCAGCGACGCGCACGCGCGCAAAATGGTGATTTTCCCGCTGGTGGGCACGATAATTGGACCGCTGCTGTGGATCTTGCCGCCCATGGTGGCGGCGGTGGTTCATCCCGGCGGCCTGGGACAGATCCTGCCCACGCTCAGTCACCCGGAAGAAGGCGCGTTTCTGGTGACGGCCCACGATGTTCTGCCGGCGGGAATGCTCGGGTTGTTGATCGCCGGCATTTTCGGCGCGACGCTTTCGAGCCTGGACGCCAGCGTCAATCAGGGCGTGGGCATTTTGGTACGGAATTTCTATCTGCCCGTAATCAATCCCAAATGTTCGGAGAAGAAACTGCTGATCATCAGCAAATGCTGCACGGCTGGCTTTGGCTTGGTGATCATCAAGATGGGCCTGATCATCAGCCAGCAACGAACCGCCGGGTTGTTTGATTTTTTGAATCAATTGGGCGTCGGTTTATGGCTGCCACTGGCGGTGCCCATGTGCCTGGGGTTGTTTTACCAGCGCACACCGCCCTGGTCCGGCTGGGGCACGGCGCTGGTGGGATTACTCACCTCGTTTGCCATCATGTTTTGCGTGAAGGCCCAAGCCCTGTTGGATCCAACTTCCACCAAGCTGGTGATCAAGACCCAGATTTGGATCGAATCCCATCTCCATCTGAAGTTGCCGGTCGTTTCGGATTTGGTCAGTTGGATTCCGGGAATGTCAGCTCCGCTCAAGCCGGAAGAGACCACGCAGAGCTTCCTCATTGCCACGGCTTTTGGGGTGATTGCCGTCTCGATTGCTTGGTTCTTCTTCACCTCGCTGTTCTACGAAAAATCGTCCTCGGCATACAAGACTAATCTGGATAAGTTCTTTGAGGCGCTGAAACGGCCGATTGAAGACCTGACTGCCGAACAGGTCAAGGAAAACACCAAGGTGGTGGGCGCAATTGGCGTGCTCTGCATCATCTTCGGCACGTTTGTGATATTGATGATGCTCGTTCCCAACGAGGGAGCGAAGCGGCTCGCCTTTTTATTCAGTGGCGGCAGCATCTTTGGCGTGGGTTGGCTGTTGCGGCGCGTCGCCAAACGGCATCCGGATAAACCCGTTTAGTAAACCTGGGAAATTGGGTGCCTACATTCTTATGACTTCAAGATTTTCCGGCAATATCCTATTGGACGGAGCACCGGTGTCCCGACCCGGCTCGACGGGGCATATTTTGAACCACACCGTGTCAGGAGTCCGGCGCTCCAATCCCAAATCAAGACCCTACTGATTTTTCGTATGCCGCTAAAATCTTTCCATCCCGGCGCGCTCTGGCTGGACAACCACGGCATCCACATCAACGCCCATGGCGGCGGAATCTTGCACCACGACGGCATCTATTATTGGTTCGGTGAACATAAGATCGAAGGTGTGGCTGGCAACGCGGCGCATGTTGGCGTTCACGCCTATTCCTCGCGCGATCTTTACATTTTCTGTTCACGTCCGACTGCACTGGCTGGGCAGCCAACCCGGCGCGGTTGCTCGCGGCCGACGCCATGCTCGGAGATTGGGAGGAACTGGGAAACCCCTGCCTGGGTCCGGGCGCACAAATCGCGAACGCCTTCAATTCACAATCTACGTTTGTCCTGCCGGTGCAGGGGAAGCCGGATGCCTACATTTTCATGGCGGATCGCTGGCAGCCGGAAAACGCGATTGACGGCCGTTATGTCTGGCTGCCTATTGAATTCCGTCATGGCGTGCCAACGATTTCGTGGCACGACGAATGGGACTTACGCATTTTTGATAAATAAATGAATACCACCAATCGCCATCGTCCGTTTCTGAGCATCTGGTTCGGCAATTTCTTTGAACCGTTTTACAGCAACTACGAAGCCACGCGCAAAGGCATTGCCGAGGTCGTGGATCTCGGTTTCAACAGCATCAATCTCGACTCGAAGGCCTGGGAGGATTTCTTCGCCCGCTATCGCGGCGAGGCTGCCAGTGAATATGTGGCGATGCAAGAGTTCATGATGCAGGAGGCCGCCAAACACGGGCTCGATTACACGTGCCTCGCACTGTACCTGTGCGGCGACAATCTTTATCCGAACATCCGCAGCGTGCCGCCGGTGCGGGGCGAAGAGCCGATCCGCCCGAATGGTCAGCCGATGGGCACCTACAAGTATTGGTCGCCCAAGGCGCAAGCCACGATGGTCGAGCATGTGCGCGGTTTATTAAAACTTTACGGCCCAGGCATGAGACGGCGAGCGGATGGCCGCATCATCCTGCAGACAATGTTCGAGCCCATTCCCAAGCCGAGCTTTGACACGGAAGGAAAACAAAAATATCTCGCCTGGCTGGATAAACGTTACGGCAGCGACCTCGCGAAACTGAACCAAGCTTACGCGCTCGCGGCCAAATCATTCTCCGATCTCCAGCCGTCGGAATACTGGCTGCGACCAGAGGAGTTGAGTTGGGTTGGTTGCGCGCGGCCCACCGCAGAGGATTTCGCCAAACGCACGCCGGACTTTCACCGCTGGGTGGATAACCAGGCACACCTCGCGGAAGTCCTTCAGGACTATCTGGCCACGATGAAGCAGCATTGGCGCGCGCTGGCGCCGGAGCTTTTCATCGAGCCGGTGCTGCACCAGTGGGGCTATTTCTTCAATCCACCGGGGCAGATTGATTGGCAGACGGGCCAGCGCGCGCTGGATGTTTACCGCTGTGCCCCGCACGTGGACAGCGTGCTGTTCATCGCCGCGCCCCTGAACGCCGAGAATCGCGCCGACGCCTTGGCTTTGAGCGTCGAGGGTTCCATTATGCGCAACGCCAACTCGCATCGCCCGTTCACCGCCGGGCTTTATCTTGGCCGCCATGTCAACGGGGACATTTACCGCGAGGTGCCGCCGGTGGAATGCATCGGCACGCACGTCGCGAACGGCGCAAAAGGATTACACATCTACGGTTACAGCGGTCTTGACGACGGCGGCGTAATGTACCGCATGGATGCCCAGTTCAAGGACTCGCTGCGCGCGGGCAATCGTTGGGCCGCCGAGGTGATGCCGTTGTTGAACGCGCCGCGCGCCAAGGAAGTCGCCCTTTTATTTCCCGCCGAAATGAGCCTCTATGAACCGCTCGAAGTGGATCGCGATGGCCGGCACCGGATGGATTTGCTCGGCTGGTATGCGCAGTTTATCGACCTTGGCTGGCACGTGGACATCGTGCATCCAGAACAAGTCGCGGCCGGCGCGCTCGCCAGCTACCAGCATCTGGTGGTGCCACACAACTCGCTCTACGACCTCGGCGACAACATCGCGCTGGAAGCCGCGGCGAAGCAGTTCGTCGCCGCTGGCGGCACGGTATTCCACGGGCCACATTGCGAACTGGCGAACCGTGCTTTTGGCATCAGAGAGGAAATCGTTCCGTTCGATTGCATCAAGTGGGTTGAAGAAATCATTCCGCACGGCTGGTCAACCGTTTTGTTCAAAAACAGCAAAGCGATTGGCACTTACTTCCAGTCCGGCAAAATCGCCATCGCGCAAAGTGAAATCGGCAATGGCAAAATCTATTCCTTCGGATTCCAATATGGCCACGCCTATTGTCGGCGGACCATGCCGATTGTTCCACCGCGATATGGCAAACGCGAAATGCATCCGATAGTGCTGTTGCAACAAACGCCTGTCGCTGCGCTCGCCGGATCGTCGCCGCTACTGCCGCTGCCGCCGATTAAAGGTGTCGAGTATGCGCGCTTTGGCGACACGCTCGTCATCGTGAATCATCGTGCCAGCCCGGTGGACATCGGCGGCATCAAGACGAGCAGGGCAATTCCGCAAGTGCCCACCGCTCAGGGTTGGCTCGCCGCACATTCAGCCGTGTATTTGGAACTGAAGTAGTTCGATATAGATCATTGGTATGAATACCACCCTCCTGTTTCAACAATTCCACATTTGTGTCGCGGTGATTGATCGGCCGGATGGCACCCTGACATCGCTGTGAACTCGCTCAGGAGCGTTCCCTTTTCCAACTTTGGTAGTTACCCATACCGGGTTCTGACTGATTCCACAATTTCCTTCCGCGCCGAGCTGCTGATAGTTTCCATTTATTGCCTTAAGTTTTGGGTAACATTCTACTGAGGCAACGGCCAGGACTTGGTAACAAAGACCATGAGTCAAGGCGCTGGAGATTTTGAATTATAGCCAAACACCTGCTGCGCTTTGGACTCATAATACGCGCGACTGCCGCGCCAACGTCCGGTTTCTTGCCCCACCGCTGAACGCGCGGAAAATGGACGCTGCTGGCGCCATGTGACTTGCGCAGCGCATTCACCAAGTGGTGTGTGGCCGTTTGACCGTTGTGGAGTACAGACGTCTGCAAGTCCGCGGTAAAAAACTGGCTGGAAATTACGACAGCACAACCCCTGTAAACTTCAAATCGCCGTTTATGCAACAATTCTCCCCGCGCTCCGGTCATGACGATTTCTTAAATTGGGTGATCTCAGCTAATGACAACCAATCCGCCAGAAACCACAGCTGGATCGTAGATTCCTAATTCGCTCGCATGGTGCTGGCAAAATCCAGCCAATTGCGCGAATCGCTGGTATCCACGCCCACATGCACCCGGCAACCTGCTCGCACGCGGATTTTTCCACTTCACGACCGCAACGCAATACCAGCAAACATTGGCGATATCACATCCATCCGAAACCCTGACATAAGACCCGACGGGGGGCCAAATACCGCCAAAAAATCGGCCGGCACATTCGTGCGGGGGTACGGCTGTGGTCGCCTTGTTCCTTGGAAGAGCGGGGGACGACCTTGTGTGTCCGCGCTACATATATATGTGAGCATGTTCATCGGACGGGAATTATTTCAGCCGTTTGCAAAATCACCGGACCGAGCAAACCCGATTCCAGCAAGGTATCGTCCTTTGTCCAATGATGCCAGGTGGTGAAGGTTAACCGACCGGTCGGGCTCGGCTTGCCGTCGAGAAACCACTGCGGCCACGCCTTGAGCCGCTTGCCGTCCCATTCACAATCTGCCGGTAATAGTTCATCACCGATTAGCCGGTTCGACCAAAGGTTCGTCACCTTGACCATGAGCTTATTTACGCCTGACTTGGCAGCAGTTGTGAGGTTCGCACGGAATGGCGGCTTCCACAAAATGCCGAGGTCCTGCCCGTTCAGGGAAACCTCAGCGATATTTTTCACCGTACCGAGGTCGAGCCAAAGTTCGCGCGCACGCGACAAACGGTCGGCAGAGATTTCAATTTCCTGTTCATAGGTCGCCGTGCCGGAGAAATACTTCACGCCCTTGTCCGGGTGATCGGGCCACGAAATCAGTTTATCAAGTGTCACCGATGTCGGCGCGCCCCAATTTGGCGGAAAATTCAACCTCCAAGGACCGAAAATCCCCTGTGGGGACGGAACATTTGTAGCCACGACGTGCAAAGTTTTTCCTGACGTTGTTTGGAATGTCGCCGTGCCATTGCCGGTGGCTTTGACCAGCAATTCGCCGTGTGCACCCGACTGCGCCTGCCATTCTGAATCCATTTTAGCCGTCACGATTTGATCGCCAAACGCCGCCGTACGGAAAATGACGAACACCGAGCCCGCCGGATCAAACGTCAGGCGAACGAAGGTGCGCCCAACCTGTTCATGCCAGAGCGGCGCGCGTTCGATGACCCCGGTATCCGGGTGCCATAGTTCCGGTGCTTTGCCGGCGACGCGGAACGTGCATTCAACAGCGTCCGACTGTCGCCGCTGGTTGGAAACAAAATAAATGTCCGCTTCGCCCATGACGCGATGAATATAGGCCAGTTTTGCCCCGTCATTCGCCGCGAATTGGAAGTCGGGTTTCGCGCTCAAGCCGGCGAACACGCGGTCCAGAGATTGGCCCCAGATTACCTTGCCCTGGCCCAAATGATTCTCCGTCACTTTTGTGCCGTCGGCTGGCCCCCACATTTCGGCGGCGAGTGATTTTACGTCCGCATCACACTTTGGGTAATCGGCCAGACTCGGTGAAGCCAGGGGCGACGGGCCGACCAGGGTGAGTCCGGCGTGAACGAAACCACGCAACCGCCGCAGCAACGGCGGAGTCAGGTCACGTTCGGCGGGCCGCAGGATCAAGACGCGATAACTCATGCCGCTGGGCAAGACGAGCTGGCCATCTTTTACCGAAGCGGATTTCAACACGTCCGCGTTGACGCCGTCATAATCGTAACCGGCGGGCAACGCGGGATTGCCGGCGGGCATTTCCACCGGCGCGCTTTCGCCGCAGAAGTAGGCGGCATCGGCCACGAAGCGGCCTTGCTGAAGCAAGTACTCGCAGCGGGCAATATATTGACGCCACGCGAGGCCTGGCTCCCACCAAGTGCTGGTGCGGTCGAAATGGGAGCCCCACTGGCCCATCGTCATACCCGGCCAGCGGTTGGTCCACGGCTGCATGGCGAAGCGGTGAAAGAAGTAGCGATTCACGCCCTGGCAGAAAACGAAATCGCCCAGCATTTTGAGCGAATAAGGATCTTCCTGCCAGCGGCCGTGTTCGCCGGGCATGGAGGTGAACGATTCCGCGCCGATAAATTTGCGTCCATAGATATGGCCAATACTGGCAGGCAGTTTGGCGTTCACCCACGGTTGGCCGATCCAGAATTCGCCCATCGGAATGTCCGCCGCCGCCCCGGCTTGCAAGGACTCGAATGGCCCGCCATAAGGCTCGGTATAGGCGGCCAGTCCGGCCTGGTGACAGAGCGTTTGAAAATGGCCATAATAATTATCCGCAAACAAATCCGCGATGGTGCGGCGCACATCCCAAAGAAAGCGTTCGGAGACGGCGGGATTATCCACCACCCGGCCGGTGAAGGTCGGCAGATAGGGCAGCGGATCGTAGCCGCGCCGCTTTGTAAATTCCCCGCGAAATTTCGGCGTCCAGTTTTGGCCGCCGACTTCATAGCTGTCAATCAGCGAACCTGTAAGTGACTTCCCGGCCAGCGAACCGGCGTCTTGGAGCACCTGCTTCATCATGCCGGCCCAATGCGCATCGAGCGCATCCTTGCTCAGTTTATCGCACTCCAATCCGGTGCCTTCGACGGGTGCGGGGTGGTTGTTGACGCCGATGGGCGTGTAGCCAATGCGCAGAATCGTCCAATCGCCGGCCGGCACATCCCAGTCCAGCCGGCCATCTGGCTTGAGCCGGCGGGTTAGCTCCACCATGCCGGAGCGGTTTACCACGAGCGCGGGCGAAACAGATTCCATGGCCGGTGACGAAGTCCCGTTGTCATTGAACCCAGCCTTGGCGTCAACATTCTCAATGCCGAGCCGTGGGCTCACTTGAAATTCCGCCACGGGAATTTGTTTCACCTGGTCACCGGCGCTGGTAAACAGTGCGCGATAAAAGCGGGCGGATACGGGCGAATCGCCCAGCGACAAAGTCACCGGATTAAACGCCCGATCGGGGAAAGCAAATTTGCGCAGATCCAGGAAAACCACGCCATCATCGGAAGTCTGGATAACCCCACCACAAGCTCCCGCGCCCCATTGCCGGGCGCCGGGACCGAGTGCGAGCGTGATGAAACGCGCAACAAAAGGCCGCGCAAATTCCAACTGCACAAACTGCGGCTGGCCGGGTTTGGGCAACGGCAACGTGACGAATGTATCGCTCGAATCATCGTATAACCTTCGGCTGTCCTCTCCGGCGACACTCGTGGTTGCCTTTGACAATAGCGACTTCATGTCCACGGCTTCACCGTCGGGGGTGGGAAAGGCAAATATGGCAATGTCGCGATAAAAGTCGAGCTTGGCTGGCGGCGGCGGCAGGCTGCCGGAAAATCGCTTTGGCCCGGTGACGCGGATTTTGCTGGTGGTGACCTGCTGCATGGCATTGGAAGCCACGTTCCACGGTCCGCCGCTGCTCGACCAACCGGCGCAATTCTCCACGCAGAGCTCCAAGCCGAGCCGGCTTGCCTCGGCCACCGCAAACTTGAAATCCTCCCGCCATTCCAGACTCATATAATTCACCGGCCCGCGCGGGATACCGCAGTCTGCGTTCACAATCGTCGCCCCACCGAGGCCGCCTCGCTTCATCGCCTCGAGATCAGCGGTGATACCCGCCTTAGTGATGTTGCCATTCATCCAATGCCACCACGTTTGCGGCTTGGCCGAATCCGGGGGATGGAGGAAACCACTTTCCAAAGAATCGGTGGACGCCCCGCAGGCGGTGAGCATGAAACACAGGTAAGCGGCACCGAAGAGGGGAATAATCCGTTTCATGGTGCAATTTTACAACCGGCTTGAATAACCGGCCGCGCGCGCGACTTCGCGCAAGTAGCGCAAGCCTTCGGTGGCAAGTTCGTCCGGTGAGGTCGCGAGTTTGCGCCAGATGCAACAGAGGCGCGCGATGTTGGGCATGTTCGGATCGAAGGATTCAATCGTCACGACACCATCATATTTCACTTCATGCAGCGCACGGAAGAAATCCAGCCACGGGACAAGGCCGCGGCCGGGAATGCCGCGCTGGTTTTCGCAGGCATGCACGTAGCCGAGCTGGCCGCCGCAGGCGCGCACGCTGCCGGCGAAATCGTCTTCTTCGCGGATGAGGTGGAAGGTGTCGAGGTGCAGCTTCACATTCGGCTGTGCGACTTCGCGCACGAAGGCCAGGCCATCGGCAACGGTGTTGATGAAATGTGATTCAAACCGGTTGAGCGTCTCCACCGCCAGCACCAGGCCGGGCGCGGCGTTGCGCGCGTATTCGGCGACCAGCCGAAAATTTTCCACGCCCCATTGCCATTCCTCAGCCGTGCGCATTTTCCCGGTAAGATAGCCCCAGCCGCAGTACGTCACGCCACCAAACGCCAGCGAGCCGCATTCCGCACTAAGATCAATCAGCCGCTTGCTCATCACCACGCCGGCGGCCCGCACGGCGGCATCGGGCGAAATGATATTCGCGTGAACGGGCATGCCGATGCCAGTGCAGATGGACAACCCCAAATCGCGGGCGCGCTGGCGCACGAGTTTGGCCGGGAAATTGTCCAAGTCGAACGGAATGATTTCCAAGGCGTCGAAGCCCATGGCTTTAGCCTTGTCCAGGAGCGGCAGATCACGCTCGATGAAGGTTTCGCTGAACAGAAGTGAATGGATGCCGAATTTCATAGTGCTGTTTTGGTTGAATTTTAGAGTGCGTGGGGAAAAACTGCGAGGCCGAGATACCGTTCAAACGCCTCCCGCAAGGCGGCGCCGACCGAACCGCGCGTGAGGGCGACATGGTGCGGAAAATGGCGCAGGAGTACATCACGATACAGGCTGGATAGATCTTCAATCCGGCACCAGCCATAGGAGCCGCCGGTGGCCGCGGAGTTGTTTTCGATGCGCCCCTGGGTGACGAGCACTTTCCAGTTGCCACTGGCATCGTGGGTGACGCGGGCAAGGGTGACTGGCATTTCCGCGAGCAGTATTTCCACGATGCCACCGGCTTTTTCCGCCGGCACCGCGCCGCTATCGCGGAGAATGGGATGGGTTTCAAGTCTGGGCCGCGTCTGACCGAGGCTTTTGGGAAAAACGCCGCAATGCCACAGGTTTACCAGTTCCCGATCATGGTTGTGCAAATTATTCCAGTCGGCCAGCGCGGCGGCATGGCCCGAAGCGAGCTGGAGCGCGTGCATGGACAGGGCCCCGGGAATATCCGCCTCACAGGCGGCGGGCAGTCCCAAGTCGGCAAGCCGGCTCATGGTGGTGCAGGAACAAACGCCATAATTCTGCTGGAGGGAAGTCCAACACTGCACCGCCAGCGCGTCGAGCCCCTGCTCCGTGGACCAGCGGCGGATGAACGCTTCCAGCTTGGCGATCCGCAGCAGCGAAGCCGAGGCCAGTGCCGCCGTATCTGCGTAAGCCGGCAAACTTTCAAGCACGGCGGTGACTTCCGGCGCGTCGTCCCGGAATTTCTCCGCGCCGCCGATCACCTCTGAAAGGTCCAGCGTCACCGTGGTCGGCCCGATTTTTTGCAGCGCCTTTTCGTCAAACCGGCAGGTCCAGAACGCATCGGGACGCGCGCCAATCTGACCATAGCGGGCACGCCGCACGCCGCGCACGACGCGGCAGACGGCGGCAAACCAATTCAGGTCGGCGGCAAAAACTTCATCGCCCGGAACACAGACCGGATGGCGCCCAACGCTGTAGGGCAAGCCAATCTGGCGCAGCGCCTCGGCAATCGAAAGCAGGCCGCAGAATGAATCGCGCCGTTCGCCGCCCGGATGTAACGCGGTTTCTTCCTGCGCGGCAAAAAGGAAAATTGGCACTTTCAATTCCATGTCGCGCAACGCCAGCGCCACCGCTTGCTCGTCGCCGAAATTGACCGCGCAGACAACCACGCCATCCACTCGCTGTTCGCGGAACAAATTAGCGCAGAGCAGGGCCTCGGCGCGCGTTTCGACGCAGCCTTCGTTCGTTTGCCCAGGCTCCGGGACCACCACCGCGTAACCGGCGTGGCGCAGGGTCGCCAGAATTTGCGCGCGCATTTCCCGCGCGAGCCGTTGGCTGAAGAACCCGCGGCTGGCGGGCAGAAATCCAAGTTTCAATGGCGCAATGAACGACGGTTGACTCATAAAAGGCAATTCACTTTTGTTGATGGATTTACTTCAGTTGTGTTGGTTGACACCCCAGTTTTAACCTTTCATGTCCTCCAACTCAATGCCTTTGGTTTCATGGACTCCTTGCAATACGAAGAACAGTGAGATGAAAGCACAGCCCGCGTATATAAAATAAGCTCCCCCAAGCCCGATGCCACCCAGCAGCATCGGGAAGGTCATGGTGATGCCGAAATTTGCGATCCACTGGGCAAAGCCGCTGACGGCCAGCGCCGAGCCGCGAAACTGATTCGGAAACATTTCCCCCAGCAACACCCACATCACCGGCCCCCAGGAAAAATTGAAAAACGCCACAAATAAATTCGCCGCCACCAAGGCGATGGGACCGCTGTTCCCGGCCAGCACCAGCTTGCCGGCGGCATCCGTGCCCGCCGCGCTGAAGACCGCCGCCATGACTCCCAGCGTGACCGCCATCCCCAGCGAGCCGATCGCCAGCATCGGCTTGCGACCGAGCCGATCAATCACCAGCATCGCGAGGATGCTTGCACCGATACTGACCGCGCCGCTGATGACATTAATCAACAGCGCATGACTTTCCGTGAATCCAACGGATTGCCACAGCACTGCACCGTAGTAGAAAACCACATTGATGCCAGACAACTGCTGAAACACCGCCAGCCCGATGCCAACCCAAACGATGGGCCGGAATCCGAATCGTCCCAGCACGTCCTGAAAGGATGGCCGATGATGGTCGGCGGCGAGGGAATTGACGATTTCATTGTATTTGGTTTCCGCCGCATCGCCCATCAGTTGGTGGAGCACTTTCAGCGCCCGCTCCCGCTTGCCCGAGGCCACAAGATACCGCGGACTTTCCGGGATCAAGAGCAAGGCAAAGAAAAAAGTCACCGAAGGCAGCAGGCCCACCCAAAACATCCACCGCCACGCCTCATAGCCGCAGGCAAATTGGTTCTGGGCGCTGCCCGCGTGGCCGGCAATGAGATAATTGCTCAAAAACGAGCCCACCAAACCCGTGAGAATGGAAACCTGCTGGATCGCGGAAAGCATCCCGCGAAATTTGGCCGGCGCCACTTCACTGATGTAAGCCGGCGCCAAAACCGAAGCCGCGCCGATCGCCAGTCCGCCGAGCACCCGAAAGAGCACAAACTGCAAGGAATCTTTGGCCATGCCGGACCCGAAGGCACTGACCGAGAAACACACTGCCGCCACCATCAGAATGTTTCGCCGGCCGAAGCGGTCGGCCATTCGGCCAGCGGCAAAAGCCCCCACCGCACAGCCCAGCAACATGGACGCCACGTTGAATCCGGTGCCGACGCGGTCGCTGTGAAAGGCCACGCGCAAGCCGTCCACCGTGCCATTGATCACGCCGGAATCGAATCCGAAGAGAAAGCCGCCGATAGTGGCGACAAGGGTGATTAAGATTATAAACCCCGCATGGTGGTTGGTTTGTTTCATGGAAAATGGCTCGAACTTGGTTTTATTGTTGTCCAACTGTTTTAGTTCCGCATTGGATGTTGACGCATTAATTCGGCTGCACGTCAATGACCACGCGCCGGTAAGCGAACAGCGAGATTCCCTTGCCGTGGTCTTGTACTTCAAGAATGATGTGGATTTGTTTCCCGCCAGCGCTGGCTGGGATTACAAAATGCGTCTTCGCTTGCTGCGCATCCGGTACGGAAAGCTCGCCGGCGTAAGTGCCGGCTTCCGGGTAGGGATACCAGGAATACGTCAGCGTGTCCTGGTCTGGGTCGTTGGAGGCGGAGGCATTCAACAGCATCTCCTGACCGGGCCGGGCGGTCAGATGTACAATGGTGTCGGAGGTATCGCCGTTGAAAGCTGCAACCGGGTTATGATTGCAATCTTTGAATTCCTTGACGCACCACTCCATGCGTGCCTGAAAGTCGTTTTGAAAGGCTCGCCGCCACCGCTGAACTGGCGTCCAAATGGTGTTATAAACCTTGCCGGTTTCCGGATCGATCCATTTGTCCACCGCTTGGGGATGCATGTAAAACGGTTGGTATGGCTTCTCGGTGACGCCGAGTTTATGCACCAAATCCTGGCCAGCCGGAACCTGTTCCCGCGTGCCCTTGAAGCGCCCACCCCAACCGCCCCAGGTAACTTGCTCCGGGTCGTATAATCCATGGTTTACGAGACCAATCCAAGTGGTCGTGTTTCCGCCTTCCAAGAACATATACTTGGCGCCAAACAAACGGTCGGGATACAGTGCTCCCAAGGGGCCGTGATTGGTTTGGATGTGTTCCTTGGTCCACAGATGCTGGCCGTCATCAGTTTCTGGATACGGCTGCCACACATAGGGACCATGCGCTCCCATTAAGCCGAAAACCTGCTGTTGGCTGCGAACGATCGGGATCTCCGGAAACTCGTGACTAATCCAAGCCGGAGCGTTATCCTGGCCCGAATCATCGTAAACACGGATTTTCTTGATGATGACCGCCAATTGTTCGGGCGAGTGATTCTTCCGATAGTCCCAAAGCGCCTGGGCCAGACAGTTAGCACCGGCATCCACGCAGAAGTAGATCGGCCGCGAATCCGCCCGTTCGAGAGCCTCAATGATCAACTTGGAACCGGATGTGCTGTCGCCATCGCCAACCGTGCCCATGCCGTAGCCATCAGGACCCGCGCCAACTTTGCTGAGCAAGTATTCTTTGGTGGGCCAGCCGGGAGCATTTTTGAGCAGATGGTCGCGAACCAGACCATAAGCCTCCACGCGCCGGATGGCTTCTTCTGGATGCACGCGGTTCTTGGCGGAAGCCGGGTTGGCCGGATCCATGCCTGCATGAAGCCAGCAGCCACTGACTGCGATCAAGCCTTCAATATCCACTTCGTTGGCGTACATCAACAGCCGGATGAACATCTGGGAGTCATCCGGCTCATTGTCCAGATCGGTCAAAACGATCATCCGGTACTTGTGTTTGGCGCTGGTGGTGGCACTGCCGGAAGTTTGATCCGCCCGCGCGGCGGAAGGCAGCAGGAGGCTGGCGACCAGCCCGGCGACCGGAAGAACCAGCCTGGTTAAAGTTCTTAGCGGGGCATGGACTTGCATGGCTTTTGTTTTTTTGCTCTTTACGGTTGATAGATGGCGGTCATCGCGATGACCACGAGCAGTTCGATCAACGTGAACGCGGCCAGCCACATCATTCTGGCTTCAGACGTTTTGATTCTCGCATTCATGGCTGAATTCATAATGCTGAAATTAATTAATTGCTGGCGTTTCCTTTCGCCATTTTGAGGCGCAGCACGGTCAGCGAATGTGCGGCAAAGGTATAATCAAAACGCGGCGCGAGGACTTTCAGTTTTGATGCCTTCGGATAAACCTGTTTAGGTGCGGCAAAGGTGTTTTCCGCCAGCCCACTTTCGCCGGTCAAAGTGAACACGGTGGCCTTTGACCCAACTTTGCTGGTGCTGCCAAAGTCCAACGTCACTTGTGCCAGAGTATCGGACCCGTTGACTACTTTCAAAATCAATTCCCCCGAAGCCAATTCGCGCGTGGCGGAGGCAAAAAGTTTGGCGCCGTCGGCTGCGGCCAGTTGCACAGGCACGGTCACGTCGCCGGGATTATTGGCGAACAATTTCTGGACGTAATAACTCGGCGTGCCGTAGCTCCGCAGGTTATCAAACCAGATGAGTTCGGGTTTCCACTGCCAGCCGTCTATGTGCGCGAATAAGGGGGCGTAACTGGCCATGCGGACAACATCGCCGTTGCGTTCGAGACCGGTCATCCAGGCCGCTTCAGCCACGGCGGCGGCGAGATTGTTGAGGTTCGTCACACTGAGCGCTTTGTCTGTGAGCGCCGAAAATTCGCCGAAGAAGACTTTGGGCCCGTTGCGATCATAGCTGCCATAGCGATGCGTGTTGGAGAAAAACCAACCGGGATTCGCGAAACTGTGTTCATCCAGAATATCCGCGGGTAATTCACGCAGTTTCGCCCAGGCAAATTGGAAATGCTCACCCGCCGGCGACGGACCGGCGCAAGCCACCAATTTGATTTCCGGATATTTCGCCTTGAGCGCCGCATGAAATTTGGCGTAGCGGTCAATGTAAGCCTGCCCCCATTGTTCATTGCCGATGCCGAGCATTTTTAGGCCAAACGGCTGGGCATGTCCCATTGCCGCCCGTTTCGCACCCCAGACCGAATCCACCGGGCCGTTGGCAAAATCGACAAGATCAAGCGCATCCTGAATATATTGACCGAGTTCCTCGGGCTTGCAGAGTTCGCCACTGTTAAACTGGCAGGCCATGCCACAATTCAGAATGGGCAAAGGGGTCGCGCCGAGCTCTTCGCAGAGTTGAAAATACTCATAGAAACCAAAACCGAAGGACTGAAAGTAATCCGGCGCGGGGCGTTGTGCAAAGGCATCGTTCCAGCGGTTGATGACGAGCTTACGCTCCGCCAGCGGACCAATCGTGGTTTTCCATTGAAACCGGTTTGTCAATTTGCTGCCCTCCACGACGCAGCCGCCGGGAAAGCGCATGAAGCCCGGTTGCAAATCCGCCAGCAACTGCGCCAAGTCGGGACGCAACCCGCCCGGGTGGTTTCTCCAAGTCTTGCGCGGGAAGAGCGATACCAGGTCGAGTTCGACGGCACCACCGCCAGTGACCAGCACGTTCAGCCGGCCTTTGTCCATGGTGGCACTTGGTCGCAGACTGGCCTTTTCCAGCGTCCAATCGGCCGCAATTTTGTTAATTCGTTCCTGCGCCAGTGTTCTCCCATCCGCCGCCACGAGTTCCACCAGCAACCCGGGCGAGCCTGACCTTGCCCGCATTTGCGCTGAGAAATCATAGCGCTCACCAGCCTTGACGCCGATGCCGCGAAATCCTTCATTCGCCACGCCAAAGGCTGCTGGCGTGGCGGATTCGATCCGCAGGTAGTGCGGATTGGCGGCGTTGAACGGCGTTTCGGTGGCGATGGAAACTTTTCCACTGCCGCCGGATTGGGCTTGTTCGCTCCAGCCCATCAGCGCGTCGGGAAATTCAAAGGAGCGGTTCTTTACCAACTCCGCGTAAAGCCCGCCTTCCACACCGAAATTAATGTCCTCCAGAAAAATGCCCCACATGCCGTGGTTGATGGCCACTCCGAGCTGATCGGTCTGCACGGTGATCGTGGCTGTGTCCGCCGCGTTGGCCAACATCTGGGTTGCGAGGAGCGTGATGACGACTATTTTCTTCATGGTTTATTGCTCTGGTGTCTGGGTAGCTGAATTATCGCACTTCCACCCTCGTGGGGTTCGGCGTCACCCCGCGGTCGTTGTAAGCATCCACGGTCAGCACATAACTGACCCCGAGGTTGAGGCTGTTGATTTGCACGCTGGTTTTGCCCATCACCTGTGCGTGGTCAAACAAATGGTCCGGCGTCAAGCCATAGCGCACGAGATAACCCTTGGCCCCCGGCACGGGCTGCCAGTTCACAATCAGACGGCGGGCATTATCCGCATTACGAGTCGCAGTGATACCGGTGACCGGCGCCGGGGCGGCACCGAGATCACTGCCAAATACGCGCAGGCCGGAGAGGGAGAAGCGCGCATTCGCCGGCGTGTGCTGATTGGTGATGCGAACATAGCGGGCGGTAATGGGCGTCGCGAGCGCCACGTATTCGTGCGGGGCGTCCTTGAGGTTGTCGCGGCGGTCCACGTCCGTGGTCCAGTTTGTGCCGTCCGCTGAAACTTCAACGTAGTAACGATAGGCATCATTGGTGAGCCGGCCCAGCACCGTGGAGCCGTCGTCGGCGAAGTTAAACTGAAAGGCGTTGATCCGGCAGGGCTTGGTCAGATCCACTCGCAGCCATTCGCCGGCATCGCCGGTTGCGGCGCTCCACCAAGTTTGAATATTCTCATCCACCGCCTTACCCGCCGCGCAGTTTTTGTATTCCGAAGAGGCGGTGGCCGGTTTGCCGCCGGCCAATTCCATCCACCCCGGCTGGTTGGCGAGGGCATCGAACGGCCCGCTATCGGGCGTAAACTGCGGCAAATCACCCAGAACCGTGTGGCAAACCATCTGTCCATCGGCCGTGAAAGTCATGGGATAAAGCGCCAGGCGCCGTTCATAAATATGATGTTGGGCAATCGTTGCCGTGACGATGTGCCAATAATTGCCCGACTTGTCCTGAAACGTGCTGGAGTGACCCGCCGCCCCAAGGAAGCCGCCGGGCTTGTGTGAGAACGGACTGTAAGGTGCGTAGCTAAACGGCCCCATCGGGTGGTCGGAAACATAAACGCCATCGGCATATTCGCGGAAGGACGTGCCGGGGGCGGCATATTGCAGGTAATAACGGCCTCGATGCTTGGTCATCCACGGACCTTCGTTCCAACCTGTGGTTGGCTGCGGCGCATCCGCGTCCGGGTTCTTGCCGGGTTTGGTATTGGTGTGGTTTTCGCCACCCACCTCGAAGCCGTGATCGGCGTTGTGGCCAATGCAAACGACCGATTCGCCAAGGAGTTTGAATCCGTTGCGGGGATCAACTTCCTGAACCCTGATGGGATCTTTGTCCGCGCAACCCCAGTAGAGATAGACGCGTCCATCGTCGTCGCAGAACAAATCCGGGTCGCCGGTCCAACCGGGGATCTGACCCACCTTGGTCCAGCGTCCGGCGCGGGCATCGTCAGCACGAAACACCGGTCCGGTGGCGTAGAAGTAAAGTTGACCGCCAATAACCTCGGCCGTGGGCGCGTAATTCTCCACCGGCAAAACCTTGGCCTCGACGAATATCCAGTTCAGGAAATCCCGGGTGTGCCAATAGCCTCCGCTCTTGGAGGCGAACAGCCAGTATTCACCATCAAACCGCACCAGCGTAGGGTCAGCGGCCTCGCGGCGCGACGGCGGCTCAATCATGAAGCGGTAAGGCAGGTCAATCGGATTGCAAAAGGTGGGGCGCTGAACCGTGGTCTCACCTGCCGGTTTGGCATCGCGAGTCGGTGGATTAACGGGCGTCTCAACCGCCAACACGGTCGTGAGACTTGCGACGGCAATCATCGCCGCAGCCAGCCGTGGCATTATTATAAGAGCTTTCGTGAGCATCAATTCGTTTTCAATGAATTTACCCCCAGTCAAAAAAATGACGCTGGTGTTGGTGACAAGACCTGTGTCGATCGGTTCGCAACGGGCATGGCAAACATTATCATGCAGATGGCAATGAAGGGATAGTAGCATGACGATGCTCCATTTATTCCCCGTCCGACCGCCGCACTTTGTTTTGGCCAGACGTAATTTACCAGATCGTTCGCCCATCAATCGCCGCGGAACTTCCCAACTGCTTCCATGCAGGTATGCACCTGGAGCTTGCGATATATGCGGCGAATATGACTGCGCACGGTGTCATGGCTGATCCCCAGATGATCCGCCGCTTCCTTGTAGCGTTTGCCCCGCGCCATCACTGAAAGCAGCTCCCGTTCGCGCTCGGTCAGCTTGGCCAACTCGGCCGAGGGTTCGGACTTGCCTTCCTGGTTGCGGAAAAAATCAAACACCTGCCGCGCGATCTGCGGTGTGATCGGCGAAGCGCCGGCATGCGCCTGCTCAATGGCCGGCACCAATTCGCGCGAAGCAAAACGTTTCAGCAAATAACCAGCCGCTCCCGCCCGCAGCGCTGCAAAAATCTTATCCTCGTCGTCAAACATCGTCAGAATGATGACTTGCGTGTGCGGCAGAACGGTTGTCAACGCCTGAGTGCATTCGATGCCAGTCATGCCCTTGCCCAGATGAATGTCCATCAGCACGACATCCGGAGCGAGCTTGGGCAACTGCTGCAGCGCCTCGTCCGCATTGGCGAATAAGCCCACACACTTGAGGGTGGTCTCGCTGCCCACCTTCTGCGCCAGTTCTTCACGCAGCCGGCGGTCGTCTTCGACGATGGCGACTTGAATGGGTTTGGTAATGCTCATAATGGTTTTTGCCTGGGCATCGGCAGCGTCATCCGCACCACGGATCCCCGGCCCACCGCGCTTTCAATCTGGCATTGTCCGCCGATCAGGCGGAGTCTTTGGTTAAGATTGTCGAGACCGTCGCCGACCGAGGCCTTTTGAGCCGGGTCAAATCCCCGCCCGTTGTCGGTGAGAACAATGCGCAACACATTCTTCTCGAAAATGATGTTAAAGGCAATTTCGGCTGCGCCCGAGTGTTTAACCGCATTGTTGAGTGCCTCTTTGACGGCAAGCAATAATTCATGACGCTCGTGTGAAGCCATACTGAGGGGCGGCACACTTTCCGGCAGCTCCAGCCGAAAATGAATTTTCGTCGGCGCAAGAAATTCCTCCACGTAACGGCTCAAATAGTTGATGACCCGGTCCAACCGGTCGTTCCCCGGATTGACGGTCCAAACAATCTGATCGAGCGTCTGCACCACTTCCCGCACGGCCTGGGTGATGCGCCCGACTTGCAATATCGCATGGGAATCAAGCCGGGGATCTTGCAAGGCCTGATCCCCCATCAAATCAATACGCGTCAGGCTCGCGCCCAGTTCATCGTGCATATCGCGCGCGATGCGGCGGCGTTCGTTGCTGAGCGCCTGCGCCTGTTCCAAGGACAGCATACGGGCCCGCATCCGACGCAACATAAAGATGCGAGTGGCCAGCGTCGCGAGCGCGAAGAACAGCACCGCCAGCAGCGTTCGGAAATATACATTTTGCCACAACGTAGGCAACACAACAAAACTCACCTGTGCTCCTTCGGGGTGCCAGCCGCCTCCACTTACCCGCGCGGTGACGTCAAACCGATACTTGCCTGGTTGCAAACGCAAATAGGTTGCCGTCCGCTCGGTGCCTGCTTCGAGCCACTCGCTCTCCACATCTTCCAGGCGGTGACGGAACCGGACATTCTCCGGCGAGGTGAAACTCAAACCGGTGTAACGCAATTCCACGCTGCGGCTGCCAGCGGGAACGATCACCGGTTTCTGTTGATCCATCGGCACCGGCTGGCGATCCACCAAAAATTCTTCGATATGCAATTGAGGTGGTAACAAGCTGAAAAAACGCCGGGCTGGGTCCACTTCGACGGCTCCACGGCTAGTGGAGAACCACAACTTGCCGTCTGCCGTCCGGCAAGCTGCATTGTGAAAACCTTCGCTAAATTCAATGCCGCCCAAGCCTTCGTTCCGGCCATAAACGTCACATTCCAAGCGGGGCGCTTGGCCACTTATCATCGCCTCCAATTCGCGTCGTGAAACTTCGAACAATCCATGGGCCGAACCGACCCACATATCACCTTCGTCATCCATCAAAATCTGGCGAATATCGTCATCCGCCAACCCCTGCTGGTGCGTAATTTGTTGGATTTTCCCCGCAATGAAACACAGCAATCCACCCCCTCGTGTGCCAATCCAGAGGCGGTTGGTGCCATCCGCTAAAATGGTCAGGATGCTCGCGCCCGGCATGTCCACTGGTGAGACGAAACCGGCATCGGTTCGTTGATACAATCCGCCCGCAAACGTGCCCACCCACACGCAGCCGCTGGCATCTTCGGCCAGTGCGCTGATTTGCTGCAGTCTGTTCGTGGTTGGATACTGGGTGATCTGTCCGTTGCGAACCGAAAATATTCCGTCGTTGAGCGTGCCCACCCACAACGTCCCGCGCGAATCTTCCAGGATCGAATCAATTTGCTTTTTCTCCAACCCGATTGCCTCAACGCGATTTCGGACCAGGTGAAAGACACCACGGTCAAATGAGCCGAGCCAGACACCGCCGGCGTGGTCGGCGCACAAGGTCACGCCGGAAGGAAATTGCTGGCTGCTCGGCGAAGTGACTATCCCCTGGCCATTCCGGGCAAGTTGCACGGGCGTGGCTTCGCGCGGCGCCAGCCAAAGCAAGCCATTCGTGCTCTCACACAGCGAGAGGATTAAGTCTTGTGGCAAGAGATTGCTGCGGTCAAATAAACGGAGGTTCCGCAGTCGCAGACGGTTCAAACCGCCACCGCCGGTGCCGACCCATAGATTGCCTTCGCGATCTTCGCATAAAGCCCGAATGAAATTATGGGAGGTTGGCACCCGCTCCGCCTTGCCTTCAAAGCAACGGAACAGCCCATTGCCCCTGGTGCCAATCCAAACCGCGCCTGCTTGATCCTCCAATAATGTCTGAATATCACCGCCGGAACCTATGCCCATCTCATTCAAGTCTGCCACCACGTCGCCAATCCCGTTGGTGGTGGCAATCCGCAACATCCGACCGCCCGTCAACCAGACACCACCTTTGCGGCGTGGTGTCATGTGCGAAAATTCCTGAAGATTCTGGCGCAGCACCACTGGTGACCCGCCTGCGAAGTAGCCCACCATCCATTCTGAGGCAAACCAGAGGTGATGTTCAGTATCGGTGCAGCACTTTACATTGTCCCGGAAACGGTCCGCTTTGTTGATTGGGTTCAAATCCATTGTGTCCCAATGATCCGAGTGCCAGTGGCCCAATTGGCCCCGGGCGTACCCCGCCCAAATGCCATCCGGCCCGTTCGCGGCCAAAGCAAAAATATGATTCGTGGTATAATCACCCGGTGGTGCGATTACCTCAAATTCACCATTGCGCTCCCGCATCACGGCCGCGCGTTCAAACCCCGCCCACAGCAAACCATCCGCATCCACTGCCAGACAACGCACATCGGCAACAAACGGGTTCGTCACCGCGAACGATCGAAACACCTTGAAGCAAACACCATCGAAGCGCACCAACCCATCCATTGTGCCAATCCAAAGATAACCGTCCGGCGTCTGCACGATATCGCTGATGGAACTTTGTGGCAACCCCTCATCCATATCCCATTGGCGGAGCAAATAGTCATCGGAATACGCTGGAACAGCCACCCCACCAGTCTGGCCACCTGCCGCCAACCTGCCTCCGGCAAATGCCATCAGCAGCACGGTTCTCCACAACCAAAATGTTTGTTTGGAGCCTAAAAGCATGGGAAACAAACTTAGCCTTTCATCAGTCTTTTGCAAAGCCGCGAAACGTCAGTGATCGTCCTTTTGGGGAGCCGGATCAGGCTGACTTTGGTTTCCAAAAACGGGCGGTGGGTTGAACCACTGGTGAATGGCGGCAAAAGGGCTGCGAAGCCGTTTGGTTTCGGGTTTCATTTTGAGCGCACGGTTGAATTATTTCCAAAAAAACGCAGGTCCATTTGGCGCTGACGCGTTTGGATCTAAGTGTCCTTAATCGGTCAGGCCAAATCAGGTGGTTTGCGCGTAGCTAGCCAGAGATCCTAACACTACAGCGGCGGTTATGATTGCTATTTTTTCCATTTTTGCTTGGTTTTTATAACGTTAGGATGTTCGGTCAAACACGCAAGAAGCCTGGTTCGCTAAGGCTGATAGCAACGTGCTTATAAGTCATCTTCGCATACGTCCCCGCAATTTAATAGTAGCACGACGATGCTCTTTTTGTCAGCAAACAGGTGTGATGCAGCGGGCTTTCAAGCACGTTCCGCGCGCGGAGATTTTTGCCCAGACCGGTTTGCAGTTCATGCCGTTCAATACTCTCGACCCGTTGCTCGCCGGGTTAAATGCCAAGGCAATTCAGGAATATTGCCGCGAAACGAGGCAGCAAGTACCCAAAACCGACGGTGGACTGGTGCGCTGCTGTTACGAAAGCCTTGCTCTCAAGTATCGTGAAGTGGATTAAAACGCGGATTGAAAATTGTAGGAACCGGATTCAAGTTCATAAATGGCACGCCCATGCTCGGCGCGTAGAAATTTCACCCCACTGCGCCCATCAGCGAGCTTGCCGCTTTCAGTCACCCTGCCACCCGCTTTGACTGGCACATATGCTATTGCCGTCGTATTTGCTGGAATGGAAATCCGCCAATCGAACTTTCCACCCTTGCTGCTCCAATCACTTAGGATTGGGCCGTAGAGCGAATCATGTGCGACCTTCGCCCAGGCCAGTTGCGCATAGCCATGCGGCGTAAGGGAAATTTGCTTGAAGCCAGGCGCGGCGGGGCTGATGCCGCCGACGCTCTCGTGAAACCAGGAGGCGAAACCACTCTGCATGGGATGGTTCAACGAACGATTTGTGATGCGATCCGCAGGGCTGAATGGATCTGCCTCCTCCGGCCAGGTGGTCAATCCCTGCGCCAGTGTGTAAGCAAAGCCCGGCCAGGTCTTCTGCCGCATCGCGGAGAACGCAATATCCTCATCGCCGTGCTCGCAAAGCTGCGTGTAAAGCGGCTTGCCACCATGAATGCCCACAAAGGCGTGGCCCTGGTGCTGATCCGCGATTTCATTCCGCAGCGAATCCGCCACCCGGCTCTCCTGCCCTGCGGGAGCAAGGCCAAAGCGCAACGCCACCGCATCCGCCGTTTGCGAACCGTAGCCGCCGGTTTCTGCTTTCAAGAATTTTTTGCTGAAGGCCGTTCTGGTTTCTTCCGCCAACTGCGCATAGGCCAACGCATCCCCCGCCCGGCCAAGCTGCTGCGCAAAATTTGCCATGATGTTCAACGTGCCGTAAAAGAACGCTGTGGACGTCAAAGGCGGAGGACATTCCATGTTCGTGTTGCCGCCGGGCGGACACCAATCACCATAGCCGCGCACGACAATTCCGTCTTCGCGCAAGCCGCGAACGTAACTGATCCAATCTTTAAGATGTTCGTAATGCCGTGTGAAAACCTCCGTGTCGCCGTAAAAATTGTAGAGATACCAGGGAATCAGCACATAGGCCGCGCCCCAGTCCGGACGGGCTTCCTGGCAGAGCCGTTTGCCGACGGCGATGTTACACGGAATGCCCGGAGTGGCCTTTTGCCCCCAATATGTCTCGCCGCCCCGGCCAAGCGTCGTGCCAATGTCGTCCACGAATTTCGTCCAGAACTGCGCCATATCGTAATTAAACATCGTCGTCTCGCCAACGGCATGCGCGTCGCCCAGCCATCCGCATTTCTCACGATGCGGACAATCCTCCATGACGCTGTGCATGTTGTCCTCAATCGTCCAGAGCGAAGTCCGATAAATGCGGTTGAGCAATTCATCCGAGCAACTGAATGAACCCTCCGGCGTCACGTCGGTATGCACCAACACACCTTCCAAAACATTGCGAGTCGGCCTCGCCCGCAATCCCGCCACCTCAACATAGCGGAAGCCGTGATAGGTAAAACGCGGCGACCAAGTCTCCCTGCCACCGCCTTGGCAAATGTAAACGTCCGTCTGCTCCACGCCGGTGGCAAATTTACCCGTCGTGCCGAAATCGAGCAACTTGCCATCCGGCAGCAGCGTCTCCGCAAACCGCATCGTAAGTTGCGTGCCGGCCGGCGCTTTCACACGAATCTTCGCCCAACCGGCAATGTTCTGGCCAAGATCAAAAATCCATCTGCCGTCCTTTCCCGGAAAAACCTGTTGGACTGGCAGCTCTTTGATGGCGCGGATCGGCGGAACCATTTGCGCCTGAAGCTGCTTCGTGGGCCAAGGCACTGGCATCGCCGCCAGCCACTTTGAATCGTCATAGCCAGCTTGGTTCCAGCCGGCTTTTTCCAGGCGCGCATCGTAGGTTTCGCCCGCATAAACATTATCGAACAGAATCGGGCCGGTGTCCGCTTTCCACGCTGCGTCCGTATTGATGACATCCGTTGTGCCATCCGCATAGTCCACGATAATTTTCCCAATCAACGCGGGCTGGTCATAGCACAAACCGGCAGCGTTGAAGCCGACATTCTGTCCAAAGAAGCCGTTACCAAGCATGACGCCAACGGCGTTTGCACCGGGGTGGAGCAACTCCGTGATGTCATGCGTCACATAAAAGGCGCGCACGTCGTAAGTCGTCTGGCCTGGATCGAGCACGGCGTCCCCGCAGCGGTGACCATTGAGGTAAACCTCGTTGTAGCCGACGCCGCAAATGTAGGCGCGGGCGCGCGCCACGCCCGGTTTGACTTGGAATTCGCGGCGGAACAGTGGCGACGGAAAAGCCTCGGCCATGCGCGGCTTGGCCATGCCTTTGGTTTGAACGGGACGCCGCGTGAGCGGTGAATGGCGCGTGTCCTGCTGGAGCCGGATCCAGCTTGCGCCGCTCCAGTCACCCGGCGCGGGCAACCCGATTTCCCACCTCGCCATCGGCGACCATTGGCCCTCCGCGCCATCTTTGTCCCACGTTTTCACTTTCCAAAAACATTGCTCGCGCGAGCCGAGCGATTTGCCAGCGTAACGCACGTGCAGAGATTGATCGGAATCCACTTTGCCGGAATCCCACAGGTCGCCCAGCCCTTGCTTCAGCAAATCAGCGGAGCTGGCGACGAGCACGCGATAGGCCGTCTGGCGCTGGCCGCGTTCATCGGATCGCAACTGCCAGCACAAGCGCGGCGCGAGGTCATCAATGCCGAGCGGATTCTCGCGATATTCGCAGCGGAGATCGGCCACCTGCACGCCTGCGGTGCAAGGGAGAATGGCGAACAGGACAGCGAACAGGAACAGCACACCAGTTGGGTTTGGTTTCATAAATAAATTATTCGAGGGAGCCGAAATGCCAGATTTGCGGTTTAGCATCTTTGCCCAGCAGTTGAATGGATTGGATTTCCACACCGGTGCAATCTTTGCCTGGGTTGATGCGAAGATGGATGAGACTGTCCAAAAGGGGCAGTTCGGTTTTCACTTCCTGCCACTCGGAGGATGTCGGCCAGGCAAAAGTCGCGGTGTTTTCCGGAACAAAGTCAGCGTTCGATTTCGTGCGCCACGCAAACGAGCTGGCGCCGCCTGCTTTGGCGCGCACGCGCATCACCACCGTGACCGGGCCAGGCACACTCAAGCCCGGATGAGTGAGAAATGCCGCCGCGTTCTTGGGGGTAAGCGCCAGCGCGCCGTCTTTGACGGCCAGTGTGCCATTTCGATACAACCAACCTTGAACACCGCCGGCCGCATCCGCCTTCGCAGCACCAGCACCACGTCCGGCGGCGTCATTTTTACCGGTGTCCGCATGTTTGCCGTAGAGCGAACTGTCAATGGTTCTGTCCACATGCGCAGCGTAAAACTCATTGTCTTGTTTATTATCTGGAATCGCCGGACCGGGCGGTTTCAAGGAGTCGCACCACGTTTTCAACCTGCCATCCAACCGCGCGACGATGTCGGGATGGCTGGCCATGAGATTGGTCAACTCACCTTCCGGTTGGGTGACATTAAAGAGGTAGCTCTCATTCTTGCCCAGGTGGATGAGTTTCCACGGATATTCCAAGACCGACGATTGGGAGCGCCAGCGCCAAAAAAGATCGTCATGCGGCGCGGTTGCTTTTTCCCCCGTAAGAAACGGCATAAGATTGACGCCGTCCAGTTTGTCGTCGTGCGGCAAACCGGCCAGCGCGTTGGCTGTGGCAGCGACATCCAGATTAATCACCGGCCAGTCATAAACTTTTCCCGCCGGCAACGTGCCTGGCCACGCAGCGACAAATGGCGTGCGCACGCCGCCATCCGTGAGCATGCCCTTCTCGCCGATGAGCGGCAAATTCAGCGACCCGTCCCAGGCGCCCGGTTTCAACGGGGCGCCGTTGTCGCTAATGCAAAAGATGAGCGTGTTGGTTTCCACCCCCATCGTGCGCAGCTTGGCGCGGATGCGTCCCACGCCATCGTCCATCGCCGCAATCATGGCGAGTGCCTGGCGCCGTTCGATGGCGAGATTGGTTGGAGTCTTGGAAAACCACGGTTCGGGCGATTCGAGCGGCACATGCGGCGCAAAAAAAGCGAGATACAAAAACCACGGCTGCTGCGGTTTCGCCGTGCGCCGATCGAGAAAACTCAAAGCTGCCTCCGTCTGCACGATAATGCGAAAACGGGTATCGCTCACCGAGTGCGGTGCGTCAACAAACGGCTTTCCGGCCAAATCGTGCGAGGCCCAATATTGCCGCATCGTTCCGCACCAGTATTCATCGAACCCCACGTTGGGTGGCAAGTGACCCTTTTGGGATGCCGCATCTTCAGTGCCTTCGCCGGCAAGATGCCACTTTCCGACTTGCCCGGAAATATAGCCCGCCGCTTTCAATCGTTTGGGAATGGTCAATTCATCCAGCGGCAGCGGGCCTTTGGTATTGTCCTCGACGCCGAATTTCTCCTGGTAACGACCGGTGATAACCCCGGCGCGCGACGGCACACACTGCGGCGCGCTGACGTAGCCGTGAAAAAATCGTATGCCCGCTTGAGCCAGCTTGTCAATGTTCGGTGTGCGAATGTCTTTGTCCACGCCTTGCACACCAAGATCAGCCCAACCGTGGTCGTCCGTGTAAATGACGAGAATATTCGGTTTTGCGGGCTCCGCGGCGTGAAGCGGATGAAGTGCAGTCATATAGAACGGCAGCAACAGGCTGCCAAGTTTGGAAAGGTTTATTTTCATGTTATGTTTGAGTTTTCTTCGCTATTCCCCAGAGTGTCCAAGCAAATGAGAGGTTTCAATCGTTCACAAGATCCATGATATGTTCAAGCTGGGATTTCTCCCGCGCCATCTTCTTTTTGGCGGCAGCGGGCATCTGCGCATGCCAGGCGTGCCACTTCGCCATGAGTTCATTGACGCGATTCGTTTCGGTCAGAGCAAGATCCTGTTTTTCCTGGATGTCCCGCGAAAGATCAAACAATTGCGGCTTTTCATTGGGCAGCACCACCAGCTTCCACTGATCCTGCACCACGGCGTTTTTGGCGTCTATGGTGAAGAAAAGCGTTGCATGCGGCGCCCCGGTTTTTTCGCCCCGCAAATACGGCGTGAGGTTCACGCCGTCCAAGTTGGCCGGCGGCTGGACTCCGGTGAGCGCGGCAACCGTCGGAAAAATATCCAACGAACTGATGGGATGGGTATAAACCAACCCCGCCGGAAACACTCCCGGATAGGCGGCGAGGAACGGCACGCGAATGCCGCCTTCATACAGGCTCCACTTGTAATCGCGCAACGGCAGATTTTCGCTGCGGTTCTCCGGATGACCGCCGTTGTCGGCAAAGAGAAAAATCATCGTGTTGTTGTCCAAGCCGGTCTGTTTGAGCTTGTCGAGAATGCGGCCGATGCCTTGGTCCAGCGCGACGATGGTGGCCACAGTGTCGGCGCGGGCGGAGTCGCCGGGAAATTGCGCGGCATGTTTCGCCGCCTCGCCTGGACGCGCCGTGGGAACTTTGGGCACATCCAGGGTCTTTCCGTCGCCCAGGGCAGCATCGTAATCTTTGCGAATCAACATCGCATTTTTGAGCACGCGGAGAATGTGCGGCGCATTGAACGTCACTGTCAGGTCAAACGGCCTAGCCTGATGCGTCTCGATAAACCTCACCGCCTCGTCCGCAAACAGATCAGTGCTGTATTCGTCAAACTCTTGGACGACTCCGTTGCGCGCCAGTGTTGGATGATGATAATTGATGAACGGGCTGGAGAAGGGCGAGCACAGTGTCTCATCGAAACAGCCGCGACGGTGCGGCATCGGGCCGGTGCTGTGCCATTTGCCAATCAAGCCGGTGTAATAGCCCGCATCATGTAAGGCACCCGGCAGCAATTTCTGGCCGGCGGGAATGCCGCCGCCATTGTCAATGAATCCGAATCGCTCTTGATAGCGACCGGTAAAGAAGCCCGCCCGCGACGGTCCGCACAACGGGCAGGTGACATAGCCGGAAGTGAATTTCACGCCCGTTTGTGCCAGGCGGTCAATGTTGGGCGTCTGGACCACGTTGGAATAACACCCCACGTCTTCATAACCAAGATCATCGGCAATCATCACGATGACGTTGGGCCTCGCCGGTTCAGCGGCGGTGAGTGGGTTTAATGCGGCCAACCACAGTGTCGCCAAAAGCAATTTTTCATTCATATATCGCCGCTTGAGCAAGCCTGCGAAATCGGCAAACCCATCAATCCACCTCCGGTCGGCTGGCGGGCTGCTTGCCCTGGTTCCTCTTACCCGGACCGCTTGGTTGCAGGTCTTGGCTGGCCAGATCGTGAAGCTCCTGCGCATGTTTGAGCCAGGCTTGTTCCATTTCCTTGACCTTTTCCGGGTAAACCGACGCCAGATCCTTGGTTTCAGAGCGATCTTTGCTCAGGTCGAAAAGCTCCCACGGTTTGGCATGGTCATCCACCAGCTTCCAGTCCCCGATGCGGATGGCGCGGTTGCCGTCGTGGTCCCACCACAGGAAATCATGCTGCACCGTGTGGTCCTTGGCAAACACTGGCACCAGACTCTTGCCCGGCAGCGGCGGCACGGGCAGGCCAGCCACGGTGGCCGGCCGTTGGCCACCAACAATTTCCAAAATGGTCGGCACGATATCAATCATGTGGCCGGGATTGTCGCGCAGCTCGCCGCGCGCCGCAATCCCGGCGGGCCAGTGAACGATCAGCGGAGTGCAATTGCCGCCTTCATGCTCCCACGACTTGTAGAGCCGGAAAGGAGTATTCGCCGCGCTGGCCCAACCCGGCCCGATGCCCAGATAGCTGTAGGCCGAACCGATCGGCGCCTTCGGGTCTTCGCCAAGACCACGAATGATTTGCTCGGCAGACGCACCGTTGTCGGACATGAACAGCACAATCGTGTTATTGAATGCGCCCATCGCCTTGACCTGATCGAGGATGCGGCCGATCTCAATGTCCATGCGATGGATCATGGCCGCATGAACAGACATCTTGACGGCCTGAAATGCCTTTTGCCCGTCGGTCAAGGTGTTCCAAGGCACGGCGTAGCCAACCTCATCCGGGCCGATTCTCTTTTTTAACTCGGCTTCCGGCAAATTCCAATGCGGTATGGTCAAGGGGTCCAGTTTGGAAAGGTCACAATTGACGATGCCCATTTTCTTCATGCGCGCGAAGCGCTCTGCACGAATCGCATCCCAGCCGGCTTGGTAACGGTCCTTGTACACCGCGATGTCCTCCGGCAAGGCTTGGATCGGAAAATGCGGACTATGGAAAGCAACGTATTCAAAAAAGGGCTGACTGGCATGTTGGGCGGCGTGCTCCTTCAGATACTTGATGGCGTAATCAGCCACGGCGATGGTATTGTAATAACCGCCGCCAACCTCGATCTTCGGCAACGGCACATCATCCTCGTTGGCTCCGACCTGGTTGAAATAACTTTGCCCATTCATCTCAAAATAGGAATGGTCGAAACCGTTATTCAACGGTTTGCCATCCACGTGCCATTTGCCGGAATGATAGGAGCGATAGCCCAGCGGCCGCAAAAACATGGGCAGCAGTTCCGCCCAGCGCGGGCGAATGCCGCCAGCACCGCCGCCGGTGTTCACCCCAAAATTGCCCGCAAAAGCGTCGCGGCGGATGGACTGGGCATAATAGCCGGTGAGAATGCAGGACCGTGACGACCAGCACCGCGCTGTGTTGTAAAATTGGGTAAAGCGCAATCCGTCGGCTGCGAGGTTATCCAGGTTCGGCGTGTGAATTTCACTGCCATAACAACCGGGGTCCGAAAAGCCCATGTCATCGGCGAGAATGATCAGGATGTTGGGTTTGGCGTTGGCATTCCCGGCATTAGCAACCGGGCCAACGAGCAAACAGGATGAGATCACAAGATAAGTGAGTTTCTTCATGGGGTATTTTTTATGGCTAAAATTGATTGGCATGCACGGTCGCATCGCGCATTGGTTCATGGCTGGGTTGCAGACGCTTCAGGGTTTTGCACATCCCAATAAACGACATAGGCCTCATTTACCATATTCAGCAACGGTTTGAAGCGAATCAGTTGCGCAACCGCGTTTGTGGTGGAAGTGCGAAACACTTCCGCCGACGCGGTGAACTCCACCGGCTTGCCTTTCACCGGCCTAAAGCCATCGAGAATATGTGCGCGTTCGGACTTGAGGACGGCATAACGGTTGCCGGCCTCGGTCACCGCGGCCATCACCAGCGGACCATACATGACCGCAACTCGATTCGGGTTATCTTGGAATCCCTCCAAGCGGAGAGTCATCGGGATTACCACCTCCATTCGGTCGCCGTTCCGCCAGGTTCGCCCCACTTGCACAAAGCTCCCCGGACTGCTGGTGATGTCCTGGGATTGGCCGTTGATCAGAATTTGGAATCCCGACAGCACCCACCAAGGGTGGCGAACGTTCACAGTCAAAGACCGGGGCCGCTGGCAGGAAAAGAGGAACATTGACCGTCCCTCCTCGGGGTAATGGGTTTCCTGACGCAAGCTCAAACCCTGGTGTTTCCAATCCAGCACGGAAGGAATGAAAAGGTTGATGAATAATCCATCACCGCCGTCATTGAAATAGATGCTGTCGGCAAACTTGGCGGCGCTCTCCAAGCCGGTGCCGCAACAGCAGGAACAAGCGCCTTGGGAGATGAACCCCCATTTCTCCTTCGACCGACCCGATTCGAGTTGCTGGAAGTAAAGTTGCCCGCCGTCGTCGGGATTCCGCGCCGAAAGGATTTGATTATACAGAGTCCGTTCGTAGTAGTCGGCATATTTCACCCGCGGATCAAGACAAAACAGATGCCGGGTCAGCTTGAGCATGTTATACTCGTTGCAGGTTTCAGTAGTGTTCACGGTGACGTTTTCCGAGAGATGCCCCTTGGGGCTGAAATGTTCGCGAACACTGTTGCCACCCGTCACATACGAACGATCATTGACGACATTATTCCAAAAAGCGGCCACCACATTGGACAGCGAGGCATCGCCGGCAACCTCGTATTGGCGGGCCAGGCCGATGAATTTTGGAAACTGGGTGTTGGCATGGAGTCCGTCCAGCGGATCTTTTCCCTCCAGAAATGGATCAACGACAGCGTGGTGCGTGAAGCGCTCCGCCAACTTAAGGTAGTCTTTCTTCCCCGTCACGGAGTACAGGTTCACCAGCACCTCCTTCATGCCTCCTTGCTCAGTCTTGAGTATTTCCTCCACTTGCTGGTCATTCAAATGGCTAAGGTTATTCTCCACCCACCCGGCCGCCTGCTTCAAAACTTGCAGCGCCTGTTGGTTTCCAGTCAAGACATACATGTCAAGCAGGCCGGCATAAACCTTGTGCAGGCAATACCAGGGCACACTGGCATGCACCGATTTATCCTGAATCAACCCTTCCAACTCCAGAATTGACTTTTCGGGAAATCCGCCGATATAACCATCCCCGTTGGCGGCCTGGCATTGTGCCAAAACCTCCACGGCGGCATCCGCCCGTTGCTTGATCTCCGCATCCCCGGTGTTGCGCCACAATAAAGCCGACGCCGAAAGATAGTGGCCCAGTGCGTGTCCGGTAACCGGCCAGCCCAACTTATCACTCCCCTTGACTGGAGATGGCAGTTTGGCCTCGCGCCGAAAGGGGTAATAGAGGAAATTCAAATCCGTCTTGAGCAGGTTTTCCCGATCCAGCTCCCGGGCCTGCTTGAATGGCCCATCCAGAAGCCGGACCTGATTCAGGTCAAAGGCGTACGCCTTGGCCGGAACTTGGTTGGATACTACGATGGTCTTGTCCACCCAATGTGGCACATCACCCACAACCGTGGATTCCGTGGCCAGCGCGACCATGAACAAGCAGCAATTGTTGATCAGATTGAATTTCATTTCAAAAACGCTCCTAGAAAACCATTACGATGTCTTTGCTGAAAAGCTCAGCCAATCCACTCGCATCAGTTCACCTGCCCCGCCTCTAAAAATCAGGCAGCAATTTCCCGTGCCGGGTTGATTGGTCAACGCGCAGGAAATCGTCCGATATTGGTCCCAGCCACCCGTGCCGGGGACCGCGCAAGACCCAAGCAACCTTCCCTGCGCGGAGCCATCGTGGATTTCAATCGTTCCGCCGCCCGAATGGCCCGAGGCCACGCTAAAAGAAATCGTGGCGTTGGGCGGCAGATTCATCACGTTGGGATAAACCAAACGGCTGCCTTCACGCAAGTCGCGCACCTCAAAACCGCCGGCGGGACATTCTCTGATCTCGGCCTTGTCCGCGTCGAAATAGTCTTCGGCCTCAATACGGGCTTGCGCCGCGTCATATTGACCGACCCCAATCCGGTCGAGGCGGATCGGAGCCATCTCGCCGTTGTCACGGTAATGCACATAGCTCAAGCAACTGTCGCGAAAATGAGAGTTCCGCCCGGGCTGGCTTTTGTCATTGCAGGCATAATACCACTGGTTGTGCCAGGTGAAAAAGTTCCCATGCCGGTCATGCCAAAGGTCATACTTGCGAACGGCCTTATCCACTTGGAGTTCAGGAGCCACCTGCTCCGGCACAATCACCGAACCCTTGTAGCTGTACGGCCCATAAACATTCGTGGACATGGCGTAGAAACTAGACCAGGAAAGATAATAAATGCCATTGCGTTTGTGCAGGGACGGCTTGTCATCGGTCTTGCCCTGGCCATAGGGGCCGAATTGCCGGTCCAGTTGCAGGGGGCGCGGCGATTCCGCCAGCGAAATCAGGTCGTCATTCAGCCGCACGACGAAATAGTGAAACGTGCCATAAACCAGGTAAGCCTGGCCGTCATCGTCCATCAGAATGTCCGGATCGCGCTCCTCCGTGGGCGTGAGACCTTTTGGCACCAGCGGCTTTCCCAGCGGATCCTTCCAGGGTCCAGCCGGCAAATCGGCCACGACGACACCGATTTCGGTGGGGCCCGCGGAAAAATACCAATAATACTTGCCATGCTTGCTGGCGCCAAAAGTGGCCCAGCATTCAGCAAACGGTCGGTGAAGAAAAGTGTCCTCCGGATTCAGCGTGCCTTCCTGTTTCCAGTTCACGAGATCCACGGAGGACCACACCCACCAATTGGTCATCACAAATTTCTTGGTATCGGCGGAAACGTCGTGGGTGGCATAAAGGTAGGCGCGGTCGCCGTAGATGGTGACGTGCGGATCGGCCAAGCCGGTCCCCGGCACGATGGGGTTTCCCGCCATGGCGCGAAAACCGGCTATGAAACAGAGTAATGTCTGGATGGCAAACAAGGATTTCATTTTAATGCATTTTGGCAGAATTGGATCGCAAATGAAACAAGGATGTTGGACAATCTCAGCAAGGTGGATTGGATTTTCAGGTTCACGGCGGAAAAATGTTTATTGATAGGACGATTCCTCTTGCCGCGCCATTTCCGCGTCGAATGGAACACCCACTGACTTGGGCAGCACCAGCCGGTTGTTTGCGTCAAATTCAACCGGAAATATGCCGGGATACATGCTCTTGCCCGGCAGGGTGAAGGAGGTGGCATACCTTTGGTTGTTCGTGGTTTGGAAGATACAGGAATGACCGGCGCAGGGGTAGGCAAAATAGCGGTTGCCATAAGGCCCGTAAATGTTCGTGGACATGGCGGCAACGGTGCTATAGCTCGAAAAGCCGTGCCAGTAAGCCGTGATTTCGGCTCCGGTCAAATAGTAGATACCGTTCCGTTTGAAGATCGAGTGAGTTTTTCGTCCGTTGATGGACATGGCCAGTTCCCCGGCAAGTTCACCCTCCACCACCAGATTGTTTAACTCCTTAATGGGATAGCTCTGTTCGACCCGAATCCAGACTTCGCCTTTGACCTGCGGCGACAATTCCTGCCAACTGGAAACATTCTTCCACCCGCTCGCGTCGAAGTTTTTCCTGTCCCATGTATTCGCGGGCTTGGACTCCGTGAAGCTGATGGTATCGGCCAAAACCAAAACCCTGCTGAACAACAACAGGAACGCAGCCAAAGTAGTATTGCGATTCATCTTATGTATTGATGGCTATTCTCGTCATTTCATCTGGCGAAAGGTCATCCAATCCAAATGCATCAGTTCGCCCGCACCTTCGAATAGCAGGCACAAGTCCACGGTGCCGGCGGCGTTCTTCAAATCGCAGGGCACCAATTGGTATTTATCCCAACCCTGGGTACACGGAACCGCGCAGGTCCCAACTTTCAAAAAGAATCGGTCATCCAGCATGTCGCCGTTGTCCTTGTAGTGCAGATATGTCATCATCACCTGCCGATACGTGCGGACTCCATATTGATCATCGGCGAACTCCCAAGCGTGATACCACTGGCCGTGGAAACTTATGAAACAGGTGTGTCCAGGCTGACCAGTGTTTCGCGGGTTGCTAAAAGGGCCGTACGCGGACTTGGAAGTCATGTACATCTGATCGCGGCTCAAATAATATGTGTCCTTGTACTTGTGGAAATAATTGTGGTCGGTCGCATGGGTGGCATTGCCGAAGCCATACGGCTGGTCCGTCATGAGGTTTCTGGGCTTCTCGGCAAAGGAAATCATGTCTTCGTTCAACCGCACGATCTGGTAGTGCCGGTTTTCGGTCTCCCCCGCAAGGTGACCGTCCCGGCCATAAATCAAATACGGCGCTCCATCCGTATCCGTAAAAATCGTGGGGTCGTATAGATTCTGGTGCGCGTTTGCAGGGGCGACCAAAGGTTTTTTCAGCACATCTTTATATTCGCCGTCCGGCTGGTCCGCCACCAAAACGCCGGTGGCTTGACCGCCATCGGAAAAATAGAAATAAAACTGGCGGTTGCGAAACGCGATGTCCGACGCCCAACATCTCAAGGTGTCTTTTCCCATATACGACACCAACTCCGGGTCAATGAGCTTCTCCTGTTTCCAATCCACCAAGTTAGAAGACGAATAAATTGCCCAGTAAGGCATGGCGAAACCTTTGTGGGCCGCCCTCAAATCCTTGCCCACCGCCAAATACATTCGGTCGTTCCAGACCCGCATGGCGGGATCAGCAAAACCGTGGAGGATGGGGTTGGCGGCATGGCTGGTCCCAATCCAGCACGCCAGCACTCCGACACACACACTTTGCAATAGTGCTGTTGCTTTAAGCAATTTCATTTATCAGGCAAATTCTATGATATTTGAGTCATCTGCTATTATTGCAATTGATTGATGGTCATGATCATTAAAATATACCAACAGTGTGCCAATGCGTCCATCACCCCTAGGGGTGATTCTGCGATTTGCTCCCACCAGGAAACTTCTAGGCCAGTTGAGTGGTTTCAATCCTTGCCATGGCGGTTCGCCAGCAATCACACCTCATCGGTGCACACCATTCGCACCAGCCACCTCGATTTCGGTCTCCGCAGCAGCCAACCTCTCGGCGCTGGCCTTCAGCAACAGCTTGCCGGTCTGGTCGCGCGCGGATTGCAGCACGGCAAGGCACAGCCCATTGAATGCGCTGTGCTGGCGGGCCTGGAAATCCTCGTGGCAGGTCGAATCGCCATTCCCGACAGCCGCCAGCTTGCCCGGGCCGCGCACGTCAAATTTCACTAGGTTGTTCGCCTCGGGACAGATATTGCCCTTGGCATCAAGCACTTTGACGGTGACATAAGCGAGATCCTGGCCATCATCGTTGAGGCTGCGCCGGTCCACGCTCAAGGCGAGTCGGGCCGGTTGGCCGGCGGTGGACACCTCATCGGTCGCGATGACCTTGCCGCCGCGTTTGGCCACCGCCTTGAGCGTGCCTGCCTGCCACGGCACTTCCCACGCCACGTGATACCAGCCCGTTTCCTGACTCACGGGCTGCAGCTTGCCTTGCTTGTTCTTGCGCGGGTCGAGGATGAAGGTCTGCATGGCGCCATCCGCCAGCTTTTTTTCGCCCAGCGATTTCCCGTTGAGGAAAAGCTCGACACTGTCACCGTTCGCGTAGCACCAGACGGGGATGTTCTGGCCCGCAAACTGCGCCCAATTCCAGTGCGGGAGAATGTGAACCGTCGGCTGGTCCGACCAGCGGCTCTGGTATAGATAATAGCGATCCTTCGGGAACCCGCACAAATCAATGATGCCAAAATACGAACTCACCGCCGGCCACGGAAACGGCGTCGGCTCCCCAATGTAATCAAAGCCCGTCCAGACAAATTCGCCCGCGAACCAAGGCGCGTCGGCAATCGCCTTGAGTTGCTTCTCGGCGATGATCCCCGGGGGATGGCTGATGTCGTAGGCGGTGACTTGATGGTTGAGTTGCGCCTTGATGGTCACTGCGCCGTCTTTCTCGACGAGATTATATTCCCCGCGCGAACTGACATCGGAGGCGGTTTCCGAGGCGTACAGCTTGTATTTCCCATCATGCAGCGTGCCGTAGGCGGCAAGTGTATAGTTGATGCCAAACACATCGAGCGCATCGGCAAAGCCGGTTTTCACCGCGTCGCCGGACCGGTTGCACGCGGAGGTGACGGGACGGGACGGATCCTCCCGATGGCAGATGTCCGCGAGCCGCTTGGCCATGGCGCCGCCATCCACCTCACGCTGCTCAGGAATCTCGTTGCCAATGCTCCACAAAATCACGCTCGGATGATTTCGGTCACGGTCAAGCATGCTCACCAGGTCGCGTTCGCTCCAATCGTCAAAAAACCGGCCGTAGCCAAATTGCTTTTTGGGCATTTTCCATTCATCAAAGGCCTCGTCCATGACGAGGAATCCCATGCGGTCGCAGAGTTCGAGCAGTTTGGGCGCGGGCGGATTGTGGCTGGTGCGGATGGCATTGCAGCCCATCGCTTTCAAAATCTCAAGCTGCCGCTCAATGGCGCGGTCGTAGGCGGCCGCCCCGAGATAACCCTGGTCGTGATGGTTGCAGACGCCC
>Ga0316217_10001035_pt1 | contig 37584 bp, 48 predicted proteins | sample 1anoAmetaG_FD_203633 | JGI IMG/M metagenome (GOLD analysis project Ga0316217, IMG submission 203633) | Freshwater microbial communities from Trout Bog Lake, Wisconsin, USA - 1anoA | ecosystem: Environmental > Aquatic > Freshwater > Lake > Hypolimnion/Profundal zone | place: USA: Wisconsin...
GCGGCCCGCCCGCCGGCCCAAGCGTTGATGGCCAGCGCTTCCGAACTGTCGTTTAACACCGTGCCGGTGCCGTGGGCGTTGATATAGTCAATCTCCCCGGGCGACAGGCCGGCGCGGGCACAGGCTTCGGTCATCACGGCCAAGGTGGTGTTGCCTTCGGGATGCGGCTGGGTGAGATGATGCTGGTCAATCGAAGAGCTGTATCCGCACACCTCCGCTAGGATTTCAGCGCCGCGCCGCCGGGCACTTTCGAGGGTTTCCAAGTGCAGCATCGCCGCACCCTCGCCCAGCGCCAAGCCGTCGCGCCGGGCATCAAAGGGTCGGCAGACGGTGGGGGAAAGCGCCTGGAGGGAATCGAAGCCCGAGAAAACAAGCTCGCCCAGCGCGTCATAACCTCCGGCCAGCGCGTGTTCGGCGTGGCCGCCGCGAATCAAATCCCACGCGTGGCCGATGGCATTGGCCCCGGAAGCGCAGGCGTTGGAGATGATGGTAACGGGGCCCTGGCAGCCCAGCGCTTCGCAAACCATGCGCCCCTGGACCGGGGGCTGGTAGAACACAGCCCGGGTGGCCTGTTGGCGGTGGCGGGTGGGTGTCTGAATGGCCTGACGATAATAGGCTTCGCCGTGGACCATGCCGCCGGCGGTAGTGCCCAGCACCAGCGGTACGTTTTCGGCATCCGCCGGCGCGGCTTGTTGCCACGCTTCCAGCGCCGCCAGCACGAGCATTTTGCCGGCCCGATCCAGCCGCCCCAACTGGCGCGGCGTCAACCGGCTGGCCGGAAAGGCCTCCGGCAAATCCACTTCCGCAGCCGTTTTGACCCGCTGGCGGCTGACATCAAATAGAGAAACTGGCCGAAAAGCCCGGCGGCCGGCGCGGAATCCGGCGGCATTGACTGGCCAGCCCGAGCCCAAGGCGGTGACCACGCCCGCGCCAGTGACGACCACTCGCGGCAAGGCACTCGGGGATTTGGGCGGCGGAAAGAGCATCGCTAACTGGGTCTGAGCGTTGCGCATCCGCCGCCGACGGTCAAGAAATTATGCGCCTAGTGCCCTCACTTGGCCTGTGGCCACCCGCTCCCGCAGGCGAGGAAACCGGCCTTCTCCATAAACCCCGGAGATGGTGGAACGCACACCTCACCCCGGCCCTCTCCCCATCGGCTTCGCAGACTCCGCCGACGCGGAGAGGGAGAAACGCACCCGGCGTCTTGGTAAAAGCGCGCGCGGTTTCAGAAGGAATGGAAAAGGTTTCAGAAGCTCGGGGGTAAAAACGACCAAAATTGACCTGTGCGCCATAGGGCGTTAATCGGCGATTAGCGGGTGATTAATGGCCCCAAAATCCACCACGAATGCACCATTTTCCCCAGGAACGATTTTGATTGGGCGGTGAATGGTCCAATAGCGGACGGTTTAAGCCTCTTGCGAGGCTTTTTTGCTGGAATAGGCTTCACCAGGCTGTTCCGTAGAATCCCAGCATCCCGTATGTGCCGCCGGTGTTGGTGGCAAAGTCGCTGGCCAGGAAAGACACTTGCGCTTTGAAAAAGGTGAACGGATCAGGGTAGGTGGTGCCGTTGCCGGTGACGTGGTTGGCGGTGGTGAAACTGCCGGGGGAGATGACGCTGCCGAAACTGGGCGCGCCGCTGCTGAAGGTCATCGCCTGAGCGTAGATTTCATTGTGGTTTATGGTCGGGAAAGCCGCGTTGGCGAAGGCAACTTTGCCGCTGATCAGCCAGTTGGATTTGGCGCTGACGATGTAGCCGCAGTTGGCGGGGAATACCAGTCCAGAATGATTGCCGGGGTAGTCGGCAATTGTGGTGCCTAATGGGACCAAAATAAATGGTGTGCAGAAGTTGGGAATTCCGCTGCCACCCAAGCCGTACCCTGCGGCATAAAAACCGACGCCATTGGCGCATGCGCACACCATGCCATAGCGCACGCCTCCAATGTTGGTGTCGGGGTCGGTGCCGGGTGGAAGAGTCAGCGCCGGCGTAGAGTTCGAATCAAAGGTGTAAACGCCGCCGGTGCTGACGGGGGAAACCAGGATGGTTCGGCCACCAGAAGCCGGCAGCGCGGGGAGCGTTATCCCGCTCACCAGGGTGTTGGCCTGGCTTACCAACGCGGCCCAGCCAGTGCTGGCGTTGAATTGATTGCTGAGCGTGGCGGTATAGACGCCGTGGCTATGGCCGTCGCTGGAGGTGTATTGCAGCGTTAGGGTGGTGTCGGTCCAAGAGGTGATTGTATACCCGCCACCGTCGTCCACGCCGCTGCCGGTGACGACGCTACTGAAACCGGTGTCGCAATATTGGTTGAAAGTGGTGACGATCTTGTAGGCTCCCGCGTTCCAGCTTTCGGTGATGGTCTGATATACCTGGGGCCATAGCTGGCCGGGTTGTTCGGTGAACCAATTGGGGTTGAGTGTGCCGGCGGACGGCGGGGTCTGGCTGGGACTGGTGACGGGATTGCCGGCCCCCAGAGTCATGGATGTAAACTTGCCGTATCCGCACAATGGGAGCGCTGCCACTCCCATGACAAATTGAGACAGGGATTGCGAGAGCAAATCACACCATTCGCCGGAGCCGTGGTGGCTGAAATCGGGCTTCCCGAGGGGGATGGGCAAATCTGTTAAACTCATATTCTTAGATGGCGGCAAACGCCGGTTCGTCGCTATGTCTGCGTGGCCCAGCCGCGTCGGTCCAGGTTCAGGTCAATCATTGTGACACCGCTCAAACTGCTGGGGCCGGTAGTGGCGAATGCTAGGACGTAAATGATGTCGCCGGAGAGCGCGGGCGGCATTATGTAGGCGGTGTAGTTGCTGCTATCGCTGCCGGCGTCGGTGCGATAATACCAGGCATTGCCGCCATCGTAAGTGTAGGTGTAGGTATGCGTCACACCGGCGATGGTTTCGCTGCCGATGCCGCCAGTGCCGGCGCGGATCTTGTAGGGCTTGGCGATCTTCACATACGTGCTGCCCTGGGTGGTGCCATCCCATGATTGCGCCCACCAGTAATCGCCGGCATCTATCACGCCGCCGTTGGCGGCCAATTTAAACTGTTGGACGCTGCCGCCGCCGAGCTGTATCCAGGCGCTGCCGCCGGTGTGGCCGACGTTGTAGGTGCCGGCCGTGGTGCAGCGGTAGAGGGCGTTGGCGCTGGTGTCCACGTACTGGTCGCCGACGCGGTAGTAGGAATTGGCCGGCAAGGTGCTGGAGCTGGGCGCGCCGGAGGCGCTATAGACGGGGGCGATGATGCCGGTCTGGATCGTGGCGCCGCTGTATTGTTGAAGGCGCGTGATCTGGCCTTGCGTGGCATCGTTCACCAGGATGTTCGTTAGCGTGCCCTGCGTGGCGTCGGTGGCCGTAAAGTTTTTGATGGCGTGGACGGCATCGGCCGGCACGCTGTTTTCTTTGGGGCTGTCGCTGCCAAGAGTGGTCACGCCGCCGCTCTGATCGTAGCCGCCGGAGCGCTCGCTGGGGTTGATTTTCGAGAGATCGCGATTGGTGAAGAGGTTTAGGATCTGAACCAATTCACCAGCCTCAAGGTGCTCGACGGGGCCGCATTTGACGGTGGTCTTGGCGGTCACCTGACCGGTGCCTGGCGAGAATGTGATATCCATTTCCACGGCCTGAACCATGGCGGCCATGGTTTCCCAGGCGACGGCGCCGCCAACTAGATTCAAGCAGTGTTTGCCGGGCTTTACGACGGTGGCAAACGGCGTTTCCTGAATGGTGTGGGTGAAATTGTACTGGAGCGGTTGCAACGCCGTATAGATGGCCTGCGCGAGGCCGGCGGGATAGGTCTCGCCGGTGGCAAGGATCTGGGAAAGGGAAAAGGTGGCAGACGCGGTGTTGATCAGCTTCACCCTGCATGTGTGCATGTGCTCGCCGATTTTGTCGGTCATGCTGGCACTGCCGGCTGTGGTGACTTTGTTATACGCGAAAAATGCGATGACGTTGGCCTCAATCCATGTGACGGCGCCGCCGCCAGTGGATTGCATCCAGGAACATGGAGTGCCGGTCAATAATTCATAGGCATAGATGGAGAGGTTGACAGGGTTGCCGTTGTCGTCCACGACCTGAATGCCCTTGGGATGGCCGCTGGTGCCACCGTTGATGGTGCTGTCCAGAAGCGCGAGCGCGCCGCCGCCGCTGTTGGGAATTTGACCTCCATACGCCTGGGATTGCAGCGCGGGAACCTTTTGCGCCCACCAACTCAGATTCGTGGGATTGAACGCGGCCGTGCTGAGCGACGCGCTGGTCTTGGCGAGTTTGGAACCGGTCATGTCCACCGAGACGTCCAAACTGCGCAGACCGGTGGCGGCGGCGGCCGGGTAAATGTCGGTGCCAATGCTCACCACCGGGGTGCCGCTGACCGTGGCGGTGGACTTGATATAGATGCCCACCCGGCTGGGGATCAAATCCGGCCGCGGACGCACATCGCTGGTCAGGTGGATCTGATTGCCGATGGTGGACTTGTACGGCAGCGTAATGGGCACCAAGTTAGCCAGTTTGCGCACGTTAAATGTGGGCGGCGTGGTGGTGTGGTCAATCTCGCACGCGCAGTCCGTATGCGCGCGGAGGGCGATTTTGATGCAGTCGGCAATCCTCATCGCGCGCACGGGATAAAATGGCACGTAAATCGCCGGGTCAATCTGGCCGATCCGGAGGTTGACGCCGCCGATGGAAATGGCATAGGCGAGCATTTCCTGGATGGCCTGGCCCGTGGTGATGTGGCCATAGGCCGGCGCGGGGGCATAGGCGGCGAATGTGCCATTGGGCTGGAGCTGGCCTTGGGGGCTGGCCTGGAACAATACGCAGTCGGGCCAGGTGTTGGGGCTGCCATACGCGGGGGTTGTACCGCTGAACCCGGTGATGTTTTCCCAGGCGGCCTGCATGGTCAAAAACCTCAAATCGTACCAGGCGTCCTCAATGATTAGCTCTTGTGCTGCCCCCGATTCCCATGATCGGCCGCTATTGTCGGTGCGCCGGCCCTGGAACAATGGCGTGCCGCCGGACCATGTGCCGGGTCCGCCGGTGCGGCCGGTGTAAATGATGCAGGGGCATTCGAAAGGGATGGCGACGGCGGTCTCGGGAGGAATCGCGGCCAATGGCAACGTGATTTTGCTTTCGCCGTGGGTGCCAAACTTTACGTGGAAAGAGACGCCGACGCCGAGCGCCCCCAGGGAAACTTCCGTGGTGGCGCCGGCAATGGTATAGGCGATGGTTTCCATGGCTCATTTGGTGTTGAACTGGATTTGGCGCAATTGGGCGGCGAGGCGGAGATTGGTGTCGCGCTGCATCAGAAATTGGCGCAGGATTTCGGCATGGTATGCTTCCTGGGATGCGGGGATGGACTGAGCGGCGGCCACGATGCCCTGCTGCGCTGACACCCCGTCTTCCAGTGCTTTGGATAGGTCTGCTACCGTGGCGGCGTGCGCGGCGGCATCCAGCGCATAATTGGAATTGCGCACGGCGCCGGTCACGGTGCGGCTTTGATCGTCCACACTTTGCACGGCCTGCGCGGTGCCGACCTTTTCGCCGGCATTGGTGATCTTGCGCTGGAGTTCTTCGATCTTCTCATCCAGGGCGCCGAGATATTTATTGGCGCGATCCACGTCGTCCACGTCGCCACGGCCGGCTTTGTCGGCTTTGTCCTTTTCGGCGGCGTCGCGCTGTTCTTGGAGCGTGGCCATGTCGGCTTTCATCTGCTCCAATTCCTGCTGCTCCAGATTGTTCTTGCCGGATTCCTCCTGGCCCTGCAGGCCGGATTCGGCGTTCTCATAGCGCTGCCTGATGGCCTCTTTTTGCTCGGGCGTCTGCGCGCGGGCCATTTCTTCGGCCTCGTTGAGCTTGAGCAGTTCGCGTCGGGATTTGATCTGGGCTTCGAAGACGGCTTGTTGACGTTCGAGGCTGACAGAATATTTGTCGCTAGGCTCAGAGGCTTTGGCCATGGCCTTGTTGAACTCGTCCAACTCGGCAAAGGCTTCGTGCATGGTGTCGCGGAGCTTTTTGGTGGCTTCCGTGGCGGCTTCCGTGGCGGCTTTGACGCCCTCGCTGTAGGCATTCCATGCTTCCATGGCGGCTTGCAGGGCGAGGACCACCACGATCAGCGGGCCGGCGCTGGCGATGAGTCCCTCATTGGCGGCGGCGACTTCGCCTTCGGCGGCGGCGGTTTTGGCGGCGGCGGCTTCGGCGGTCTCGCCGATACCGCGAATGGCCAGGCCCAAACCGGGGATGATTTCGTTGAGCTTGGCGAAGACCTCGCGCATTTCGCGGCCTTTCAGGCTCAAACCTTTGAAGCCTTTGCTGGCGGCTTCGGGCGGGGTTTTCTTCAGTTCCTCGTTGGTGGTCTGGGAGATGCCTAAGAGTTTTTTGGAGCCATCGCCGAGATCGGAGCAATCAATTTTGATTTTCTTCAGGCCATCACCGGCTTGCTGGGTGGCGGCGACGGCGCTGGTGGCGTCGCCGGTGATGATGAGCTTGAAGTCTTGATCACCCATAGATCAATGTTTGGCGGGCCGACTTAACACAGGACGGTCGAGCAGCCCCAAAGTGGGATTATTGGTGTAAACCCGATACATCCCAAAGGCGTCCCGCGTGACGCTGGGCGTGGCGATCGGCCCATGGACTTGGTGATATTGCACGAAGTGAATGGCGCCGCCGTGATGCCGCCATTGGTAATGGCGGGTCTCAAGGCCGCAGAAGCAGGCGACGGAGAGAATCAGGGCCACGCGCCGGACGCGACTGGACCAGGCCGGGGATTCTGGCAATAGCCGGAGGGCAAACTTGACGACGAAGAAGAAGCCGACCGCAATCAGCGCACAGGTGATGATCATGAAGGCGCGCGGGGGCACGTAGTGGTAGCGCGCGATGTAAATCAATCCGTGGTTGCGCAGGCACGTTTCGCGAAAGATCGCGGCGGCAACGAAGGCGGCAATGCCGAGCAGCAAGGCGATGAGGCCGAGGCGGCGGGACCACTCAGGCGACCGCATCACCGGCAAGAGACGCAGCCCCCATTTGGATGCGCCGTAAGTGCTGAACCCGATCATGCCCATGAGCATGATCAGGCCGTTAGGAGTTTCCTGCGCGAGAATGATTGCGAGCATATTGCGATTGGGTTAGGGGATGGCGCCGCGCTGTTGCATCCAGAGCGGCATGCCTTGGCCGCCCGTATCGGCGCTCCAGGAATTGGTGCGCAGGTAGCCCGGCGAATTGGTCGTGAGGCCCAGGCGGGCGTTGTATTGAGCGTACGTCTCGTTGGTGGTGACCACCATGCTAGAGGCTTGCAGGGTGATGAAGTTGGTGTCCGCTCGGAACCAGGCTGCGGCCATCGGCGAGTGTTCATAGTTGACCAAGTCGTTGGTGGTCCAGGCTTGATTCTGCAAGATCAGCAAGTTGGTGGCGGAGTGGATGGCGATCCAGCTTTCGTACGAGTTCGCTTCCACTTGCAACACCAGGTTGACAATCATGGCCTCCCGGCTGCGATTGATCCACCGGACAATCCCGAAATAATCATTCCGCTCCATGCTGATATTCGGGAAGGGGTCGTTGGTATCTATGATCGAACTGGGGGCGTCCATGTTGTGTTCCGAAAATTGGTGGATGGTGCCCGCGCCGTCTTTGGTGACCACTTCGAGGGTACCAGCCGCATCCGTGACGGTTGAGAGGTAGGCGGCGTTGGTGCTGGTGGGCATGGACCCGGTGGCGGGTGACAGGGTGATGCCGCCGGTGACCGATACATTGGTCAGCGCCGCGTTGGCCGCCAGGTAATTGGCGTACACGGGCTGACCCAGCTGAATGACCATTTGGGCGAACACTGTGTGGCCGCCGAGCGCGAGCACGAGGATGGATAATTTTAGTTTCATGATTTTTACATGGGTACGGCCACGACCCCGATGATGGTGGCGTTGGTGCCATTGTCTATGGAGACGCCGATTTTTAGATGCGACGCCGGGGAGTTGGTGGGCAGCGGAAAACCATATTGCCATCCATTGGTGATGAACATGGCTGTGCCGGGCTGTTTGGTGGTGCCGAAGGTTATGCTGTTCGTCGGGGATTGGCCCTGCCAGATGTCCACAATAAATTGTTTTCCGTCGGCGGCATTGGTGACCCAGAGCAAATTCACATTGTTGGTGCTGAACAAGCGCAGGGTGAGCGGATAGGTGTTGGTGTAAGCTTGGAGGTTGATGATGCAATTGGTGCCGTTCTGGTAGATTGTCACCGGGGCCGGAAACGCCGGCGAGGGCGCGAGGCTTGAGATCATTTGCGCCACCGTATTGCTTCCCGGCAGCGAGTTGGGGCCGAGGGCTGCCAGCGGGGTGGCATTGGTCAGGCCGGCGGCGTTGCCGCCAATGAGATTGGTGATGCTGCCGACGAGGATGGTGCCGTTGATCGTGCCGACCAGCGACGTGGTCTGGAGGTTCGTCAGGCCGCCGGCGTTGCCGGCAATGGCTCCGAAAGTGCCTGAGCCTGCGACGACATTGGTGGCGACCACGTTGTATGCACCAACACCTCCCGTGTAGAGGCTCGGCAGCAGTCCCAGCACTGTGCCGCTGGTCAACATTCCGAGCACGCCCGGATTGTCCCAGAGGTGGCAACCCACCGGGGAGTTGGTGGTCACGCCATAGTTGGATATGGACGGCGAGATCATGAATAGCGCCGCGTGGAGTGAATCGGGCAGGTTGGTGGCCACGATCCAGGACGGGCCCCAGCTCGGATCATTCCATGTCACGTAAATTTCGAGCCCGTTGGTGGCGGTGTTCGTCCACACAAATTCCGCCCCGGTGGACAGGGACTGCGAATAGGTGAGGATGAGATTGTTTACATAAGGCGCATACGTCGCGCCGGTGATCTGAAACGCATTGGTCATTGCGCTAGGCTGGGTTGACCAAGATGTGCCAGAGGTGGAATAGACTAAATTTGATGCGGTGACGGAATATTGGGCGTTGGTGGCTGTGGGGACATTGGTTAGCCCGCGTCCGTTGCCAAAAAACGCATAGCCCGGCCCATTGCTCGTACCCACAGAGATGTTGCCCTGAACGGCAAAATTTTGCTCGCTCAATGTCGCGCTGGGGGGGCCGCTGACAAGCGCGGTGCAATACCAAGCAAATTCGGAATCGCTGCCGCCCATGGACTGATTGCCGCCAAAATTGATCACGCTGCCGCCGGAGGAGTCCGAGAGCCACAATCCATAATTTCCGCCAATCCACGGGGACTGAATCATTGGAGCGTAGATGGTGTTGCTGGCGAACAGATCCCCGTAAATATCGGTGAGCGGGTAGCCGCCGCTGTATTGCAGCGTGGAGCCGGTGATGAGGTTCGTGCCGTTGCTGTACTGGCTGGAGCCGCCGCCGCCGGTGGGGACGGCGTTGCTGGAGACGTGGCCCGCCGAGTCAAGGCCGAGCATCATGACGGCTGCCGCGCCGTTGCTGCCCACGGCCGGGAGGCCAAGGAATGGGCCGAAGAGTTGCAGCGGCGAGAATTGGTTCGTGTTGATCAGGCTCACCGCGTTCAGCGTGTTGGTACCGGCGGGCACCACAATGTGGACCGAGCGCGGCCAACCCTGGACGGTGATGGTGTAGCCCCAGGGCATCAAATTGGTGACCACCTGGCCGCCGATGGGTTGGATGGTAAACGGGGCGGTGGGCACGAGGTTGGTGCCGTACCAAAGCGGCGTTTGCCAGTTGTTGTCCGGCTGGACCAGGATCGGCCAGTTGGCGGTGGCGCCGGTGAGGCTTTGCATGCTGAATAAGACTGGGGTCTGCGATTTAACCACAGAGGCACAGAGGCACAGAGCAAGCAAAAAACTTTTTAGCCACAGATTTTCACAGATGTTCATGGATGGGGTTTTCATGATACGTCGTTGGTTTGGAAATCGAGTTGGTGGGTGCAGGCGGCCCCGCGCTGGTCGTGATCGCTCGCGATGCAGACGGCGTTCGCAAAGGTCAAGGTGGTGGCGCCGACTATGGCTTGGAGGTTGACGCTCTTGCCCTTCAACGACGCGCGCAAGGTGCGAATGGAGGCGGCGGCGAGGTCCGGCGTGCCATAGGTGGATTGCCATTTAAAGCGGACCTGGCCGACGGTGTTGGATTGCGGAATGAGTGCCTCGCTGGCCAGGCCGTATCCGCCGGATGTCTGCACCTGGTCGCGAAAGCTGGGCGCAAATTTTTCGCATGCATCATTGTTGGCCTCATTGAAAAGAGGCGTCCAGCCTGAACCTCCGACAATTTGATAATTAACGATCATGCGGAGAAAACAACCATCGGTTGGGGCAGGCCATTGGTGAATTGCATGCCGCAGACGTAGCCCAGTTCGCCGTTGCCGAGCTTGGTGCCGCCAAATTCAAATCCGGCGCCTTTGATGTCGGTGTTGATCAAGGTGATGGTTTTGTTGTTCGGGCCGCCCAATACGAGGTTGGCGGCGTTGGCGCTGCCGCCGAGGCGCTGGCCCAGGCTGTAGGCAAGCAAGGCGGTGGCGATCTGCGATTGCGTGGGGCCGACTGGCCGGTGTTTAGCCATGAAGCTGACGCTGTCCAGGACCATGTGGCGGGTGAGGCCTTGCACGGTCACGGCGTGATATTTGATGTCGGGAATGATTTCCCAGCCGTCTTCGGCTTCCATGGCCGCGCCGCCATCGCCGCCGAAGCCGGCGAGCGTGCCCCAGGCGCCGGTCCAGCGGCCGCGCACAAAATCGGCCAGGGCGAGCGGATCGCCCGGATCTTGTCCGCCGGTTTCCGTGATGGCGTTGCCGGCGAGCAAGAAATTGTTGGCGCCGGCCAGGAGCGTGGGATCGCCCAAAGCGGTGATTTTAGCGGCGCCAAAGAGCGGTTCGGTGGCGGCGAGTTTGAGCGATGGGTGGCCGGTGATGGCGGCGCGCACAAAGGTGTAAAGCCGGCCGTCGGGCGTGTAGATTTTGCAGGGGCTGTTGGCGGCACCATGCGGCCGGGTGCCGATCAGGAGCGAGCCGCCGCCACTGCCAGCACCGCTGGCGGTGGTCACCCCCAGCCAGGGCGGCAGGAGCGTGGGCAACAAATGCCAGCTATCAAACGGGTTGACATCAATTTCCGCGGATACGTCGGTGACGATCTCGGCGATCTTGCCGAACATGGCGGTGCCGGCATCGGTCGTCTTGGTGTTGATGGTGGCCTTGACGTTGCCTTGGGCGTTGGCGGCCTGCAAGGCCACGGAGTTGAGGAAAACCTTGGCTGGGCCGGTGTAAAATTGTTGTCCCATATTTTTAAATTTTTAATTTTTAACCACGGATGAACACGGTTGGACGCGGATAATGGGACTACCAATTGATGCCAATGGTGTGGTTGTTGGGCGGAGCTATGCCGTTGGAGCTGAATCCGACAGTGCCCCAGGCGGCGACCGGTGCGGTAAGGTTGTTTGCCGGCACGACGTAGGTCCAGGTGGCCGGGAAGTTAGTCCAGCCGGTGGAGGCGTTGAAGTTGGTGGTGATGCTGGCTAACGCCACGGGATTGGTGCCGCTCTGCCCAGACGGCTGGTAGCCATAGGTGAGCGTGATCTGATCATTGGTCTGGATGTTGGTGACGGTGATGGTGTCGCTGGGAATGGGCAAATAGCCCGAGTTGGTGATGCCATAGAGCGCGCCGGAATTGGTGCCGGCGATGGTGTTGAATGACAGCCAGAAGCCGGCATGAGCGGCCGGGGCGAGGGCCAGCAGGATGGCCGCAATGAACACACCCAGGATGCGCTGCGCCATATCGGCCGACGCCGGCTTGGGCGCCGCCAGTGATTGCGACTTGAGGAAGGTGAACCTGTAGGACTCCTCAAAGGCCGTGCGATTGAAATAATCCCAATAGCTTTCATCCACGCTGAGGGCGCGGAAATCGGCGAGGACGGTTTCCAGGCGTCGGGGTTCGCTGGTTTGGGCGACGATTTTTTTGGCGGTTTCAATGGCGGCCAGGTGCAGGTCTAGTTTGTTGAGCATATTATTTTATTGGTTGATGGTTGAGGTTTCAGTTGGCGAAAAAGGTGCGATTGATGCCGGAGGCGATGAAGGAATCGCCGGGAACGTAGGCGCGGGCGCGCACCCAGCAGCCACCGGCAGGCACCGCCACGGGCGTTCCGGCGGTGAATAGTTGCGCGGTGCTCTGCGGGTAAATGTTCGCGGCGCCATTAAACGGGAAGCTGTCGTCCAGCGTATACCAGATGCTGGCGCCAGGCGTGCCGCAGGCCAGAATGAACTGCACCGGGCCGCTGACGCTGCCAGAAATTTGCGGGACCTGCACGGCGGTCATGGTCTCCAGGCCCACTTCAAGGCATTCGAAGTTGACCTGGTAGCTGACCACGCCGGCGCCCATTTCCTTGGATAAATCCACAGGTTCGATGCAGGGTTTGCCGGTGGTCATGTTTTGGACCAGGCCGATCATGTTCATGGTCTTGATGACGTCCCGGATCTTGCGGGCCACTTTGCGGGCGCTCAAGCCGGTGCCGTTGGCATCATTGTTTAGTTCGACCGCTTCGATGACCTGAAAGGCTGGCTTCAATATCATGGGGCCGAATTGCAAGTTGTTGCTCATGTCGTCGGCCACCACTTGCAGCACAACCACGGCCACGCCGCGCTTGCCGCTGGCCTCAGTGATCATGGCTTGGGCTTTGTTATATTCCAGCCCGAGGTTGCCCTTTTCTGACACAACCACGGGGATGACGTTGAAAAAGGAATTCGTCACCAAGCAATTGGCCAGTTCGTAGGGCAAACGATCTATGATGTCGGTGTTGTTCATGCGCTCAGTTTGTTCCATTCCTCGACGATGGCGGCGCTGATGGTGCGCTTGTATTGCGGCGCTGATTCGGCCAGGCCCGTGCGAAAGGGGGCGCGTTCGGGCATGATTACGTCGTGGGCCTTGGCCTGCACGGTGGTTTCGCGCACGCGCTTGCGGCCGGCTTTGGCGAAGACCAGGAGGTTGGAGTTGCTGCTCTGCTTGACCAGGTTTCCGCGCGCGTCCGTACGGTGTCGCACTTTCATCTGGCGGGCTTCATGGTGAATGCGGCCGCCGAATTCGTGGATGGCGGCGTAGATAACATTCGAGCCGATGGCGCTTTCCACTTTGCCGGGAGCGACTTCCTGCGCGCCACTGGCATAGACGGATGATCGCAACCGGTTGGTGACCACGCCGAGCCGGTGCGCTTCCACCGGGAATGGCCCTTTGCCAGTGAGATGATCGCGCTGGATTTTGCCGACGGCATATTCGTTGGCCAAATCCATTCCGCGCGCAATGGCCGCGACGATGCGGCCCGGCAGCTTTTGAAAGTTGACGACAATCGTCTCCGCCTGGGGCGCGAGTTCGATTTTAAGGCCGACGCTCATGTGATTTGGAAGCGCTTGTAGGTGCGCAAAGTGTCTTCGACGGTGGGGGCGAAATCTTCAGGGAATCGGATGCTGGCGGATTTGCCGCTGCTCAGGATGTCGGTGCCGAGCTTGTCTTGATTGCTCCAGACGTGCTTGCATTGCAGGAGCCAAGCCAGGCGGAGGGAATCCGGCAGCATGTACTTCTGCGGGTTCAGGCCGGCGGCGTTGTTGGTGATGTCGGATGGGATGGTGCTGGGATAGTTGGGGTCGTTTGGCTCAAGTTGTTCCCAGAAATAGCCGCCGTTGTAAATGATCTGAAACTGGATTGGCGGCGTGCCCAGCGTATAGCCGAAGTGAATCAGGCCCGTTTCTTCGTTGGCCTGTAGCGGCTGGCTGAGGATGCTGGTCCAGGGATCGGCGCGGAAGAATCTCAGGTTGACGGCGGTGAATTGGGTGACGGGCGCGCAGCGCACATACCAGAAGCTGCGGTCGCCAGTGCCGACTTCGGCAATGCCGGTGGAATACATCCAATCGCGATTGCAGATTTTGGCGAACTGGCCGGCCACGCCCAGGCCGATGGCGCGGATGAGATCGTCAAAGCGCGTGTCGTTGGCCATGGTTTTGGCCAAGATCTGCTGCTTGAGCCAGGTGAGGTTGGAAAATCCGGCATTCATGTGGTGAGGCCACCACGGGCCATTACGCCTTGCGGCGTGGGGGCTTGGGGTTGGCGCTTGGTGGGGGCGGGTTCGCTTGTCTGGGAGGTGTTGCGGGCTTGAAGAAAAACCGCCAAAGGGGGACGCGGCGCGGGGCGCGTGAGAACGTCGCGCTGGCGCTGCATCCGATCCTTTGGCGGTTGATTTAACATGGCGTTAAGTGGCAGTTAAGTGAGCGTTCGGCCAACCTCAAGGGCCCTGGCGGTTGGACTTCTTGATGACCTCGACATAGAGGTTCGTCATCTGGTCGCCTGCGCCGGTGGCGGCGGCGTTCCAAGCGGTGTTCAGCCGGATGTAACCATATTGCACCTGAATCATGTTGGTGTAGGTGGTCACCTGGTTGACGCCAGAGGCCGTGGTGGAGATCTGAAAGGCATTGGTCTGCCAGTTGATGGCGTCTCCCGACGTGTCCCAGGAGCTGATGAACGGGCCGGTGCCGGCGCCCATGAGCGCGAACGATTGCTGGATGCCGAACGAGTCATAGTTAACCACGCTGACCACGCCGGGCGTGTTGGTGACTACGCTGAGCACGTTGGTGGTGGGGGCATTGGTCCAGATGCCATTGACGAAGGACCAGTTGGGCACCACGGCCACGTTGGTGACAATGGTGGATACCGCATAGGTCGCATTGGTGCCAATGACCGTGTTGGTGTTGCCGTTCAGGCCGGCGACGGTCTGGACGTTGTACTGGCCCTGCGTGCCGACCAGGTAGGTCTGCACCTGGGCCGTGGCGGTCTGGCACAGAAATGCCAGGCCGAGGATGATGGCGATGAGCGCGGCGGCCGCGCCGCCTTTGGCCGCCTTCTTGGCTTTGCGCTCTTCGGCTTCCTTGGGGTCAACCAGGTAGCGGCGGAGCGCGGCGAATTGCCAGTCATAGACCTGGACGGTTTCGCCCTTCTTGACGGCTTTGCCATCAATGATGGTGTCGGCGGTGGCGACCACGGGAAGTTTCTTGGGGGCTTCCCAGTCGTCGGTGGCTTCAATGACTTCAACCACGGCGCGGGCGGTGGCGAAGTCTTTGTCGTTGGTGGCAACTTGCTTGAGTTCCACCCAGAGCTTCTGCCGCTCGGCGAGCGGAGTAGCCAGAATTTCAGATTCAGATTTCATATAAACGTTAATCGAATTGTCTGCGGTTACGGTTGGGGAGGTTACGCCGCAGCGGTCTGGAGGACTGCGAACGGCTTGAGCGTGGTGGAGGCCGGCTGCGTGAGCATCTTGACGCCCGCGCGCAGGAGCGTGCGATAAGCCAAGAGGTTTTGCGGGAAGCCGATGTCGCTGCTGGTGGCCAGTTCCAGGTCTTCGCGAATGCCGATCACCTGCCCTTCAGGATCGCCGAACACAAACGGCGTGGTGTTGGCGCCGTCCACGCTGGGCGCGATGGCCGTGGGATGCACGGGGTGACCGAGGATGGAACCAATGCTGGAGGGGTTCGGCACTTCCTGCCAGGTCTGGAAGATCGGGCGGCCGTTGTTGTCGCGGATGAGCGCGGCCCGGGCGATGTTCTGCGGATGCGCCCACCAGTTGGGTTTGCGGTTCAGCACTTGCGCGCTGACCGTCAGAATGGTGTTGACGAAGTCGTCCAGGATGAGCTTGGAGACTTGAACGCGGCCGGCGCCGGCCACATAGGCTTGGTTGGTGTTGGCCAGAGCGGCATTGAAAATGCCGACATAGCCGGCGTTGGTGGTGTCCTGGTTGCCGGTGCCGATGAAGGCGGCGGTGTCCATGCCCCAGGCGACGCTCTGCACCATCTGTTTGATGACATAGGGTGCGAGGTCCACGGTGGAGTCCTGGAGGAGTTCCCGCGCGATGTACATGAGCACGGCGAGGGTCTGCACAATGAGCAGGACCTGGCCGCCGGTGAAGGCGCCGGAGGTGATGACGCTGCCTTCAGCCAAGCTCGACTGCGCGCCGATCCAGTAGAACTGGGGACGGGTGGTGGCCAGCGGCAGGACGTTGGTGCGGGCACCCACGCGCTCGACGTTCAGCGTGGACCAGTCGCCGTATTCGAGCAACAGATCATAGATCACATTGAACGTGTCGGTGGGCACGGTGGCCTGACCCAAACCGGTGTCCACGCCGGTCAAGGCCTTGTAGCGAGTGCCGCCCTCTTCGACGACCTTCATGAAGGCGTCGTCGCACTTCGTGTTGGTTTTCTGGGCGATGATGTAGCGGGCGATGGCGTTCAGGTGGAACCGGAACTGTTCATCGGCCAGCGCGCGGGCGATGGGGCTGCGGAAGCTGGACTTGGCGTTCAGCGCGATCTGCTTCTGCACCTTCTCCATCTTCTTTTGCACTTCCTCCCAGGAAGCGTTGGAGGCGTTTTTGACCTTGGTCAATTCCTCCAGCGCGGACTTCACTTCCTTGTCGGCGCGGTCCAGATCGGCGGTGACCTTCTGGATATCGGTGCGGATTTTCTTGTTGTCCTCCACGAGGGTTTCCACGCCCTTGAGGACCTTGGTTTCAAAGCCGTTGCCATCGGCACCGGCGGAATCGAATAAAATGCGACGTAACATATAATGATCAGAGTTGTTTCAGTGTGAGCTGCATTTCCAACAAGAACCGGTCCTGTGCCCGACGCCGGGCCAGCAGCACAGCGTCGGGGCTGTCGGTGCTTCTGGCGGTTGCACGCTTCGCGTGTTCTGCTGAAAATGTCATCAGGGCGGCATCGTCCAGGATGCCGGCCTTGTAGGCTTTGGCCACGGCGTTCATATTCGCGCCGATGCAACAGGCCGAGAGTTCCAATTGCTGCCAGCCCAGGTAAACCACGTTTACGCTGGCGCCGGCCGGGATCTCGATATCTTCCAGCGCTTCCTGGAAGGCGGTGGGGTTGCTATCCCACTTGGTGGCATACTTGGTGGGCATGAAGCCGATGGAGACGGCTTTCAAATAGCCGGCCTTGGTCATCTCGAAGCCCCAATGCGCCATAAGATTCTCGCCCACGTCAATGGCCCACTTGACGGTTTCCACCACGGTGTTGTTCTTGACGGCGTAATCCACCACGCGGCCCAAACATTTGCCGATGGATTCATAATTGTGGCTGTCAACAAAGGGGGCGTTTTTCTCGAAGCGCGAGAAATCCGCGCCGCGGGCGCGCACGATCTCGCCATAGCTGTCCACGCTCTCGTCGCTGGCCACGTATTCCACCAAACCCTGCTTTTCGTCCAGGACCTTGATGACGGGATGGATTTCGGCGCAGAGCTTGGCGCCACTGAAACAACGGTGTTGATTATTTTTCATGGTTATTGGCGAGGAGGATTGATGGTCATGACGGGGATCTTGCTGTTGAGCAGCGCGGCAGTTTCCGCGTTGGCGCGCGTTACGCGGTAAGTGAGGCCGCCACCGCTGACTTCGGTGCGGCGGCCGGCGCGGCGGACCTTCAGATCGGCGCGCAAGGTGTTGGCAAAAGTTTTTCGCATATATATTGGGTCAGGGTTTTTGCACGGCGATTTGCACACAGTGACAGTTGATCACATTTTCCGGCGAGCCGGCCGGGTCGCCGGGGTACATGAGTTCTTCGCCGCCCACGGTGAACGGCTCGTCCACGGCGACGGCGTTTTCGGGATCGCCGTAATTTTCTTCGGCGATCTGGTGGGCTTCGCGCACGTTGTCGCCGTGCGAGCTGACCCAGCATTTGTATTCCACGCCGGCGCCCATCATGGCGGCGTGGCGGCTGTAGCCGTAGGCCGCGCTGGTCTCGGTCATGGCAATGCGCCGGGCTTCGCCTTTGCTCAGATTGTTGAAGACGCCGCGCACGCGGTCGGCGAGCTGCTCGGTGGTCTCGCCCTTGTCCACGCCTTCAGTCAGCGCCGTCTTGAGCTGGTTGAAGGCGGTGGTGCCGCAATTGGCGATTTTGTTTTCGCGCCCGGCGATAAAGCTTTTGACCTGCGGCGGCGGGAATTTCCAGGGATCATCGCTGCGGCCGATTTCATCCATCAACTGGGCGGCGGCGGCCTCCAATGTGGCGTGCAGCGACGGGGTGAGCGAACTGACCAGGTCGTGACCGAACATGGTGGGATCAAAGATGACGTCCACCAGGCTTCGCTGCGCTACGCCTGGCAAGCCAGGCTTCTCGACGGACTTGCGGGCCTGCTCCAGCTTGTGCAGGGCTTTGGCGCGATACTCGTTGAAGAGCTTGCTGGCTTTGCTCTGGATGAGCTTGACCGACATGGACCGCAGGCGCATGTGTTGCTGCCAGAGTTTTTCGTTTTTGGAGGTCTTTGAGATGGCGGCGGACGCCAGTCCGCCGCTACGCAGCACGCGCAACATTTCTTGAACGGGCGCGGACGCATCGGTTTCGCTCTTGTCATCTGCGCCGGGTTCGGAGAATTCGGCGGGCTGGGCTTCCGGGACTTCCTGCGCGGCTTCGTTGGCGGCGGCGCTGACCGGCGTGAGATTGATTGGGATATAGCCTTGATCCCATTCCTCATATTCCGGCAATTGCAGGTCAAGGTATTCGTCAATCACCGACATCGGCACGCCCTTGGAGAACAGGCTGTCGGCGTCCTTCATGCGCTCGCTGCGCACCTGCTGCATGACATAATGTTCGTCCCAGTCCAGGGCGACCTCCACGGCCTGGCCGGTCAGCCGCAGGATCAGCGTTTCCAAAGCGGCGCAGAATTCTCCGCCCTCGGGGATGCAGGTGTTGAAGATCAGCGCATACCAGGCTGACGCCTGGCCGATGCTGTAGCTGGCCACGACATCGGCCAGCGACGGCGGGACGCCCATGGCGATGAAGATTTCGTGGCGATCCTCCAACATGCCGGCAATGAACGCGGCATCCACCGACAGAATCTTAGGATCATGCACGTCAATTTCGCCGGGCAGGAAGAGCGTCTTGGAATTGCCGCGCATGCGATTGGCGCGGCGTTCCATGATGGAATACTTGATCTGCTCAATCTGCTGGTCGGTCGGCGTGCCATTTTTTGCGGAAATGATCGGCGAGGTGTCATTGTCGGCGGTCAAGTTGCGCTTGAAGAGGCTGCCCAGGTGATGTGACTCGGCGGCGATGGCGGCGCTGGGGTAGTCACCGAGGCCACGATGGGGATCGTAGGGGTTCCATCCGTACAACCTGACAACCTGCTCGGGGTCCAGCTCCCAGGCGCGCCCGGCGGCATCGGTGAAGTTCCAGGCGGTGATCTTGCCGTCTTCCACGGTGGGCCGCATGCGGTCCGGCCGGGCGACGATGATCGGCGCGAATGGGTTCGTCTTCACGTCGGGGAATGGGACGCGCACGTCTTTATCGCCCAGGACCCAGAAGCATTCCTGCAATTTCTTCCAACCGATGCTGGCCTCCACGAATGCCGGGTAGGTCAACCCCTCCATGGGCTGTTTCAGAAAATCGCGGATCTGCGGGAGTTCCATTTCGCGCTGGGCGTCACGGCGGACGATGCCGCGGGCGGTGTAGAGCTTTTTGCCGCGGCCGCGCCATTCGCGGTTGCCGGAATTGTCCGGCCGCGAAAAGATGAGCGGCACGGATGAGATGGGGCCGGAGACGTATTTGATGGCGCGGCGCACCCAGGCGGACTGGGCGTAGGGGGAGCTGATGCCGGCGGCGCCATGGCCGTCCAGGCCGCGCGCGAACCAGAAGGCGGGCACGCCCTGGGTGAAGTTGCCGGTGCCGATGGTGGCGTCGGAAACGTCCTTGGCGACGGTTTGGGGGGCGCCGCCGCCCAGGGCAAACTTGATGGGACCGAATTGGAGATCAAATTTCATGGTTTAACCTCCTGCCACAAGGTAATTAAAGGGCCATTAAACGCCCGCGTGGCGAATCGGGGCGAGCGGCGGGTGTCTTGACACCCCGGAAATCGTCCTGGGGCAAATTTGAGGGGTTGGCGGGTCATACCAAAAGTGCTCCTTTGCCGCCGCCCCAGGTGGCTGTGCCGTCGGCTTTGGTGGCCAATGCGCCGGCCCAGGCGATGTCGCAATGGCTGGCGGGGTTCAGGAGGTTCCGGCCTTCGGTGAACTTCCATGTTTTCCCGGCAAATATCTTGCGCAGGCTGAAAAAGTCCTGGGCCACATCCGGCTCGCTCTTGGGGAACACCTTTTCGGCCACGCTCAGTTGGTTCATCAGCGCGAAGCCCATGTCATGCTTGGCGCTGGCGAAGTTGACGGCTTCGAACTGCCCAGGGAAGCGCTTGACCGTTTCCCAGCATATCTGGCGGCCAAGGCCGGTCTCATCACCAGCCGATTTCAGCGCGGGCAACTGGCGGTGAAAGGTCCAAAGGACGGTCTGGATGAAGTTCCAATCGTCCGTGCGGCAGGTGAACAGGCCGGCCAGCTTCATGCGGGGCGGCTCTTTGCGGTCTATATACATACAGGCAAGGTCGCCCTCGCCGCTGGCCGCCACGTCGAAGCCGAGCCGGTATTGGCCAGGCGTCTTGATGAGGCTGGCAAATTGGCTGGCGATGAAAGCGCTGATACGGTTTTCGCGAGCCGCTTGCTCCGCCGGCTTAAATTCTCCAAACGCTTCAACAATCTGTCCGCTTTCAAGATGCAGTCGGGGAATGGCATAGTCCTGCTGGCAGAGATTGATTTGGTTCCAGGGCACAATGCAGGAAGTGCTGCCGCTGGGGTTGCAATTATAGGCCTGCTCATAAATTTCCGGCAGCCGGGCGTCGTTCTTGCAGTCCGCGATAAACCCTTCGCGCGTGAACTTGGTGCCGCGCCAGGCATTGATGCGTTCCACCAGGCCGCCGGCCACGGCGTCTTCCATGGTGGTCTTGTGATGACTCCAGCCGCCCTTGCCGGCCCGCGCCTCCTGGGCGAATTGATAGAAGAGCGTATCGGTGCCGTTGTGCGCGGACCAGAGCCCAAGATCGTAGCCCATGCGAATGCGACCCTGCATGGTCTCATAGAGCATTTCCTGATTGGGATGCTTGGCAAATTCATCGCCGCCCACATCGCCGCCGTAAACCGCCATCGCAAAGGGATTGCTCGAAAAGGCGATAATGCGCGAACCATTCTCGAACCGGATGTAGCAGAACTTCACGTCGGTCTGGAACTTGTCGCCATTGGGCAGCGTGCCGGTGAGCGTCTCAGTTTCCTCGCCGCGCGAGAGGATGTATTTTGAGAAATTGAAGATATCGGCCAGCTTGTCGGCTTCGCGGCAGTATTCGGCGGCGCTGGCCTGATCCTTGGAGCATAGCAGATAATCCCGGCGCGGATTGGCGATGCGCTTGCGGACGTTCTTGAAAATGTCGCAATAGGTCGCGCCGATACGCACCGACTTTTCCCAGAGCCGCAGGCGCGACTGGTCGGCGATCCAACTGATTTGCCAGGGCAGGAAATACTTGGCGAGCCGGTTGTTCGGGCTGTCTAGGTTCAGGGCTGGAAGGATGGCGGCCATTAATATTGTCCCTTGGGCAGGCCCATGATTTCGTCGATCTTGTCCACGATGGCGCGGCGATCCGCATCCGTCATCGGCGCTTTGACATCGCGCAATTTGGCCACCTGTTCTTGCGTGGCCTTGAGCTTGGCTTCCGCCACCCGCACTTTGTCCCGCTCGAATTGCAGTTTCTCCTGCATCCGCTTTTCGGCCTGCTTTTTCAGGGTCAGCTTCTCCTCCTCCTGCTTGCCCTTGGTGCGGGTTGACTCGGCATTGAGCAGGATGGAGGCGGCGCCCAGCGCGAAGCTGCCGAGCTTCTTCTCCGCCTTCTGGGCGAGCGCCTCCTCGCCGATCACGCGCAACACGGCATTGGTCAAGGTCGGGTCCAATCCCAATTCCTTGCAGCGCTGCGAGGCGGCGGCTTCCGTTGCCTGTTGAAAGCGCACTTCGTTGAAGGCCGCCGCCTGGCGCATGGCCTGGCTGATCTCCGAGAGCAAACTCAAGACCGGCAATTCGCCATCGCGCGGACCCCCCTGGCGCTTGGGACACAGCAGCCGTTGCTCCTGCAATGTGCCCGGCGCAGACAAGACCCAGCGCAATTCCTCCAATTGCTCGGCGGATAAATTTTCCAAGTAATGATCGGCGCGCAGCTTCTTGTCCGGACCGCCGGTCAGCACGCAGACCACATCCCGCCAGAATGGGTCGGCTTGCCAGGCTCTGATGGAACCTCGACTGGGGGTTGATGGCTTCTTCATTCACTTCTTGATGAGTTGCTGGCCTTGGATGGTGCCCTTGGCGGTGAGCGCCCAGAGCGTGCCGTCCAGGTCGCTGTTGGTGCCGGCCAGATAATTGGCGTCTTCCATGGCCTGGATGACGGTGTCCAACTCGCCGTCGGTGAAGGCCGCGTCGAAGGCGCCGCGGATGCGCAGCTTGATTTCCCGCGCGCTCATGGGCTGGCCGCCTTTCAGCAGCAGCGTGCGCAACACAAATTTTTTGATGTCCTGGTCAATCATATAACGTGACGTTAATCCCACTTTTTCAGGTTGCCGGTGTTGCGCAACAGCGCCACGATCTCATTGGGCAGCTTCTGAAATTTCTGGTTGTAGTCTTCGACGGCATCGTCCACGCGCTTGTGCAGCACGCCGCGCTGGGCGTCGTTGTCTCGGACGTGCTCCAGGAAGTCCGAGCGCAACGCGAACTGCTTGTGCATCTCCTCGACGATCCGCACGTCCAGCGGAGGATTGGCGGTCAGTTCCGTGGGCTTATTGCGGCCCACCACCATGAAGAGCAGCGTGCCGATGGTGCCAATGGCCATCACGAGCTGGCCGACCAGCATCCAGATTTCGACTTGGGAGATTTCGGCGAGCATATTCAGTGGATGGGGGATAATGGGCGGCGGACAGCTTCGGACCAGGTGCGGCCGAATTTGATGAGGTTAAAAACGGAGACGTTCATGGGACTGCCGTTGCGCGGGTCGGGCCGCTCTTCGCGCGTGATGCGCCCGAGCTGGCATCGAAGCATGGCGCAGCTTTCGTCATCGCTGGTCATTTCGCGGGCGGTCAGCCTGGTTTTGGCTTCGGCTTGTTCCCTGGTGATGGGCGTGGTCATAGTCTGTCGATCCTTTCGCGGTAGGCGGCGATGAAATGCTCGTTGATGAGGACGTTCTCCATGCGCCGGTAGGCGGCATAAAGGCCGATGGCGTCATAGACGCACTTGGTTAGCCAGGATGGATTCAACTCCCAATTACCGTAGGGCTTGGGCTCAATCCAGACTTCCTGGCCGCAATGCCGATAGCCCGCCAGCAGGCCGGGCAGGCGCGGGACGATGTCGTTTTGATTGACGATCCGGTAGGTGATGTCCCGCAAATATGGCTGCATCACGCCTCCACCACCGGCATCGTACAACGCCGCAAAGGCCGCGTTACCCACGCGGGGCTGGCCGAACGTGAATACGCCGGCAGGCATAAGGTTCTGCCGGGAGAATTCCAGGGCGCAGAGCAGGGCCAGCGCGCCACCCAAGCTGTGGCCGGTGATGAAGATTTGGGCGGCTCGATTTGCGTTGGACAGTTGGCGAACGGAGGAGACCACAGCCGCGTTGACGGCCTTGAAATCGTCGTGGAAGCCGGAATGAACTTCGACCTTTTTGCCGCCGACTTCCATGATGGTGTCGCGCAGGACGCGGGCGTCTTCGATAAAATCGCGCGCGGTGGAACTGCCCTTGAAGGCCACAATGATGTCGCCATCTTCATTCGTGGTGATGAGCGCCTGGGCGCCGGTGGCGGGATCGCAAATGGTGTGATCCCGGTAGGCGCGCCCGGAATACACCGCCATGGCGCGAGCCGTTTTCCAAAAGACGCCCGGAAGCATTTCTGGGTTGATGATCACAGGCTCGCCTCCTGATTTTTTAGCCACAGATTTTCACAGATCTGCACAGATGGAAAAAATAACCCGGTGCCCGCCTGGCTGATGCCAGGTCCCAAGGCTGACGCCGCCGGTCCGACGTGATGAACCCTGACGCAGTGGCCAGCCTGGCCAGGCCGGTCACTGTTGCACCGTCGCTTCATCGTGGTGGTCATGGGGTGGTATTAGAATTGTGGTAAGCAATTAAGTTTTCAGGTCATGCCGGCTGGCTGATCAGGGGGTGATGACAATGGGCCGCTGCACAAGGTTGGTGAGGGATTGCGAGACGCCATTGGTGCCGGTCAGGGTCGAGATGGATAAGGTCGTGACCGTGGGAACTGGAGTGGCGGTCAGCGGCAGCGACGTGGGCGGCGCGCTGTAACTATTGGTCCAGTACGGCTCGTTGATCGGCGGGTGATTGCCGCCCAAGAGCGTCTGCACGGCATTGCTGCCCACGGCAAAGGTCATGGTCTGTGCCGCGCTGCCGAAAAAATACGGCTTGGCGCCGATTTCGAACGAGGCGGCCGCATCCGGCACGGTGACCTGCGGAACGCCGTTGCTGGCGATGGTCCATTCAATGGGCACGATCATGGCGCCGGCCGTGATGGATTGATAACCGAGTGAGTATTGGCCCGTGACCGGGTCCTGGACGATGCCGAGTTTGCGCCCGGCGCCGGCCGCCTGGAAGACGCGCACGGCTTTGCGATTGGGATCAGTGCCACAACCGGTGGCGATGGCGATGCAGGTGACGGCCGTGGCCGCCAGCGTTAGGATTGATCGAAACATTTTCATGGTGTCATTTCTTTCTTGGTGTCCAGCATCATGCTGGCCGGCAGCGGATGGAAAATGCGGCAGCCAGGCCGCATGGAGACAAGCGCGCGACCGCTCGCCGGAGGACTTGCCGCCCGGCTGCCGGAATTTTTGGTTGATCGAACGAATGTTGCGCTGTTCACGGTCGCGACTATGACACACCTGGCGGTGGGCCAATAGGCGACGGTCGCCATTGCCTCTTTTGGGTGGGAAAGGAAGAAAAGAAAACGGAGCGGCAGACCAGCGGTCGCGCGCTCCGGTGAGACGATCTAAGCAGCGCGGCGGCTAACTGTCAAGACTAACCACGCACGGTTAAAACAGCTTCACACGAAGACACGAAGACGCAATCATTTCCGGGTCATCAGCGCACGGATGTGGATGATCTGCGCGATCAGATAGAGCCAGAGCGCAAGACCGAAGAAACCGGCGGCGAAATAGCCGGGCCCTGCGGACTGGCCGAGAATGCCCAGGGCGGCGGCGGCTGTGCCCACCACGGCGCTGATGCCGGCAATGCGCGCAAAGGCGTTGGCGTTGGCTTCAATCTTCTGGGCCTGGCGAGCGGACAGGGCGCGGGCAGCCACTTCATCCGGCCCGCTGATTCTGGGGATGGCCGGAGCGTCATCGGCCAGGACCACGGCCTTGCGTGGCTTGGGAATGAATGGCTCATTGCAATCTGGGCATGCGATCATCTCACCCAGGAGCGCGCGGTCGCCGCGCATGGGCCGACGGCATTTGGGGCAGTCGAAGTGGATTTCAGTTTGATCGTTCATTTTCTGGTCCCTTTCAAAAAATCATCCAAAAAACAGTAGAGTGGCAAGGCCACGAGGATGCCGACGATGATCATCCAGGTGGGGAGTGGATCGCTCATGATTTGTTCACATGGACTGCCGTTGTCCAACCCTCGTGTGGATCATCGCTGGCATGGAATTGAAAAAATTGGAATTGGATTTCGTCATTTCGGTTTGCCAGGAGCTGGCGCTTTCGGAGGCAGATCGGCAGGCATTGATTGAGTTTGCCGTTTGGCATCCTCCTCGTAATCCCGGTGAGCCTTCTCAAATCCCCTCGGCATCTTTATTTTTGACGCGCTGCCTTCGCTGCGCGCGGGGCGCGAACTAAGCTTAGCCTTGTCCGTTTTTTCTGGCCGGGTGCGGTCGGGGGCAAAAGCCAGAGCGGGGTCCACGGGAATTTTGAGTTGCTGCAATCGCCCAATAATGGCTTGGCGTATGAACGTGCTTTGATCGCGATTCTCCATCTTCCGCCCGGTCTCGATGGCCGCCCGTAGATCGCTGTCCAGGGCAAATGCGATGAGTTTTTGATTTGGATGACGTTGATTCGGCACACCTATTTATACACCCAAGCCGAAAAATATTTCAACTTTTTTATTGACCGGGTGTATAATTCAGTTATATTTGCATCATGAAACGCGGAACAATTCGAGCAAAGAAGTCGGAAATGATCGCGCTTTGGATTCCACTCCCGCTGGCGGCGGCGCTGGATCGTGGCGTCAAAGTGGAGGATTCAGACCGGTCAAAATTCATTCGCAACGCCCTGCGCGAACGGCTCATGCGCAAAGGGATAGAACTCGTGCAGGAGGTCGCATGAAACCAGGAGACATCGTCATTATCTACAGCGGCCGGCACTACGGCCGCCCGCATCGGATCATTGAGATCATCGGCAGGCGCGTCCACGCCGTCCAGGTGGACACCCAAGACTGGGTGTGCGCCCCGATCTGGGACTGCGAGGTGGTGTCATGACTATCCGGGAACACACCAATATTCTGGCGCAGGGCAACCGGAAGATGATGCGCTTTTGCGCGCTCCGGTACCGCGCTAACCGCCGGTCCGGCAACGTGGCATTCATGGTCACATGGCTATCGCATGCCGTGCTTTACCGCCGGTTGGCCGCAAATCTTTTGGAGGCCGCATGAAAACGAACCGCCCCACCAAGCGCCAATTACGGCGAGCCGCTCAACTCCTGATGAAGCGTCAGGGCGGCAAATTAAACCACTGCTCCAAGTGGCTAATTGAACGAGGTTCGGCTGAAATAAACAGCACGGAGATTAAACGGTTTTCCGGGCTTCTTTCTTCCTGATAAATGAGTGCCCCGGTCATTAACCCCAACAGCACCGGCTCAATGAGATATGTGTTGTCCCAATCAACGGGCTGGTGCGCGGTGGTCGGCAGGGATCGCAGCTTGGCAATCTCATATTCGCCGGTCATGCACACCGCCAAAAGCCGCCTGGGCTGGCCGGCTGCTCGTAGCGCTTGCCAAGCGGTCCCGTTTAATTCCTTGGCGGCCTTGCGCCGGAAGTCCGCCAATGTGCCGGAGAAGTCGCGATCCAGGATCGCCATTAATTCAGGGTTCATGCCAGCAAGCCTAGATCAGGTTCCATCAATAAAAAGTCCAAAATTATGAGCACCAAACGCGAACTCGAAATCGAGAAACTGAAGCTGGCCATCACCAAGACCGAATTGGCAATTGCGGCTCAGCAGATCACGCTGGTTCAGATGCAGACCAAGCTGGTGTGCCAGCAGGTGGAACTGCGTTTTCAACAGATTATGGCGCGTCGTGAAGCCGCTACGGGAGGTGCCAAGTGAACCAAGAGCCTATTCAATTTTTGCCCGTGGCGCCGTTCTGGCGCAAAGCCGAGCAGAGCCGCCGCCGGGCGGAACGCGCCTTCTGCTGGGGCGTGGTGATCGGCAGTCTGCTCACAGCGGCCGTGGCCAGCGCGTTGATCCTGCTATGAGCATGACGGAAACAGGATTGAGCCTGAAGCCGGTGTTGCCGCCGGCCATCCAGACGCAGCTAGGCCTGCGCGATCCTCGTTTCCGGCCGCTCTCAGATATCAAGACGGTGCTGCGCGACTTGGGCGAGTTCGATATGGACGCCGATACGGTGCGCACGCTGATTGAGACGGGTGCGATGGTGGCGTTTAACATCGCGGTGGATTTGTCTTCCAAGGCGTATCTGCGGGTGTTGACCCGCTCAATTGAGTTTTTCCGGGCCAGTGGCGGCACCAAATATCACGATCCGGAATGGTCCTCAATTTGGCGCTGGATCGTGCCGCACGACAAGCCGGTGGTGACCGGGTTGGAGATCCGCCGGGCGCTGCTGTGCGACCGGGGCCATGTCGAAAATCTTATCCTGGCGCGCGAACTGACGGCGGTGAAGAAATCCCAATGCGGGCCGGGCGGCTCATGGGTGGTCACCCGCAAGTCGTTTGAGGAATTCTTGAAGGAGAGGCAGCAATGAATCTCACCCATTTGAGCCCGGCGCAACTGGCCGAAATGTCCCTGGACGCGCTGCATGAGCGCGAAGAGGCGCTGAAGCGCGAACAGCGGCTGTTGAAGGCCCAGATGAAACAGGCCTCCTATTCGCTCATATTCGTGACCGATGAATTGAGCGAGACGCTCAAGGAGATCGGCCCGCGCGCGTTGCGCCAGGTGGGCCGGCCATCGGAGACGGGACTGTCCGTCAAGGCACTGGGCCGGAAACAATATCTGGCTGAGTGGCGAGCCAGGCAGAAAGGGGAAAGGGCATGAGTGAGAAGTTTTTCATCTGCCGCTGTTGGTTGGACCGGAGCATCGGCAAAAGCCGGTTCAAATACATCACCGATGTTGGTGGCTGGACAAACACGTTTGACGATGCCTGCGGCTTTGATTCCCGTGAGGCGGCGCAAGAGCGACTGAACGGCCGGAACGGAAGCATCTGGCCGGGGTCCGAACTGAAAGCATCGGCCTACTATCTGGCGGAAATGAAGAGCCAGAGCGAAGCCCGCAAGAAAATCTCCCCGGAACTGCGGCAGAAGATCGCCAAGGCGGCGGCCCAGCGCTGGGAGCGCGCCAAAGCGGCCGCGCTGCATCCCGCCGCCGGGTTTACGCCGGAGGAATATTTGCAGCTCTCGGAGGCAGACAAAAACGCGGCGGCGCAGCCGCTCAAGAATTGCGCCACACAATCTATGAAATCACCAAAAACAGAGGCGGCGGTGGAAGTTTTGCCGCCAATCAAAATCCCCAAGCTGGACGACGGATCGGACAAGGACACGTCGAAGCGTCTCAACAAGATGTTCAGCGACGCGCAGACCGGCATGCGCAAGATCATCTCCCTGGGACTTTTCGCCTGGGAAATCAAGGAGGCCAAACTCAAACATGGCGAGTTTGGAGCTTGGCTGTCCGCACATTGCCCCAAGCTCGTCACCATTGGTACGGTGACACAAAAGCCCAAGCCATCGCGGTCGTTGCAGGGCTACATGGAGTTGACCAAGAATGTGCTCGAATCTGCGGGCATTACCACGATAGAAAGGTATCTAGAGACCGTCGTCAAATGCGCAAACGCTGCGCATTTGAAGCCCGGCGGATTCCTCCTTATCGCGGACAAAAAGGTACCGGAAGACATCAAGGAAGTCCGCGAAAAAATTTGCGCCATTGTGGACGGCAAAACCCAACGCCAGCTTTTCCTGGAGTTCAAGCAGGCAGATGATGACACCGGCAGGCCCAAGCTGGGCCGGCTCAAAGGCCAGGGCGGGGCAACGAAAGCTCAGCGGGCCAGCGCCCAGGAGCGGGATTATCAGGAGCGGATCACCGAGCGCAAGCTCAAGGCCCTGGAGATTGCCGAGTGGCTTACCGAGATGAGCGACGACAAGGGCCTGGGCGAAATCTTCGGCACGCCGGAGTTGATCCAACTGGATGTGGCCATGGAAACCGCGCGCGGCTACATCCGGCACGGGTCGCCGCTTGAAGTGGCAGCCGATTTGAATCCCCAATCATGATCTCCGACCCATCCATTTTGAATCCGGCGGATGACTCAAGCTCGGGACAAACGATATCAGTCACCCGCAGCGAACCTGCCGAAACTCTCAGCGTCAGCACGAATGAGGGGGGACAGTTGTCACCGCCGGATTCAGTTTTGGTTACGGTCGCGCCGCCGGTTCCATGTGGAACACTGGTGCCCAGTGTGAAGCTGTATCTGGAGCGCCGCACCACGGCGGTGGCGCGGTACGAGGAGGAGAAGCATTTATTCCGCCGGCTGCCGGTGGACGAGCGCGCCACGGTGCGCCGGCTCCAGGCGGCCGTGTTCTATGTGCGGGATTTGAGCACGGGTACGAATAAAATCTCCGTGCAGGCGGCCTGCGCGCGCGCGCTGGTCATCTATAGCGAGTTTGCGCCGCTCAAGACGTTTCGCGGCAAATACGATGCCTGGCTGAAATCCCAGGATTGGCTGTGCCTGGTGAACCGGTCCAAGGCCGGGCCGGATTGGCAACAGGGCGAGCGCGGCCTGTGTGGTGAATTCTTGGACTATGTGGCGGCGCGCATTGGCGACTTCAAGCGCGACGATGGCGGCACGCAGGCGATCAAGTCCATCCATCGTCAATGGCTTACCGGCCGCACGCACCGCGGAATAATGGAGGCGATACCCGGTTACACTAATGACTGGGATCAGCGTGCGGTCAACTTACTGCCGCCCGGTTGGGATGTGGGGAATATCCAGCGACAGCTCAAGCGCCGGGCCAAACTCACGCGGGCGGTGAAGAAACTGCGCCACGAGGGCATTGCTTCGGCGCGGTCGTATCTACCGCAGGTGCATGGCACGCGGGTGGACCTGCGTTTCATGGAGCTGATTCAGTTTGACGATGTGCGCTGCGACTTCCGGGTGATTGATACTGAGCGCGGTCAAATCTGCGACTTATGGCTGCTGATCGCGCGTGACGTGGCCACCACGATGTTGCTGGGTTTCGGCATGCGGCCAGCTTTGGCGCGGGATGACGGCAGCCAGGAGCATCTCAAGCTGCGCGACATGAAGCAGCTCGCCGGTTGGATGCTGGAGACTTACGGTCTGCCGCCGTGGGTGATGCAATGGGTGTTGGAGAACGGGACGGCCACGCTGGATGCGGCCATTCGCGCGGCGCTGGCGGAAATGCTGGGGGATCGGATTGATTTCCGCATGGCGTCAATGATCGGCGGCAAATCATCGGCGGAATACTGGGAGAAGGCGGTGGGCAACTCAAAGGCCAAGGCGATGCTGGAATCGCTCAACCGGCTGATCCATACGATGACGAGTTATTTCCCCGGCCAGATCGGCGCGACGTATGGCGTGCGGCCGGCGGAGTTGATTGACCGCGAACGCGAGGCACTGGCGATCTGCCAGAGCCATCGCCCGGAGGATCGGGCGCAATTGTCGTTCCCGGTGCTGACGGTGCCGCAGGCGCGCGAAAAACTGCTGGAGATTTTCCGGCTGCAAAACAGCCGGCGGGGCAGTGACTGCGAGGGGTTTGACAAGGTCGTGGAAGCTTACGTGAACGGCCAGTGGGTGACGGCCACCACGGCGCACGCGGGTTGCCCGGTGCGGAGCCAGACGGAATCGCCGGTGGAACGCGGGGCCAGGCTGGTGGCGCAGCATCCCGGCGCCTGGTCGCGCGTGGCGCCGGAAATTCTGACGAGCTTCTATGAGCATACGCAGCGGCAGCGCCCGGTGGAAGCGTCCGGCGAAATTTCGCTGACGCACGAGGGCAAGCTTCTGCGTTTCGCGCCGCCGTCGGATGAGTTTGCCCTGGCGCCGGGGACCAAGGTGCTCTGCTACTTCAATCCGGATGATCCGCGCTTCCTGACGATCACCGACGGCCGTGGCGGAATCCTGGGCACGTGGCTGCGGCGCGGGCTGGTGGCGCACAATGATCGGGACGCATTGGCGGCGGCCATCCGGCATTCCGCGCACGCGCTGAAGTCGGCCAAGGCCCGCGCAACCGAGTTGGCCAGTGATGAACGCGCCCAACTCCAGGCGATGCGCGACCACAACAATGGATTTGTGACTGTGACCACGCCGCTGAATGGCGGCCGTGAAACAGTCACATCGCCCGTGGCGGCGCATATCCGCGCCGTGGCGGGTGAGAAAGCGGCAACTCACAAACAACAGCAGCGCCGCAATGACGATGCCGCCATTGCCCGCGAAGCGCTGCGCAACTTAGCCACGTAATAATGACACAACAAACCGGAGGATTAACTATGTTATCACACCCTGAACCTGAAGAACGAGAGACGCCGCGCGAGACGTATTCATGCGATAAGACGCTGCGTCAAAATCTGCTGACGCTGCGCGAGCAGCCCGGCTGGAGCAACAACCTCCTGGCCAAGCGGCTGGGCGTAAACGCCGCCGTGGTGAGCCAGTACCTCAGCGAGGATGGTTGCATTTACCCAGGAGACGTTCCGAAGTTGGAACGGGCCATTAATGACCTGTTAAACAACGAGGCGCGCCGCCGGGCCAGTGGCGTGGAGACCGCGCTGTGCGATGAAGTGGAACAGACCCGCGTGGCCCTGGAATACATCCGCAAGACGAGTGACGCCGGCGTGCTGATCGACGAATCCGGCGGCGGGAAGTCGCGCGGCATTGAGTTTTATTCCCGGCTCAATCCGACCGCCATCGTTTACCAATGTTTCTCGTGGAATATTTCCAAGGCTTCGGCGCAGAGCTTCATGTTCGATGTCGCCGGCATGAGCGGCTACGACGGCCGCACGCCACGCGCCGTCCACGCGGTCAAGAAGCTGCGCGGATCGGAACGGCTGCTGGTGGTGGACGATGCGCACTTCCTGCACCACACCGCGCTGCAATGGTGGATGCATTTCCACGAGGCCACGCAATGTCCGCTGGCCCTGGCCGGCACGTATGCGCTGCTCAATAAGATTGAGGCGGACCCGCAAATTTTCAGCCGCGTGGGCCTGCGGTTCGAGGTCAAGAAAATGGACGACAAGGGCAACCTGTTGGTGGATCGCGACCTGATCAAGCACTTGATCAAGCAGCTCGTGCCCAAGGTGAACGGCGAGATGGAAGAGCTGAGCGACCTGTGTGAACAGGTGGCCCGCGAGCACGGCCACTACCGGAGCGTCCACAAGCAGTTGAAGGTGGCCGTGGAGGTCAAGATGGGCAATCCGCGACTGTCGTTTGTCCAGGCGTTCCGGGCCGCGCACACGATGCTGGTGCGCAACTATAACCTGAACTGAGCGCCGTTAACCCCTAATTATCGCGACATAATTATGACCAAAGCAGCCAAGAAACTGATGCTCACCTGGCCGGTGACGTATCACTATTACATCGTTTATCAAGATGCCACGGGAATCGGCGCGTGCGACTTTTGCCGCGCCGATCCGATCAAGACCTTTGCCGACGTCCGGTCAATTGGCCGGAACATCCAGAGCCGGAATAAACTGAAACTGGAACCCGTCATCATCAACTGGATATTGCTATGAACAAAGATTTCCGCCACAAGCCGGTCAACATGGCCGCCCCGCTCTGGGCCTGGCGCGATGAAGTCAAACGCCGAATCGCCAACGCGGCCCGCCGCGCCAACCACCGCCGGGAACGGCGCGACAGCAAGCGCGAGATCATGGAGGCGATATGCCAGTGAAATCCAAACATGACATTCCGGTTAGTGAAGAGCTTATCCGCGAGTTCACGGGCGAGGATGTGCTCTGTCTGCATGCCATCTGCCAACCGCTTACGGACCAGATGCAGGCGGTCATTCGCCATCAGCGCGCGCAGTTGGACTGCGCGGCGGAAGTGATGTCTTACTCACTGCGGCGCCAAGGCAACAATCTTCTAGGCACGCAGCAATTCACGGATGTGACACGGATGATCGCGGAGATCACCGGTGAAAACGTGGACACTGTGCGGGAGTCATTCATAGAGGGTTCGTCCAAAATCCACAAGGGGGAGGAAGAATGAGCGCCACGCTAGCCCCCACTGCCGCCGCCGCGCAGGATCGCCTGGTGGAGAAGTTGCCCACAGCCTTTTTCATTCTGGCCAAACACGACGCGCCGCTGGCCATCGCCCTGCATGCGCAGGTGGATCTGATTGAGGACGGCTGTTTCAAAGAGGCGCTGAAGCTCAACGCCGCCATCGCCACGCGCCTGCAATTGCTGGCGCTCACCCAGGAGGATTGACATGACCGATCATATTTATATCCACGTCTTTCGCGCCAGAGCGGGCGATGAGCAAAGCAAGTGGCTAGTGGATATTAAGGTCAAGGGCGTGAACCTCTATCACGAGCGCTGCACCCGTGACTATGCTTGTGCCGGTGATGCCATCACTAGCGCTCGCCATGCCATTAAGGATTTGGAGAAACACGGGAGGAAATCATGAACCCTGCCAATTTCCCGGAAGCGAATTGCGCATTTGGCGCGCCAAGCGACCTGGACGAATCCCAGGTGCTCACCATCCCCGCCTACAAAGGCGTCATTCGCGGCGGCAACCTGGACGGCAGCGAGTTTGTCGTGGTCGCCTGGGTGCCAACCCCGGCCGAGCTGGCCCAGTTGATTGCTGGCGGCGCGGTTTATCTCTCAATGCTGGGCGGCCTGGCACCACATTTTCTCACGACTTCCGTGAAGGAAGCCACATACCAACAACCATAAAACGAAAGGATAAAAAATGATCAGCACCACCGAATACGCGACCGGCCGGAACCTCACCCTCGCAGACATCGAATCTTTGGCCAAGGATTTCAGCGAACACCATGGGCAATTGAAATTGGCGGTGTCAGAACTCCAAGCGATGCTAGAAGAGGTCAAGCGCAAGAATCTGCCTTATATCAGCCGCCTGATCGAAGGAGCTGCCTACAGCAAGCTAGATTTGATTGCGGCCATTCAGGATGCTCCAGGGCTGTTCAAGAAGCCAAAGACACAAATTTTCCACGGCATCAAGGTGGGCTTAGCCAAAGGCCGTGGCAAAATGGAGATCGCCGATGAGGCCGCCGCGCTCAAGAAGCTGGAAGCGCTCTTCCCGGACGAGGCTCAGCGCGGCATGTACCTCCATGTGGAGGTCTCGCTCAACAAGGAGACGCTGGCAGAATTGCCGGCCAGCGATCTGAAACGCCTGGGCATAACCATCACGGCCGCCAGCGACGCCGTGGTGATCAAGCCCATGGACGGCGAGGTGGAGAAGATCGTGGCCGCGCTGCTCAAGGAGGTAGTGTCGTGAGTGAGCAGAATCATCAATCAATCCCGCCCGAGTTGCGGAATCGTCTGGCGAATATCCACAAAAAGCTCGTGCAAATTGAAAACCGGCTTTCGGACACTTGGGGTGCGGGCATCTTCCTATTTGTGTTCCTGATCTGGCTGAGGGGGTGCAAATGAGTGTTAACCTTTACTCGCTGAATGGTAAAATTGGGGATGGCATTTCCAATGGCGGATGGTCTGCGATCGTGCGCCATGCCAGGGCCTTCGAAGGTGACAAGATTCCAGACTGGAACGGCTGCCACGATGGTTATGTGTGGACGCCCGAACATTTGCGAATTATGGCTGACAGGTTGGAACAATCCGCCAAAGTAATCGGGTTGCTGCGCAAATTGGCGGATAACGGCGGCGTGAGAATATCATGAAATCCACGCCCATATTAATGAGCGGTACCAACGTGCGCCGGATACTGACCGATGTCAAAACGGAAACCCGCAGGATCATCAATCCCCAGCCGGTCCCGCATGGAGAATCGTCTTACGGCGGCACACGCCGCGGTTGGATATGGCCAACCAAATTACAGCGGTCATGGAATGATGACGACTACAACCCCTACCGCACAGAACCGAACGCAACCGCGACGGTGGCATTGGCCGCTGAATGCCCGTATGGCGCGCCGGGTGACCGTCTCTGGGTTCGGCCGATTGAAACCAGGACCTTTTACCGGGCTGATGCCACATTGAAAATGACTGGTTGGAAGCCATCAATCTTTATGCCGCGCTGTGCTTCGCGCCTTACCTTGGAAATCACCGGCGTCCGCGTGGAGCGGCTGCAAGACATGAGCGAGGATGATGCCAGGGCGGAGGGATGTTCGTGGGAGAGTGATGATCAGGGGTTTGGATTCAGGACGGCCTACAAACAACTTTGGGAAACGACCAATGGCCCCGGTTCATGGTCCAGGAATCCGTGGGTGTGGGTGATCCAGTTTAAGCGGGTATGACAGCACGCAATTCAAGTCCATGCGCCTGCGGAAAAATTCACTGTGTTGAGGCCGCCCATTATGACCGCATCATCACTGAGTGCGGCCGCACGTGGTTTGTCCTTCAGCCCAAGCGCAATGGCCCGCTGGTTTTATTTCCGCATCCGGGCGAGGCTTTAACACGGTGGCAATTGGCCGAAAAAGAAGCATCTGAACGCAACGAGGATTGGTCCGCAGCCCGTTTAACCGCATGAACCAAAACAGCCTAATCACCGATCATCAGCTCATGACCTTTATGCTGAAGATGTCGTCCGATCAGCGCGACAAGAACGCCCTTTTGCTGACTGAATGGGAATCAAATTTCGTGGCGTCCTTCGCCAGATCAGCCAATCCGAGCAACTGGTTTACGCAAGGCCGCCGGGCGTCCACCGAGAAGCTTTGGATGCGCTATGGCGGAGAGCTTAAACATCCGCATCCCCTGGATGCCGTGGCCGAGCGCCCCACCGTCGCCGATGCCGATCCCGATGGCTGCGAATATTTGGTGCGCGACGCCGGGCGCCAGGCCCGCTGCAACCAGCCGGCCGTCCTGATGGAGCCGCGCCATTTGCGTTATTGCCAGATCCACGCCGATCAAGTCCGCCGCGCCTGCAAAAATATTGTCTTGGTTCCCTTCAAAACGCCATGAACCTATCCCCTGCACAAGTTCAACGCTTCTGGCGCGAATGGGCCGCCACCTGCAAGGCGCGGAATTGGACGCGCGAGGCCGGCCTGACCGCCTCACAAATTGACGCGCACCGCAAGGATCTGCTGGCCGCGTGCGGGTTCAATTCGCTCACCCAGGTGGATCGCACCGACGGTTTCACCAAGGTGTTGCATGAGACGATTGCCTTGCGCGGCGATAGCCTCAAGTCGGCGATGGAAACGGTGGACGCGGCGCTGAACCAGGCGCGCGTTTTGCGTAACCAGATTTTGACCGAAATTATCCCCTGCCTGGAGCTTTATCGTCGCGAGGAATTGGCCGAAGACCTGGCCAAAATCATGGAGGATAAAAACCGCTGGTGGAAGCTGGACAGACCATCGCGCGGAATGACTTTGATGGACCTGGATGCGCGCCCCATTTTCCGGACCGACCGGGCCACCGGCGGCCAGAAATATATGGGCAGCCAATTGAGCCAGATGCAATGGACTCTCAGCCGCTGGTTGAATGACCTGCGCAACGAGGCCGGCGACACGATCCACGACATGCGGACGCGGGCCGGCGTGCCGTGTACCTGTGCCATTTGCCGTGGCACGCGCGTGGCGGCCTCCGGGGGCGATCCGGAACTCGAATCCAAGGCCGGCGCGGACCCGGAACTCGGCGATGCCGTATGCCTGGAATCCAACTGCGCCTTCTAGCCATTCGGTCTCAATTAATCGCCCGCTAACGGGTCATTAACCGCCTTCGACGGTCGGTTCAAAAATAGGGTTTTTGGCAGTATAAACCTTTTCCATTCGGCCCCTTTTGCCGGGTAAGCTTCTGAAACCGTCGCTCCCGGCATAAACCCCTGATATTAGGCCTCTTTCGGGCTTATTCGGTCTCTTTCGGGCTTCTCAAAGCACCTGCTCTGGTTCATCTTGGCAAAATCGTGCGTCGGAGGGTTCACGGGTTCAATGCGCGAAGGGTTCGGGAAAAGCTCATCCCGGCCTTCTGCCCCAGCCCCGAAATCTCCTGGTCAGGCCACTTCCGCGCCTTCCAGGAAGCCTTGCAGATGGCGCACGCGCGTGGGATGACGCAGCTTGCGCAACGCCTTGGCCTCGATCTGGCGGATGCGTTCGCGGGTGACATTATACATCTTGCCGATTTCCTCGAGCGTGCGCTCATAGCCGTCGGCCAGACCGAAGCGCATTTCCAGGATTTTGCGTTCGCGCTCGGTGAGGGTGGTCAGCACATCGCTCAATTTTTCACGCAACAGGCTGTAGCTGGTCACGTCGGAGGGGTTTTCCGCCGATTTGTCCTCGATGAAATCGCCGACGCTCACGTCGCCATCGTCGCCCACGGGGGCGTGCAAGGAGACGGGCTGCTGGGCCATTTTGAGCAGGGCGTGGATGCGCGCCACGGGCATGTGCATCTCATCGG
>Ga0316217_10001036_pt1 | contig 37557 bp, 30 predicted proteins | sample 1anoAmetaG_FD_203633 | JGI IMG/M metagenome (GOLD analysis project Ga0316217, IMG submission 203633) | Freshwater microbial communities from Trout Bog Lake, Wisconsin, USA - 1anoA | ecosystem: Environmental > Aquatic > Freshwater > Lake > Hypolimnion/Profundal zone | place: USA: Wisconsin...
GCCTGCGTCCACCACCAAGCCGCCGTTATAGCCCAGGTTGCCGGACAGGTTCAGCGTGCCAGTACCGTATTTGGTCAATGTCCCGGTCCCGCTGACATTGCCGTTCAGATTGATATTGTTGGTTCCCGTGGAAATGGAGGTGAGGTTCTGCAACACCAGCGGATTCAAGAACGTCATGCTGTTGGCAAAACTCAAATCACCGGCCGCGGAATTGTTGCCATCGGCATAAATGGGACCGGTTCCCAGCGAAGCCGGATTGTCCACCTGCACCACCCCGCGCCAGAGTTGCACTCCGCCGCCAAAGGAATTGGTGCCGGCAAATTCTGTCACCGTCGTGGCGTCAAGGGCGGTATCGGTCGAAACGCGGAGAATGGCCGCGGAACCGCTGCCGCTAATGGTGTTGGCGAGAGTCAACTGACCGGTTTGATTCTTGCTCAAAACATAAGTGCCGCTGGCGTTCGGCAGGGTGAGGTTATTGGTCAAAGTCACCGCCGCATTGGTGGCCAGGGTCAAGAAATTAGCGACACCACCGGCAAGGTTGGCGGTGACGGTCACTGCCCCGTAACCCAGACCGCCCGCGCCCGTGATGCTTAACGCGCCGCCCGCGATGGTCGTGCCACCGGAGTAGGTGTTATTGCCGCCAAGCGCCAGGGTGCCCGCGCCAGTTTTGTTTAGTGCCACGGAACCGGTGGTGTCTTCCAGTGTGCCGGAGAACGAGGAGTTGGCGGTATTGGAAACCGTGAGCACCGGGTTGCCACCGGCGGTGACGTTATCCACCGTGCCATTGCCGGTCAGGTTGTTCAGTACCGGGCTGTAACCGGCAAGATCCAGCGTGCCGTTGACGGTCACGCTGCCGGCGCTTGGCCCGCTCGGGATGGCCCCGGCTGCGCCCAAGACCAGGGTTCCGGCCCCCACGGTGGTGTTGCCGATATACACATTGGTCGTGGCCAGCGTGAGGGCGGCGGAACCCTGCTTGGTGAGGCTGGCGGTGGTGGATATGTTGCCCGCACCGGCAAGAATGTAATTGTTGACATTATTGGTGACCAGAACGGCGGCAGGCGCCAGCGAGGTCGCCAAGTTGACCGTAAAATTGGCCGCGGTGTCGTCGAACACCGCCGCGTCGCCGTTGGCGTAAGCGGTCGGGGTGGTGGTGCCGGTCTGCACCCAGACATTGCTGCCGGTCAAATCCCAGTTGTTGGTTGGCACTCCCACCCAGGTCACAAAGGGTGTAATGACAGCGGGAATGACCAACTGAATGGCCGAAGCGGCGGTGTTGGTGATGAGATACGCGGTGGCTTGAAAATTGGGAATGGAGCCCAGCACGAATGAGCCGCTGCCTTTCAGGGTGCCCGAGTAGCTGATCAAGGTGTAATTGGTCGGATTGGCCAAGGGCAGCGCGCCGAAAATGTTGATCGTCGTCGTACCGTTGTTGGTGAAGCCGTTGGAATTGGTTACGGCCAGTGTGCTGGCCAGACCAGCGCTGGTGCCGGTGAAGTTCAGAGTCAAATTGTCGGAAGCGCTGGTGCCCAAAGCGAGGTTCTTCAGGGTTAAAGTGCCGGCGCCGGCACTGCCTGCTTCCAATGCGCCGCCGCTGGCCACGATTACATTCCCCCGGATTGAAGCGTTGCCACCCAGGGTGCCGCCGGTGTTCACTGTCATCACGTTGGTGCCTGAACTGGAATTGACGTATAACTTGCCGGCATTGACTGCGGTGGTGCCGCTGTAAGATTGGGTTCCGGTCAATGTCAGGGCGGCATTGCCGTTCTTGATCAGGCTAAGCGAGGGGATCAAGCTGCCGCCGGAGCCGACATACTCGGCTTGAATGTCCACAATGGAACCGGCATAAGTTGTGGGGTTGTTCTCCGTGATGGTAAGCGTGGCCGGTCCCGCCATCCGGTCCGGAGTCCGACACCCATTCGCAATTAATGCTGTGCCCGCCCCGGTCGAATAAAGGTCCGCTACTGTAACATTGTGTCCGTAAAGATAAAAACGGCCATTATTGCCTGAGGCCACGTTGAATTGTAGGATGTTCCCCGGCGGGAAGGCGCCGGCGTTCACGGCCACATTCGTGCCGAGGTAAATTGATCCGCGTTGAATCTGCACCATCCCGGTGAAGGTATTCGTCGCATTCAAGCAAAAGGGCACTTCCATCGGATTGCTGCCGGTGTAGGAATCTTGGGCAATGAAAATCAATCCTGCGGAACCCGAGATGGGGCCATTTAATTCGCAATCAGTGGAGAAAGTTCCATAATGATCCACCCCCGAGTGATTGGTCTTGCCAAAGACGACCCGGTTGGTGGTGCCCAAGTACACAGGGGTGTTGATGCTGGTGCCCCAGTTCGCGGTGGCGTTGTCCGCATCGTTGTTGTTGAAATAAATGTCCGGGGAGGTGGTGCCGTTGGCGGTGGCACCCAGGATTAGCGTCCCGCTGCCGGTGACGGCGGCATATGTGGCGGTGCCATTGGCCGTTAATGACAAGGTGCCGGTGCTGATCGTGGCATTGCCCGCGGCGATGGTGAGCGGCGAACTGGAAGTCAGTGTCGTCGAACCGATGGTGTTCGTGGTTTGGGCCTTAGCTAGCCCCCCCTCCAGTGCGCTGAACAGGGATAAAGCCAGAACCGTGAGACGTATTGGGCAGGAGTTGCCAACGAGAGTGAACTTCATAATTTATGGTTGTGTTTGGGTTTTCTAAAAAAACGGACCCGCAAACTGCGTGCGACTGTTTTATCACGAGATGCGCAAATCCAAAGCGACGTTCTGGAAACAATCCCGTTACGGTTGCGGTATTGCGCGGGCGGATGGTCATCTCAGCACCTCGGCAATGCTAACTGCGGCTTTGGGCTGTTGTTGTGCTGGATGGTTCCGGATCTGTTCCCGCGCGGGCTGGCGAAATATTTGTCGCGTGGATAAAAAGCTGCAAAGGACTGGCTTCCCGGGGCTGTCTAAAAAAAATCATTCCGCATAAAGCCCTTGTAATATCAGGCGAAAATGCATTTGCCGCGCTGGTGTTTTTTGGTTGGCACCAGCATTGCTAAAGCCAACGCGAGTGCCAATCACAACCGAAAACGGCTGGATCTTATTGGCCCGCGAGTACGGGCAATAGGGTTGCGCAAATTGCGCGGGGGTTGGCCGGAGCGCCGTTCAAACACCAAAACAACAATGAAAAAAATTGAAGCGATCATCAAACCGTTCAAACTGGAAGAGGTCAAGGACGCCTTGAGCGAAATTGGCATCGAAGGCATGACCGTCAGCGAAGTCAAAGGCTTCGGCCGGCAAAAGGGCCACACGGAAATTTACCGGGGCAGCGAATACACCGTGGATTTCCTGCCCAAGATCAAACTCGAAATTGTCATCGCGGACGGCCAGAAGGACGCAGCCGTCGGCGCCATCATCAAGGCCGCCAAGACGGGCAAGATCGGCGACGGCAAGGTCTTCGTCTCGACGGTCGAAGATGCCATCCGCATCCGCACCGAGGAAAAAGGAGACTCGGCGGTTTAACCTCACCCACAAAACCTCACTCAAAATAGCGAACTAAAAATGAAAAAGTACTTATTAATCATCGGTTTGATGGCGGCCACCGCCCTCGGGACCGCCACGCTGCGCGCCGACGGCACCAACGCCCCGGCTATCGCCACCGGCACCAATGCGCCGGCCACGACCAACGCGCCTCTGCCCGCGGCTACGCTGGATCAACGCGTGGCTTCGCTGGAAGCTTATATCTCAAACGGCGATCCTACCGCAGGATTAAAGGACACCAATGGCAACATCAATGTTACCTCCCCGATCCTGAACACCAGCCTGAATAATAGCACCGGCTCGGCCGTCAACTATCCCGGCGCAGGTCACAACGCCTGGATCCTGACCAGCACGGCGCTCGTGCTGTTCATGACGCTGCCCGGTTTGGCACTGTTTTACGGCGGTATGGTGCGCAAGAAAAACGTGCTGTCCGTGCTCGCTCAGTGTTTCCTGATCACCGGCTTGGTGACCATCCTCTGGGTGTTTGTCGGCTATGGCATGATCTTCGGCGGCTCCGGCAGCGGTTCCGATGCCGCTAGTCGCCTGGTCACCATGGGCAAGGAAGACGTCGTTTCCGGTTGGGTGGGCAGCCCGATGATCTGCTGGATGATGAAAAATGTCACCTCCGCGCCCAATGGAAATTACTCCTACTGGGTTTCGGAAAACGTGGTGGCCATGTTCCAATTGATGTTTGCCATCATCACCCCGGCGCTCATCATCGGCGCCATCGCCGAGCGCATGAAGTTCAAGGCCATCTTCGTGTTCATGACCTTGTGGATGCTGATCGTCTATTTCACCCAAGGCCACGCGGTCTGGGGGATCAACGGGTTCATGAACGGCGTGTGGAACGCCGGCGCCAAGATTCATGCCATGGACTTCGCCGGCGGCACGGTGGTGCACATGACCTCCGGTTATTCGGCGCTCACGCTGTGCTTGATCCTCGGCAAGCGCAAAGGCTTCGGCAAGGAGAACTTCGCGCCGCACAGTTTGGTGCTGACCTTCATCGGCACGGGCATGCTCTGGGTGGGCTGGTATGGTTTCAACTCCGGTAGCGCGCTGGCCGGCGACGTGATCGCGGCAAACGCCTTCACCACCACGACCATCGCCACGGCCGTTGCGTCCTTCGTCTGGCCGATGTGGGAGTGGCTGGTCAAGGGCAAGCCGAGCGTGCTCGGTTTCTGTTCCGGCGCGGTGGCCGGCCTCGTGGTCATCACCCCCGCTTGCGGCTACGTCACTCCGCAGGGTTCGATTGCCATCGGGATTGCGGCCGGGACCATCTGCTGGTTCATGTGCTACAAGGTCAAGGCGTGGTTCGGTTATGACGACGCGCTGGACACATTCGGGGTTCACGCGATTGGCGGAACCACTGGCGCCATCATGACTGGCATGCTGGCCCGCAATGCTGTCAATCCCAACTTTGCGACCATCTTGAACGCCGGCACGACCAAATACGTGAACGACACACTGTTCCAACCTCTGGTGCTGGAGCAAATTAAGGCTGTCATCATCACCATCATCTTGAGCGTGGTGGGCACGGTGGTCATCGCTTACATCACCAAGTTGCTGGTGGGTCTGCGTCCGACCGATGAAGTCGAAATCACCGGCCTCGACGAATCCGAACACGGCGAATTGGGCTATCACGACGTCTAAAAAGCAATTGTAGTCATCAGACGGCGGGCAACGCAAGTTGCCCGCCGTTTTTTTTTGGCTAGGTGACCCGCACCACCACGGCCGTCGAGTTGTCGCGCCCGTCGGCTTTGACGGCGGATTCCACCAAGACCTTCGCCGGATTAAAGCCTGCTTGGTCCGCGCGCAGAACATCCAAGATATGATGTTCATACAGTCCTTCGGTCAGGCCGTCCGAACAAAGCAGGAAAATGTCGCCTCGGCTGTAGCCCACCGCCCCCACCTGCGGGTCCACATAATGGTTTTCGCCGCCCAGCGCCTTTTGCAGCACGTTGCGCCGCGGATGCGTGCGGGCTTCATAATCGGTGATCTTGCCGCTGCGCAACAGCCAGCCCACGTGGGTGTCATCCGCGGTGAGTTGTTTTAATTCGCCGCTTTCCGCCGACCACCGGTAAATCCGCGTGTCGCCGACATGGCCAAAATACATCCAGTTCGGCGTGAACCAGCACAGGCTCATGGTCGTTTGCATGCCGTGGCACTCCTCGTACGCCCAGCCCAGATACATCAGCGCGCGATTAACCTGCGTGTAGAGCTCCGCCAGCACATCCTGGAAATCCGCATCCAGTCCGCGCGCCGTGTCTTGAAAAGCCCGGGGCAGCAAAGTCGTGATCTTGCTCACGGCAATCTGGCTGGCATATTCGCCAGCCTTGGCGCCGCCCATGCCGTCGCACACGGCAAAAGTCATGTCATATTGTGCCAGCGAAGCCTCGCCATGCTTGCCCAGCACGTGCATCTCCTGCGCGTCGAAGCGCAGGCCCAAAAATGCGTCTTCATTGTTTTTGCGCACCCGGCCAACGTCCGTCCAACCGAACCACTCCAGGGATGGCGCTTGGTTGGCTGGCATCGTTTTCGTGCTGGCGGCTTTGGTTCCCATGGTTCTTGTCCTCGTCCTCAATAGGTGGCTTGCCATCAGGAGGCCGGGGGCGCGGCGGCTTTGTTTTCCGGCAGGATGGTGGCGAATTCAAAATCAATCAAACAAAACCGGCCGTCGGAAAACCGGTAGGTGATGTTGCGGGGATCGGCGTCCTCGTGCCGCACGCCGAATCGCTCCAGCTCGGCGAACAAGCGCCTGGCCCGCTCCGCGTCAATATGCTCCACCCGGGCGCCGCAGTTGGTGGTGACGATGCGCAGGTTGGGTTCATCCGCCTCCAGCAGGCGCGGCACCCAGGTGCAGCCCCGCGCTTCGAGATGGCGCAGCACCCGCACCTCGTTGGCGAACCGTGCGGCCGCATTCGGGCCATGATAGGCCTTGAATACCCGGCCATCGAAACTCAAGTGGACGGTGGCGCGGAGCGTGTCTTTGACTTTTAGCATACGCGGCGGCGGACAGTGAGCGGAGCGCGGCCGTCTTCAGCCGCAGCAATGTCCAAACTCCAAGGCGCTTCCATTCGATTGCGGACGCGTCCAGACTGGCGAAGTTGCCGCGGGTCACAGACCAGCGCTCCATCTTCGACTCATGCTGCCATCAACCCCGGCGGTTGTCTTCAAATATCTTGGCGATTTTTGCCGCGATGCCAGCCCGCCGCAATTTGTCCACTCCGGCCAAATTTCCACAGTGAATTGCCGCGCTGGCGCCGGGGGGGGATTTTTGTGAAAACCCCTGATCATGGGAAACCCATTGTCAGACGCGGTTAAACTGATTTTTTGTCCGGCGGCGGCGCAAAGTGCTTGCGAACTGGCATCCGCCCTGCTAAATCTTTTTCCACAAGGTTCCACCGGCGCACTAACGCATCCGGGCGGGAGCCATTTTACACAACAACAAGACATCACGCACTCACATGGCAAAATACAAATTAGAATACCTCTGGCTGGACGGCTACGAACCCGTGGCCAACATTCGCGGCAAGACCACCATCAAGGAATTTGCGAAATTTCCCAAACTGGAAGAGCTCCCTTGGTGGAACTTTGATGGCAGTTCGACCCGCCAAGCCGAGGGCAAAACCTCCGATTGCATGCTCAAGCCCGTCGCGGTTTATCCCGACACCACCAAGAAGAACGGCGCGCTGGTCATGTGCGAGGTGTACATGCCGGACAAGAAGACGCCGCATCCGAGCAACGCCCGCGCCACGATTCCGGATGATCCCGGCGCCTGGTTTGGTTTCGAGCAGGAATATTTTCTCTACAAGGACGGCGCGCCCCTCGGCTTTCCGTGCGGTGGCGGCTTTCCCCCGCCGCAGGGTGAATACTACACCGCCGTTGGCTACAAGAACGTTGGCTGCATCGCCCGCGAGATTGTGGACACGCACTTGGATCTCTGCCTCGACGCCGGCATCAACCATGAAGGCATCAATTCCGAAGTGGCCAAAGGCCAGTGGGAATTCCAGATCTTTGGCAAAGGCTCCAAAAACGCCGCCGACCAGGTCTGGGTCGCTCGCTACCTCATGATGCGCCTCTGCGAAAAATACGGCGTGGATGTGAACTGGCATTGCAAACCCCTCGGCAAAGACGTGGATTGGAACGGCTCGGGTATGCACACGAATTTCTCCACCGAGCATCTGCGCGAAGTGGGCGGCCAGGAATATTTCGAGGCGCTCATGGCTGCATTCGACAAATACAAGAACGAGCACATTGCCGTCTACGGCCCCGACAATCATCTGCGCCTGACCGGCCTGCATGAAACGCAGTCCATTGACAAGTTCAACTTCGGCGTGGGCAATCGCGGCGCTTCCGTCCGGCTGCCCCAGACCTTTATTCCCAGCGGCTATCGCGGCTACTTGGAAGACCGCCGTCCGAACTCCCAGGGCGACCCCTACAAGATCGCGGGTCGCATCCTGCAGACCATCGCCACGGTGCCGACCAAGAAGGAGAAGGCGAAGAAGTAATTTCCCGCACGCCAGGAGAAACCAGGAACCAAACGGCGCAGACCAGTGAGTCTGCGCCGTTTTATTGCGCATTGGGGGGCGGGCAATTGCATCCTCGTCCTCCTCCTCGTAATCGAAAATTGAAACACTCGAGGACGAGGATGAGAACGAGGGGGATGATATGGCTGGGGCACCCGCTCCGCCCCGCCTTTCCACTTGCTCAAACGACGATCTGAGGTTACATCAGTAGGTATGAAACGGCTTGTTATCATTGCCTATTTTGCCTCGGTCGCCGGTCTGGCGGCGGCCGAGACCAACCAACCGTCGCGCGCTGTCGCGCAAATTGAGCAGGGCCAGTATCTGGTCGAGCGCGTGGGCATGTGCGCGGAATGTCATTCGCCCCGCAACGACCGCGGCGAGTACGACCGGGCGCATTGGCTGGAAGGCGAACTCATCAATTTCAAGCCGGATCATCCCATGCCCTTCGCGGCGATCGCTCCGCCCATCGCCGGCCTGCCCGGTTATGCCACCGATGCCGCAGCGGTGAAGTTTCTGGAGACCGGCACCAATGCCGCTGGCAAGCAGGCGATGGCGCCCATGCCGCAGTTCCGCCTCAACCACGAGGACGCGCTGGCCGTGGTGGCGTATCTGCGTTCGCTGAAGAAATAGATCTTTGTCGGAGCGCGGGTCGGCGACCCGCAGCGGCTTTGCCAATCTAGAACACCGATATTCGATTGAAATCAATAACTGAAATCCTTGCGGAGGTCCGCTCCGTGTATCAGGATCTGGCCCGGCGGCCGGCGCCGCGCCTGTGCCTCGCGCGCACGGAGTGCTGCCAATTTGAACTCACCGGCCTCACCCCCCATTTGACCAAGGGGGAAGCTTTGCTGGCGGCCAAAGCCTTTCGCGCCACGGGCCGCCGGGAATTGGCGGTAGCGGACGACGCCGTTTGCCCGATGCTCAAGCGCGCCACCGGCCGGTGCCTGATTTACGCCGACCGGCCGTTCGGTTGCCGCACGCACTTCTGCGACGCGGCGGGCGGCCCTTATGCGCGCAAGGAAGTGTTGGATTTGATCCGGCGGCTGGAAGACTTGGATGTGCGCCTGAAGGGCGACGGCCCGCGCAAGCTCCTCCCCGCCGTGGCGGACGCACTCGCGGAGCTGCGGTGATTCAATTCGCCCGCACGGCCCAGCGCAGCTTCGCCGGCGATGAGCGCGGATTGGCAAACTGCTCCGCCGGCGTTGGACGTATGACTTCGCGCGCCAGGTTGGCGTAAAGGCCGTTGACATGATTCGCCTCGAACGACTTTTTCACGCGGCGATCTTCGCCGGAATGAAACGTGAGGATGGCCGCGCGTCCGCCGGGTTTCAAACATTGCGGAAGGTTCCGCAAAAAAGTCTCCAGCGCGGAAAACTCATCGTTCACCGCGATGCGCAAGGCTTGAAACACCCGGCGCACCGTCAGTTCGGAATCCTCCCGGCCCACCCGTGGCAGCGCCGCGCGGATGGCTTGGGCCAGCTGCAGAGTCGTGGCAAAACTTTTCCCGGCCAGCGCGGCGGCCAATTCCTCCGCATGCGGTTCGTCGGCAGCGGCTGCCAGCAAGTCGGCCAGCGCGTCCGGTTTGATTTTTTGCAGCACGGCCGAGGCTGGCTGGCTGCGCTGCGGATTCATGCGCATATCCAGCGGGCCGTCCAGCTTTACCGAAAAGCCGCGCGCCGGATCATCAATCTGCATCGAGGAAACGCCGAGATCGGCCAGAATCAAGTCTGCCCCGGAAATATTTTGCGCCGCGAGCACCTGGGGTAACCCTGCAAAATTGCTGCGGTGGGCCGTGACCATCGTTTCGTCGAAGCCCAGCGCCCGCAGGCGGGCTTCCGTTTTGGGCAATTCCACCGGGTCGGCGTCCAATCCGAGCAGTTTTCCGCCGGGCAAAATTTTCGCGAGCAATTCCCGCGCATGGCCGCCATAGCCGAGGGTGCAGTCCGCCGCCACGTCGCCCGGCTTGGGCGCGAGCACTCCGAGAATTTCCGCCACCATGATGGGCCGATGTGTGCCCGCCGGAGTCTTGCCGGCGGCGAGCACTTTGGCCAGCGTTTCCGCATCGGCGCCATGTTCTTTGTATTTGTCCTCGAACCGGCGCGGATTTTTTCCGCCGTAGCGTTTGCGGCGCTGGTGTGGCGCGGTGGTGGCACGGGCATCTTGCCCGTGCGGCGGCGGTTCAAATTCTTCTGCCATCAGTCGTTGGTCGTGCGAATCGGCAACAATTTGGCCAGTTCAGCCCGCAGCATTTGGTTGAGGTAAAGGCGCACGGCAACTCAAGCCGCGCCAACGGCGGCAAATTCCGTTTGCCGAATGGGGCGGCGGGCGTAGTCCAAAACCGCTTGAATATCCGCGCGTGTCAGTTCCGGGTAGCCGCGCAGTATGGAATCCCACGATTCATCCGCCGCCAGTTGCTCCAGAACGGCCGCGACAGAAATGCGCGTGCCTTTAATGACCGGCTGGCCGCCACCCGCGCGCGGGTTGCTTTCAATCCTCTCACTCATCATGCCAAACCATAACCGCACCGTGTGAAAATGACAAGCTGCGCAGTGCTTTGCTGGAGTTCTCGCCACCAATTCACGGCCCGAGCAACACGCGGAAAAAGAGCTGCGGAGCCCCATTGGTCAGCGGCAGGGACCAAAGGAACGGCAGCACGGGTGAGTTGGTGGTGAACAGCGGCGTCCAAACCAGCAGGTTGGAGGAGCCGGCCACCGTATAATCCGGACCATAATCACCGCTGACCGACATCTGGAACTGGCTACCGTTGATGGCAGCTGCGCCCAAAGTCGGTTTGTTTGGGGAGGTGACTGTCGCCCGGAAGCTTTGTGTGGCGCTCAACTGGCTGCCGCCTGTCTGGGTTACCACCACGGCAAACAGGTTGCTGGTGCCGGCTTGTGCAATGGCGGGTCGCCAAGTTACGAGACCATTACTGGAATTGATCGCGGCTCCGGTCGGCGCCGCCGTCAGGCTGAAGGCCAGTGGTTGCGGTGGCACATTGGAATCTGCGGCTTGATTGGTCACCAACAGGGTCGCGCCGGCTAGCACAGTCTGATTGGCGATGGGGGTCAACATCGGCGGGAGGCCGACCTCACTTGACGCCCAAGTGGACAACGGTGTCACTGCGGTCAGGTTGGTGGTGGGCAAGGCCTGGCCGGTGATGAGCGGTACCATCAGCACCGCCAATGTCGTGTTGGTGACGCTGGGGAGATGAATCGCCAGCTTCATAAAGGCGGAGTTGGTGGCCTGGCCGGCGGGATTCGGCGAGGTGGGCAATGGCACCGCATTGCTGAGCGCAAAACTGCCAACACCGGTAAGATTCGTCAGCCAAAGCTGGCTGCCGCCTGAGGTCAACAGCACCGACTGGCCGTTGGGCTGAATGTTGACATTCTGGCTGGCGGAAATGTGCATGAACCACCAAACGTTGGCGGGCGCGGACGATTGAATTTCGTCCTGCACGAGGAACCAGCGGCGGTTTTGGAACAGCTTTACACCGCGCCAGACCTTGTTGATGCCGTAAGCCGGGGTCAAATCGGCCACCGCGTAACTGTCATCCCCATTCGGGTGGCTGGAATAGAGCCAGATCGGCGGCGCCGCGCCCAGAATTTGATCGGGGCCGACACCGGGATTGATGACCAACGTGTTCTTGCCCTCCGCGCGGAGTCGGTAATACGTCCACCGCTGGCCGTTGACGGACGTGCTAAAATATCCGGGCAGCGCATAGCTGTCATCGCCCATGTTTTGCGCCCAACGGACCCCGAGGGAATCGAGCATGAAACTGCCGGCGTCCAAGTGATCGTGACCGCTGTCGTTAATGGTGCCGGTTTTGAAAAAGACCGCGGTGGCGTTGGTGTTCTGCCAGTCGGTGCGCAAGGTCATGACATTCACCGGGTCGTTATACGGGCTGTAGGGCTGGGGGCCGGCCAGACCGCGATAGTAGTTGTCCGGCGGGAGATTGCTGGCCGCGGCATTCGTGCCGTTGGGGTTGTACCAAAGCAGATCCAGCGGCGCGGGACCGGAGTCAGCGGTGTAGCCGAAGGTGCGCTCATATGCCGCGTATTCGGGCCGGTCATAGCGGCGGCTGAGCCAGAACATTGGCGGGCTGCCCAAGGTCCCATAGCCGCCGGTGTCCGCAAAGATGAAGTCCTGATTGGAAGGCAGCACCATGCCCATCATGCCCATGGCAAAATCTCCAGTATTGCCGAAGCCCGGGATGCCGCTTAGGCCCAGGTCCGTGCCGAGAGCTGTGTCCATACCAGCCATCAGGTGATAAATATAATCAGTGGCAAAATCCCAATAGCCGGGGCCTTCATACCAGGCGCCGTTATCCGTGGAATAATGACCGGTCACGGCGGAGGCGGAGCACAGCGCATTGGAAATGATGTATTGATTGGTTTTGTAGCTGGTCGTGCCGGCGTCCGTGCCCAGTGCCAGCACCCCCAAGGCCATGCCGCTGTTGCACACCAAATTCCAATTGTTGGCGTTGGTCAGACTCCACCAGGCGTGAGTCTGGTAATTGGTATAGCCCGGATACAGGCCCTTGGTTTGAATGGCGATCGCCATCGTGCTGAGCCGGGCGGGCGTCCAATAATCGTAAAGCCAGTCGTAACCGATCGCGCAGGCATGGGTCATCTCCGCCGTGTCCAGAAAATGCGGAGGATTCCAATCCGGGAAATTGGTGGAGGCGACCTGCTGAAGTTCCAGCCAGGCGCGCTCCGCGAAATTGGTGTTCCCCGTGAGGCGATAGGCCAGCGACAATTGATACATCCGCGTCAGCACGGAACGGCTTACATTTAGAATATCGCCAGTGCTATCCAGCGTATAAGTATTGACCGGGGTGGTTTCCAGCGCCACCGCCGCATTATCGATGGAGGTCCACCACGTATTGAGCTGCGGCACGGAGCCGGCAGCCAGCGTGCTTTGCAACCAGGCAAATCGCGGAGCCGAGACCAGCAGGCGCGGGTGGCTCTGGCTTAAATTGGTCAAATCAATTCCTGCCGCCGCGGGGTTGGTCTGGTCAAGATAGTTCGGCACCAGGTGGTCGCCGCCGATCACCGCAAAGCCGGACTGGCCGGGCGGTAGCCAGGCAACGCTGTAATGATCGTTCCCGCCGGCGCCCGCCTTGTGCAGCAGTTCCACGTAATATGGCTGCCAGGCGGCCAGGCGGATGGGCGACGAAAGGTTGGTGAACTGCCGGTAACCCGTGGCATTGGTCACGGCCAGCAGCCGCACTTTGTTTCCCATCGCGGCATTGGTGCTTAGCCATAATTCGGCGGCATCCGCGGCCGCCACGGAGAAAGTATAATAGCCGCCAACGGTTGGCTCGAGATAGCCGCTCACCTTCTCGCCATAGTTGGTGCCCCAATTGGTGGCGATGCATTCAAAGGCGAAATTCGCATCCCGCTGGTTGGGCTGATTCGGATAATTGGTATTCCCGGTGAGCGTGGCCACACTGGTGCCAGGGAGGTTCTGCCAGATTTCCGTCAGGATGCTGCCCCGCTGATGCGGATCAGTGAATGGCACGAGGCTGGTTGTCGGCACTGGTTGCCGGGGTGTGCTGGGACTGCTCCAAGCCAGTTGCACGCTGGAGTTGCTGCCGCTGGATAGATATTCCAACTGCACATTGTATCGCATCCCCGCCTGCAAAGCCAAGGAGCCCATCATCGGGATGGACGGCGGCGCCGGACTCAAGGTGTTCAAGAGCAATTGATCGTTCACCCACAGCCGCGCGCCGCTATTGGCGGTGACATAGAAGGAATACGTTTCGGAATAACCCGGCATGAGCTGTCCCGACCAGCGGATCGCAAAGGGCCGCCCATTGGTCAGGGCCGTTCCGGCCGGCACGGTGTTGCTCCAATTAAAGTTGACGGCCGCATCCAGGCGCTGCGTATTCAGTATGGTGAACGCGGTGTCATTGAAATATTGGGCGGTCAGACCGTTTGTCTGGGCGGGAGCCGCCGTCACGACTTGCGTCAGAGTATTGGTGGCGGGCAGCACGTTGCCATCGCCGGAATAGATGGCCGCGAGTAAATTGGTGCCCACCGGCAGGGTGCTGATCAGCGCGCTCACGGCCCCGCCGCTAATCAACGGCTCGGTATCAAACGGCATTCCATTGGCCAGAAATTGTACCGTGCCGGTCGCTAATACCGGGGTGACGTTGACGGTCAAAGCCAGGCTGTCGCCATAAACTGTCGGACTGCCGCCGGAAACCGTCGTCATCGCCGGCGTCGCCACATTTACCGTGAGGGCTCCGTTGGTGTAGATGATGTTGTAATTGGTCAAGCCGGTGCCTTGGGCGTTGCCGGGCACAATGGGATAAGCCCCCACCGGCGCATTGCTGGCCGCGCCGGCGCAAGCCAGTGTCACGTTGGTCACCTGATCGCTGTTTTGCAACCCGCTGACCACACAGCCCGTGCCGGCCAGCACCACCGCCTGTCCATAGGTCTTGCTGATATTGGTCGCGGTGATGCCCAAGGTTGGCAGCGTCGTCGTTCCGGCTACGGAAAGGAAACCGTTGGTAAGACTGTTGGTGTTCCACGACAAGCCGGACAATAACGGTGGCAAGTTCAGGGTCTTGAAGCCGCCCGTATAACTGCCGGCTTGAAACAGAGAGAAGCTGTCCCCCGATTGCAACGGCCCTCCCAGATTGGTCACCGTAAGCGTGCCCCCATAAGTGAGCGCGCCGATGCCGGTCGCTTTCGAGTTGCTGGGAGTGTCATTGCGGTTCAAGGAGAAAACCACATTTCCTCCCAGGTTGAGGCTGTTGCTGATGACCAGGGGAGAATTGTCCGCCCCGCCCAAGCCCGGCGTCAACGTGCCACCGGATTGAACCGCTGTCGCCCCGCCAATGATGCCGTGGCCCAAGAGTGTGCCACCATTGGCCACCGTTACGGTCGTATTCCCCAACACGCCATTTACCTGCAATGTCCCGTTGCTCACGCTGGTTGTACCGGTGTAAGTATTCGCGCCGATCAACGTCAGCAAGCCGGGACCGCTTTGCGTCAGCCGGCCGGTGCCGGATATGGCTCCAGATAACAACTGGGTGGCGGAACTATTATAAACCAGAGTGGCGTTGTTCGTGATATTTGCCGGATAGCTGCCGGCGCTCCAATTGCCGGAACCGCCAATAATCAGGGTGCCGGCATTGACGGTCGTGGCTCCGCTGTTCGCGTTGGCGCCGGACAAGGTGAGGGTTCCCGCGCCGGATTTTGTCAACGCGCCCGGGCCGCTTATGACGGAACTGACCGTGCCGTTCTGGCCGGAAGAAAGGTTGAAAGTGGCGGGGCCGAGCAGCACAACCGACACGCCGCTGACGGTCAATCCGCCGCCGGGGAGGTTGGCAATCGTGGCGTTGCCACAGAGGATCTGCGAGGTGACGCTGAGGGTGCCCTGGCTCGGCGACGCGATGCTGCCCTCCTGGATGGTCGTGGCATTCAAGGTGGCCCCGTTGGTCAGGCTGACGGTGGCGGATAGCGTGGAGGGCACGCTGGTATTCAAAAGGCCGGTATAGGCATTGCTGGCGACGATCACATTCGTGAGGTTGGCCGTGCCGCCATTGGCGATGCTGAACAAAGTCGAGTTGTTCCAAGTATAGTTGTAGGTGTTATTGGTTTCCGGTGCATAGGGAATGACGCCGAGCGACAGACTGGATGCAGTCAGCGTCCCGGCGCCCATCTTGAAGCTCGAGGTGAACGAGACGCCACGGTTCGCCGTGGTCAGGGTGGAAGGTGACGCCTTGCCCACGGTCATGGATCCAAACTGCGCGTTCAGCGCGCCCCCTGTGGTGTCAAATATATCCACCGGCTGATCCGAGGCCTGGTAGGAATCGTGCCCGCCGTAAGCAAGCGTGGCGGTGCTGCTCGCGCCGGTGACCCCGGCAATCGTCAGCGTGCCGTTGGTGATGCCGCCGGCAAACTGGATGGTGCCGCCCGACCGCCCGGTGCCAAGGTTAATCGTCCCCACTCGCAAAGTATTGCTGGCACCCAGGTTCAATGTGGAGTTGACGACGCCGCTGGATGTGCCGAGGTTGGCCACGTTGAGCGTGGCTGCGGTAATCGAGTTGGTTCCCCCCGCGAGTGTGACCGTCGTCTGGCCGGTGCTGCCTCCTGCCGCCGTCAAGCCGTTGTTGGCGGTGAAGGTTCCGGTGCTGTTGCTGTAGGTGAAAGCACCCAGGCCCGACAAGTTGAGCGCGAGGCTGTTGGCGCTAGTCTGCGGCTGGAGGGCAAGTGCGGGCGGCGAGACCGTCAGGGCCGAGCCGCTGGCACCAGTGAAGGTGATCGAACTCGCGCCGTAATTCGTGAAGAGCAGGTTAGCCAGGACCAGTGCCAGGCCCGGCAAATTCACCGTGGCGCTGCCCGCGCCGCCGAAATTGAGCACGCTGTTCGCAGGCAGCGCTCCAGGCACCGCCGGAGTGAACGTGCCGCCATTGATGAACGTGCCACCGCTGTAGGTATTGGTGGTGCCGAGGGTGAGTGTGCCCGGCCCCGATTTGGTCAGATTACCCGCGCCGCCGATGGCACCGGTGCCGCTGAAGGTGTAGGCGACGGCGGCATTCGAAACCGTAACGCTGCCGGGTGCAACATTGGTGGCCAGACTCACATAGCCGGTCTGTCCCAAATCGCTGAAGGTTACGAAATCGGTGTTGGAATACAATGTCGTGACGCCCTCATTAGTCCAGTTAAGGCTCGTGGTATCCCAGTGGTTATTGGCCCCGCCGCCCCAAAGGACCGCGCCGAGGAGAGGGGTGGGGCTGATCTGCAAATCAATCCGCTGGCTGCCCTGATTATCCACCAGCAAGACATAGTTGGTGCCAAGCGAAGCCAGCGTCAGGCCGCCAAACGGGTCGGTGCCGGCGGAGTAGCTGATCAGCGGATAAGTGACCGTGCCACCGGAATAGGCCACGGAGTCAATCGTGATGGTGGTCATGCCGCTCGCGGCTACGTTGGTTGCCACGATATTAGTCACGGTGGTGCTGGGGTTCAAATGCAGGCTTGCGCTGGCCAGGTTCACGGCCGACAGCGGCTGCGCGGGCGTGCCGGCCGTGTTGGTGAGGTAAAGCGCGCCGCCATTCACATTGATGGTGGCAATCACGCCGTTGCTGGCGGTGGCGGCGGCGGTGATGGCATTGGCATAGACCGTGCCGCTATTGATGTTCAACGTGGCGGTGGCCACGGGGGAAAAGGCGGAGTTCGTATTACAGCCCAAACCCAAGTTGGTGTTGACCACGAGGGTGGCCGTGCCATTTACGTTGATCGTGCCGGTCACGTTGCCCCGGGCGTTGGCGATCGTCTCCGTTGCGAGGTTCAGCATGTTGACATTGAAGATGCCCGCGTTGAGGGTGAGCGTGCCGGTGGCGCCGCCGGTGTTGGTCGTGATTTGTCCCCGGCCGATATAGCAGGTATTCACCTGCGCATCCACCGTGCCGAGGCTCAAGTCCATCGTGCCGACCGAAGTTCCACCGGTGCCCGTGCCGCCAATTCCGGTGAAGTTGTCGCCGATGGTCAGCGCGGCGATCCGGGTGGCCGAGTTTCCACGCAGATACAGCGCAGGATTATTGCCCGCCAGCGACGGGTTGAAATTCACTATGCTGCCCGTGGACTTAAACCGCCCAATGGTCATGGTGTCCACGTAGAGGGCGTTGGTCTGGCCCAACTGCAAAATGTTGGTGCAGGTGGGGTTGGGATTGGAAATGGCGTCCCCAACGTCCAATGCCGGGCTGGCGCTGCCATTGAGTTGAATTACGTTGGTGCCGGCCAGCAGGAGCGTGCCGCTGGTGTAATTGCTCGCACCAGGCGGCGATGCCAGACCATTGGCGGCCAACAACAGTCGGCCGGCGGTCAGGTTGAAGGTGCCCAACCCGGAAAGATCCAGAATGGCATTATGGGTGCCGGAGTTGGTTGATCCTTGTTGGATGAACATCTGGGAATTGGCATTGGAACTGACCACGGTCAGGGTTCCTCCGGCGCCGGTCATCGTGGCGTCCACGATTTGACTAAGCCCATTGTCCGTCAAGGTGCCGACGATCAGCAGGTTGGCCGCCGCGTTGTTGGAAACCGCCAGCGTGACACCCGGATTGATTAATGTGGTGTGATACGAGCTGGCCAGTCCAAGGATGTTCGAGTTCGCATACTGCAAGGACTGGAGGGTGGTGGAGGTGTCCACCACATTGTTAATATTGGACACAGTGGCGGCCGAGCCAGCATTGGTAAACAGGATGTTGGCCGTCGGCCCGGGCACGCCTCCAGACCAGTTGGCGCTGATGGACCAGTTGGTGTTGTTGGGGGCGCCCGCGCCGGTCCATACGACTTGTGCAGTCAGAGTGTTGACGGCAAGAAATCCGGCCAGAACCAGAAAAATAAGCCGGGCAAATAGGCTTAAAGAAGCGGCGACCGGCACGCAGTCATCAGGCCGATTCAACCCTGAAACCGGAGTCGAATCACGCTGCGTCCGTAGCGCAGGCTTTCCAGCCTGCGAGTTCTGGCGACCCGCAGGCCGACGTTCGGCTTCCAGTCGCCAGGTCCCGGTCGGAAACACGGGACTGGAAAGTCCCATGAACCCGCAGACAGGAATGTCTGCGCTACAGCAGCTAGCCTCAAGCGCGCCACAGGCAACTTCGAGGTTTGGGTTTATGACTTCCGGTTGATGGAACAGAGTTTGGCGCATTTGGGTGTGGATTTTGACGGAAGGCGATCAGGTTGAGGCAGTGTAACCGAAAGGCCGCAGCGAGCCGTCACAACGTGGCGGTTGAGGAATGCATGCCATGTGTCATCCTGTAATCTTCGCTCGGAACCCGCCGGGCGGCAACCGGAAAATGGCCGTTCGTCTCCCCCGTTCCAGGCTACTGGCGCGAAGGCGCGCGCCGGGCGCGGAACGCGAGGCGCGTTCCGCCACACCCGAGGCGGGTGTGCTCCCCGAAAGGACGCGGCACCCGCACCAGCGTGGTGAGCGTGAGTAGGCAGACCTGCCCGGAGTCGTCAAAAAAATCGGCATCCTGACTTCGGCGCCTACGGACTCACGTTTCTATCGCTTTGGTTTTGATGGCAAACCAATCATCCTGGCCGGCTTTGCCAATGATCCAAATGGATACTTCGATCTCTCCCAACAGGAAGACCTGTGCCTTGGGCAGCTCTTTGAGGATGAGGTTCTTGAGATGCTGATATTTCCGCGCCGTCGCCTGCTCGTCCTCGCCATACCAGGATTTCGCTGCCGCCAAATCTTGGAAGAAGTCGTCCAGCGACCTCGCGCGGATGGAAGTGCCGGTCGGACATTTCGCCCGGGCAAGAACTTGTTGCGGGCCGCAGACCTCGCCGGCATCGCGCCAGTGCAAGACCTCGAACGGCTCGTCGGATTCGCTTTGATAGAGCAGTCCCTCGACTGCTGCCTTCAGTTGATCCAAAAGGGAGTTGGACATAAACATCGTTGAATAATCTTAACCACAGATGGACACAGATGGACACAGATGGACACAGATCCGGAGCCATTTCAGGGCCGCAAAAAAAGAGGCAAACACCAGTGACCGAAATGGCCTCGGCTGAAACAGTTTTTCCTTCCGGCTTTTATCCGTGTTCATCTGTGTCCATCTGTGGTTGAACTGGATTGTTTCGTTTAAGCTCTAAATCAATTGCCGGCGTCGTGAAACATCGGTTTGGCACGGGGAATCACCTGGCTGTCCACGCGGGTCTTGAGGGGTTCAATGATGGAAGCGGGCACTTGGTCGAAGAATTTATAGCCGGTCAGGGCCTCGACCTCCTGGACGGAAACGCGGAAGCCGGACCAGCTTTCACCGACGCTCATATCGTTCGGCAGGATGACGGAAATAATCCTGGTGTGGCTGTCCACCTTGGCCAAATCATTGCCCTCGCCCGCGTCCAAAACCATGATGACCTTCCAGCATTTGGCCGGCACCACAACTGAATGCTGCCGGCCGGTTATTTGCTTGAAACCGTCCCGCCCGGTTCCACCCTGGCCGGCCGGCCCGGCAATGATGTAAAGGGTCTTGTGCTGGTACTCCACCAATTCGCGGCAATACAGTTCCAATTGTGCCCAAGCCCGTTGGTTGACGTGGGGTGATTGCGGAATCAGGTTGGACATGACAAAAGTCTCATAGCTCATGTCATCATCCGCATTCCGGTCGCTGTGGGGACACATGTGTCCCCGGTCAAAGCCGCTGCCGGTGTAATCATTGGGCATGATTTGGGTAAACCAAAACGGCAGATGCTCGTCCGGATGAAACTCCTTGCGCGGCGCATGGCCCAGGTCTTTTTTGGTCAGGCGCCAACTGACCCAGTTGGGGGTGCCTTTGCGGTTGTTGTAGGACAACGCGAAATACCGCTTCTCCATCAAGAAGTTGTTTGGGTTGAAAATACCATGCGTCGCCTGGCTCGGGTTGCCCATCAGCAGGTTGGCCGGGTTGGGCCGCGACCCAACGGAACAGCCCGTAAGTTGGAGCGCAAACCAGGCCGCCAGCAGCAGCGCTGCCGCCGCAAGATGGATCCGAGTCTTGGATTTTGGGAACATGGACTTCGCTTTTGAAACGCTGTGATTTTAAGCCAATGTCTTTCAAACGCAAACGAAACGCACGAAACGCAGCCTGAATTAATGCAGAGCCGCAGAGGCGGAATTCAATGCTCCTCGATGTTTATAATGAGTAAAGCGGACTCACCACCATCGTCCCTTCAGGACGAAGGGATTAGCCCAGACATCCCCAGACACTGGCGTGTCTGGCTTATATCCGATGTCGCTTCGCGACGGCTGGAAGGACTTGGACCTTTGAAGATCAAGTTCGCCAATTCCCGGCCATGAAGCTTTGGAGCGCCGGGTGTCGGAAAAGGCTTCTATTTTGACCCCATTGGATTACGATTTCGCCCATAGGAATCGTATGTTTTTGCCCTACAACCTCGACCAAAAGAATTTGAAACGGTGGCAAGCCCTTGCGGAACAATGCCAGCGGCAACTGACCGAGCAGCAGATTTTCCCGGGGAGTCCGGGCGCAATTCTGAAGGACGTCAATGTGTTTTTGGAGTTCATTGGTCCGGGCGGCATGGTCACCCAGAGCCGCAACGCCAGCCTGCCCAGCGAACGGCTCCCGGAACTCAACGCGAAATCAAGTCACCCCATCCAGTTGCCCTTGAACCGTCCGCTGCTGCGGGATTATCCGAACCTGGCCGGGGTGTTTATTCTGCTTCGGGTGATGGAACTGCTGCAAATGCAAGGCAATCGGTTGGCGGTTCCGCCTGCCGCGCTGGAGGTCTGGCGGAGCTTGAATTTTACCGAGCAGTATTTTGCATTGTTGGAAGCGCTGCTGTTCCAGGCCCAGTCATCGGTACTGGGAGCCAAGGTCAACCACCGGGAGGACACTCAGGCCTTCAGAAATTGCATCGTGTTTTTGGGGCATTTGAGCAATCACTGGCGCCAGTTTGACGAATACGCTTCCATTTACATATTGGGACCCCAAGGGCAGCTCCCTCCGTGGCACCTGTTTGCGCTGCAGCAATTTGGGCTGATCGAGTTGCGACCGTTCGAGCGCGAGACGCGGGAACGGAAGCCTTCGGGCGGACATGGCTGGCTGGTGGGCGCCGCCAAGCTAACCCCGTGGGGCATTGCGGTCACCTGGGCATTGCTTGAGATCCTGAAAAAAGCCGAGGCGGAAGAGGAGGCCGCATACGCCAGCGCAATATCCGAGGCGGATGAACCGGAATTCTTAGGAATGCAATGGTCGCTATTTGACGAAGGTTCGGGCGGAAAACGAGACCGTTCGGCGCACCCGAGTTCTGCTGAAGCGGAGACTGGGACGGCGGCGGCTGAATCCACGCCAGCGCCGGAATTTGGCGCACTGCGGCCGGGATTTCATCCCTATTTCCCTGAATGGCAGAACGTTTACGCCCGTCCGAGCCGCGCAGCCGGGCAGGGGGCGCACATTTTCAAGGTCAAACTCGCAGGCTGGCAAGGGGGTAGCGGCGGCATCTGGCGCCGCCTGGCCGTGCCGCCCGAGGCTTCGCTGGATGAATTGGCGGGGGCGATCATCAGCGCCTTCAATTTTGATGACGACCACCTGTACGACTTCCGCTATCGCGACCAACGAGGCCGGCAGCGTGTCTATAACCATCCTGGCACGGACGAAGGGCCGTTCACGACGGAGATTAAAGTGGGCGAGACCGAAGCGGCCGCCAACGACCCGATGCTTTTCACTTATGACTACGGGGATAATTGGCAATTTGAGGTGCGGTTGGAACAGATCGAACCCAAACCTTGCCGCCAAGAAAAAGTGACAGTGGTGGCCTCTGCCGGCAAGGCGCCGGCGCAGTACCCCTCATGCGACTGAACTGCGGACTGGCAGGATTTCCGCGAGCCCGAATGCGATTTCCGGAATGCTGGCGCAACGCAGAATCTACCGCTCAATCCAGCGTCTGGCGGTAGCGTTTGATGCCGATGGCGAGCATGACCACCAGGAACAGGGCGATGGGCCACAGGTCCGGCGCGCATTCCGCCAGGCCGTTGCCCTTGAGCAAAATGCCGCGCACCACGCGGAGAAAATGCGTGAGGGGCAGGCATTCCCCCACGTCCTGCGCCCACTCCGGCATCCCGCGGAACGGAAACATGTAGCCGGATAGTAGCAGCGAGGGCAGGAAAAAGAAAAATGCCATCTGCACTGCCTGCAACTGGTTCTTGGCGATGGTCGAGAAGGTGATGCCCACCGCCAGGTTCGCCACGATGAACAGGAAGGTGAGCCCCACCAGCAGCGTCACGCTGCCGATGAATGGCACGTCGAATAGAAATCGGGCGGCCAACAGAACCAGGAACACCTGCACGTAACCGACCATGATGTAAGGCACGATTTTGCCCACGATGACCTCGCCCGGATGGGCGGGCGTGGAGAGCAGGTTCTCCATGGTGCCGCGCTCGCGTTCGCGGGTGATGGCCAGGCCGGTGATGATGATCATGGTCATGGTGAGCATCACGCCCATGAGACCGGGAACGATGTTGTACTGGCTGATGCTTTCGGGATTGTAATGCTGGTGCGTGACAAGGTTGAACGGTGGCGCGCCCGCTTGCAAGCGGGCGAGCGGTCCGGTCAAATCGCGGTTGACCACGCTGGTGGCCAGTTGGTTCACGGCCGCCATCGCAAAGCCAACGGCGGAGGGATCGGTGGCGTCCGCTTCCAGCAGCAGGTCGGGTTTCTCGCCGCGCAACAGCTTGCGGGAGAAATCCACCGGCACAGTCACGGCGAACTGGACGCGGCCTTCGGCGAGTAGTTGGTGGATTTCCGCCTCGCTGTGCGCCTCGCGTGTGATATCGAAGTAACTGCTGTTGCGCAGGCCCCAAATCAGCGTGCGCGAAAACGTGCTGTTGTCCGCCGCAAACACCGCCGTGGGCAGATGCTTGGGATTGGAATTGATGGCATAGCCGAACAGGATGAGCTGGAGCATGGGAATGCCGACCATCATGCCGAATGTCAGCCGGTCCCGCCGCATTTGGATGAACTCCTTGACGACGATGGCCCAGAAACGCGTTGGGCTGAAACTCACAGAAAACTCCTTTCGGAAACATTCAACAACCAACATTCAACATTCAACGCCCAAATAGCATGCACTTGGAGCATCGTTGAGTATTCGATGTTGAATGTTGAATGTTGAATGTTTTCCATTCGTTCAAGAGAAGTTGTCTTTCGCCGTGTCCATCAGGCTGATGAACACGTCTTCCAAGCCGGGTTCGATTGTTGTCCAGCGGTGGGCGTTCGACTGTAGGGGCGCCACGCTGGACAACAATTTTTCCGCATCGCGGCCGCTGACGTGCAGGGTGGTGCCAAAGGCCACCACCTGTTCCACGCCCGGCTGGCCGCGGATTTTGTCCGCGAGCGCCCAGAGATTGTCGCCCGTCACCTCCCAGGTCGTGAGGCCGCCGGCTCGCACCACTTCGTCCACCGTGCCGCTCGCCAGCAGATTGCCATAGGCAATATAGGCGAGGCGATGGCACCGCGACGCCTCGTCCATGTAATGCGTGGTGATCAGCACCGTCAGGCCGCCCGCCGCGAGTTTGTGGATCTCCTCCCAAAAATCACGCCGCGCCTTCGGGTCCACCCCCGCCGTGGGTTCGTCGAGCAACAGCAGTTGCGGCTCGTGAATCAAGCAGGCCGCCAGCGCCAGGCGCTGTTTCCAGCCGCCGGACAAGGTGCCCGCCAGTTGCCGCCGTCGCTCCGTCATGCCGAGCCGTTCGAGGCTCTTCTGCACGGCGGCCTTGCGGCGCGGCGTGCCGTAGAGCCGCGCGATGAAATCCAGGTTTTCCTCGATCGTGAGATCTTCGTAAAAACTGAACCGCTGCGTCATGTAACCGACGCGTTTCTTGATTTCGGAGGAATCGCGCCGGAAATCGAGGCCCAGGCACTGGCCGCTGCCGTCATCGGGGGTGAGCAGGCCGCAGAGCATCCGCAGAAAGGTGGTCTTGCCGCTGCCGTTCGGACCCAGAAAGCCGTAAATCTCGCCCGGTCGCACCTGCATGGCGATGTCATTGACGACCGTGCGCGTCCCGAATTTCTTCGTGACGCCGCGGACGTCTATGGCAAAGTCGGAACCAGTCATGGAGGCGGTCTTTGTTTGGCTTTGGGTGGGTTCGAACGCACAATCAAGAATGGCAACGTGCTGCTGATGAGCACGGACACGGCAGCAAATGCCCACCACAAGAACCACAATTTTTTAATGCTCCAACCCTCTTTGATGCTGTCCGGCTTGTCCATCGAGTCACTTGGATTGATTTTGGGAACCACTGCAACCGGAACACCATCATGGCTATGAGTCCAGTCGCCCGGATGTAAGAAATCAAACGGGATGGAGTCAGTGCAATTGTAGAACTTCCCATCAACATATTTGCCCCAAATAATAGTGCTGAAAATCGTGCAGGCCGATAACAACAGCAAAAATGTCGCAATTCTTGCCATCATCGGTCTAGAAGTGGAGCCTCGTTTCTTCAGCACCCAAATCGGAACCCAAAATAACAGTATAACGGTTCCGGCCCACAAAGTTATGATTATTCCCATCCTTAACTCGTTGGAAAAACTTCTCCAAGTCACAATCCTCATCCAGACCCAGATAGAGCAGAAAGAAAGCCAGAGGCTAAATCCACACCAGATCAAATAGGCAATTATCCTAGCCGCCATTTTCATTGTTTGATCTCCACATCCACCGGCTGTCCCGGCCGCAAATCCGCCGCGTCCGTCGGTGAGAATTTCACTTCGATCATAAACACAAGATTCGCCCGGGTCCCGCGGCTGAAAATCACCCGCGGCATAGCGAGTGGACGGTTTTCATCATGTTAATCGCGCCACGGGTTCACCGTTTTGCAGCCGGGAAAATGTTTTTCGTTGCGGGTGACCACGATGAGTTCATGGCTACGTGCAATGGCGGCAATCAAGGAGTCGTCGTAAGGCAGCGGATGGTGTTTGGTTTCGGCCATCAACCGGCCCCATTCGGCGGCGGCGGCTTCGTCAAAGGAGAAAATGGCCTCCCGGTAATCTTGCAGCACATAACCATAAATACGTTCCAGCGCAAGCCGTGACTTGGCACCGCCCTTGAGTTCGATGCCCCGGCGGAGTTCCGCGAGCGTCAGGGTGGAAATGCCGATCTCGCCGGGATGCGCGGCGAACCAGTCGCGGACAGGATTGCCTGGGCGGAAGTAATCGCTGACGGTGTTCGTGTCGGCAAGGTATTTCAGAACCGGCATGGCGGGACGTTTTCCTTGGCCTGCGGTTCAAACGAAAAGCCCTCGGCGGCGAGCGCGTCCAACCGGGCTGACAAGGGCGGCGGTGATTTTTTCCCGGCGCGCGCCAGTTCCACCCACCAGCCCGTGCGTTCCTTTTTGACAAGGTAACGCCGTCCGTCCCGGACGCCACGAAGGGCCAGACGGTTTTTTTCGGCGACGCAGATCATTGTCATGACAGAAAGTTAAGCCGCAACGGGCCAGTCGGCAACCAGATTTTTGTCATCGCAATTCCACATCCACCGGTTGTCCGGGGCGCAAATCCGCAGCGTCCGCTGGCGAGGATGTTGCCTCGATCATAAACACTAGATTCGCCCGCGTCTCACGGCTGAAAATCACCGGCGGCGTGTATTCGGCCTGCGTGGAAATGTAATTCACCGTGGCGCTGATGGGATGTGCCGCGCCATCGGGCATCACCGCCACTGTGCCGCCGGTTTTGATCTGCGGCAATTTCTCCTGCGGCACAAAGAATCGCACCTTGAGATTCTCCGGCGGCAGCAAGACCACCACCGGATTGCCCGCCGCCACATATTCGCCCTGCCGATACAAGGTGTCATGCACCGCCGCATTGGTTGGCGCGAATTGCTGCTTCTGGTCAACACTCCACTTCGCCCGGTCGAACGCGGCGTGCTGCGATTCCACGGCGGCCTGCGCGGCGCGGATGGCGTCTTCGCGTCCGCCCAGCTTCGCCGTGGCCAAATCGGCCGTGAGCTGGTTGATCTGCGCTTGATTGGCCTCTTTTTGCGCGCGGGCCTGGTCGAGTTCCTCCTTGGAGATCACTGCGGAGTCATGCAGCTTCTCGCGGCGTGCCAGTTCCGCGGTGGACAATTTTAAATCCGCCTGCGTCCGTTCCAACTGCGCTTCGAGGGATTTGATTTCCGTCGGGCGCCCGCCCTTTTTCAAATCCGCCAGTTGCGCCTGCGCCTGGGTGAGATTCTTTTCCGCTTGTGTCACCGCGTCAGCTTCCGACTGGCGTTCGAGGGCAAAGAGCAACTGGCCCGCCTTCACGGCGTCGCCGCGTGCCACGGCCAGGTTGGTGAGGGTGCCGCCGAGCGGCGCGGCCACATAGACATATTCGCCCTCAATGTAACCTTGAAATTGGTTTGCAGGTCTTGGTGAGCAGCCGGTGGCGAGCAGCGTGGCCAAAGCCAAAGCCAAAACCGAAATCTGAATCCCCGAAAGCCGATAGCCGAAAAGCATGGTGCGCCGCCGGTGCCGCGCAGCGGTCGTTCTGGCAATCCCGAAGGAAACCTCTGCAAAACCGAAGCGCCGAGCATTGCTCGGCAGGAAGAAGTTGGATGCTTCTAAACCTGCCGAGCAATGCTCGGCGCTCTGGAGGTTGGCTCTGCGAGTTTTGCCGAGGTCTCCAACGGGGTTGTGGCCCGGAAAGCGCCCGCTGCCTGACAGGCCGCAACCCCGTTGGGGCTGTGGTTCATGGGCGACCGTTACCCAAGGCAGCTCGTTCCTCGCAACCTTGGGCTTCGAGGCGGAATCCCTTTGGAATTCAGATTTCAGTTTCAATTTCTCAAGCATAACATTTGTGCGGCAAGGCGCCACTCTTACGGAGCGCGGCTCCGTGAGCCGCAGCATCGTCCAAACTTCAGGGCGATTCCAGTTCATTTCAAACGTGTCCTGCCCGGCGGAGTCGCTGCGGGTCCCAGACTCGCGCCCCGATTTCAAAACGCGCCGTTATGCCTCACAACGTCCGCCGGAACAGCAGCGTGGCGGCGGTCATGGCCAGCGCGGTGAAGCAAAACAGGAACAGCAAATCGCCGCTGATGGCCATCAGCCCGGTGTTCTTCAAAATGAGCTGTTTGAAACCATGGACCGCGTAACTGAACGGGTCCACGATGGTGATCGCTTGCATCCAGGTCGGAAAGGACTGCGTGGGATAGACGGCGCCGCTGGGAAAATACAGGACCGTGTTCAGCATGCCGAAGATCGCGCGCGGCACCAGCGGATCGCTCACCCGCACCATGATCAGAAACATCATGCTGATGAGCGCCAGCGCCGTGGCGATGACCAGCAGGAGCATTCGGGCCAGGCGCAACGGGTTCAGCGGATCCGGAATGCCCGCAATGATCGAACCGATCGTGATCAACACCACGCCGGCAATAATCGCCTTGGCCGCGCCGGAAAAAGTGAAGCCAAAGATCAGTTCATATTTGCGGATCGGCGTAACGAGATAGCCTTCGTGCAGGCCGCGCGCCTTGTCGTCAATGAAGATGATGCCGCCGCCGATCATGGCCGAAATGAACACCGCCAGCACGATGACGCCCGGCAGCAAGAATTGAATATAGGGCACATAGGGATAGACTTCCACGACGGCCAGGGTTGCGGTGGCGCTCATGCGCCGCGGAACCGCCGGCGAATTGTAGGCCGGCAGCAAACCTGTTAACGTGCCTTCCAGGGCCGACGCGGCGAACTGGTCCGTGTTATCTTCCACGAGGGCGATGCGCGGGTTCGCGCCGGCCAGCACCTTGCGCGAGAATTCCGGCGGGATCTCCAGTAATCCGCTGATCTTGCCATTGCGCAGATCGCCCAGCGCGATGGCTTTATCGCTATAATATATGGGCGTGAAGGTCTTCGCATTGGCGGCCACGGCCTGGAACATTTCATGCAGCTTGATCGCCGGGAGGCCGTGATCCTCATCCACCACGCCCACCTGGAGGTTTTTGATTTTCCCGCCAAAGGCATAGCCCAGCACGACCAGTTGCACCAGCGGCATGATGATGGACACCACCACCAGCACCGGGCTTCGGCGGAAGCGGCGCAGATCGCGTTCAATGATGGCCCAGATGCGGTGCATGTTAATTGCGCTTCATCAAGAACGGGCTGTCCGCCGCGTTTGGCGCCTGCAGCGTGTCCCGCAGTTGGTGGCCGGTATAATGAACAAACACATCGTCCAGGGTTGTGCTCTGGACCGAGAGCGAAGCGACCGACACATTCGCGCCGCGCGCGGCCTCCAGCAGTTCCACCGTCGTGCGCGGACCGTTGTTGGAGGAAATGCGAAAGACATGGTCGTCGCTTTTCACTTCGGCCACGTCGGACAACCCTCGCAAGGTATTAGTCCAGTTTACCGGCACACTGGAAAAACTGACTTCCAGGATGTTTTTGCCGGGAATCGAAGCCTTCAACTTCAGCGGGGAATCGAGTGCCGCCAGTTTGCCGTGGTCAATGATGGCGATCCGGTCGCACAACTTATCCGCTTCGTCCATGTAATGCGTGGTGACCAGAATCGTCAGGTCGCGTTCACGCTTGAGACGGGCGAGCATTTCCCAGACCGCCACGCGCGAGACCGGATCCAGTCCGGTCGTGGGTTCATCCAGAAAAAAAATCTTCGGCGCATGCACGAGGCCGCGGGCGATCTCCAACCGCCGGCGCATGCCGCCCGAGAACATTTTCACCGGCTTGTCGGCCCAGGGCGTCAGGTCCACTTCCTGGAGCAATTGCGGAATCACGCGTTTGCGCTGCTCGCGCGGGATGCCATACAGCTTCGCAAAAATAGTCAGGTTCTCCACCGCGCTTAATTCGAGGTCGCTGGTCATCGCCTGCGGGATGACGCCGATGGACTGGCGCACCTCGTTGGCCTGGCGCGCGATGTCGAAGCCGTTCACCCGGGCCGTGCCGGCGCTCGGCGGCACCAGCGTCGTCAACATGCGGATCAACGTGGACTTGCCCGCGCCGTTGGGACCCAGCAGGCCGAAAATCTCGCCGTGCTCGACGGCAAAGCTTAGCGCGTCCACGGCGGTAAACTCGCCGAAGCGCTTGCTCAATTTTTCCACCTCTACGTCGAACATGCTTAGTGAACCGTGATGCGTGATGCGTGAATTCCGATTCACGCATCACGCATCACGCATCATGGCTTGGCCGCACCGGAATCTTTGGCTAGTGGCAGCGTCACATACGCCGTCATGCCCACCGCCAGGGCGCGATCCCGGTTGACGCAGCGCAGGCGGATTTCAAAGGTCTTGATGTCCCGCTTGGTGCGGCTCACGTCGCGCTGGGTGGCGTAATCCGCGTCCACCCCGCGGTAAAACACGGTGCTGGCCCGGATCGCGCCGGAGGGCAGTTTCACCTGCATTTCGTCGCCCAGGTGGATGTGGTCAATATACGTCTCCTCCACGTCCGCCCGCACCCACAGATCATCGGGATTAAGCAGGGTGACGATGGCCTGGCCGGGCGTGACGACTTCGCCCTGCAACGCCGTCCGGGTGTCCACGATGCCATTGATGGGCGCACGGATTTTCGTGTATTTTAGATAAACTTCCGCCTTTTGTTTTTGCGCTCCCACGGCGGCGATTTGCTGACTCACGGAATCCACATGTGCCCGGGCGGATTCATACGCAGCCCGTGCCGCGTCGTTGGCCTGGGCGGATTCCACGTGATTGCTGTACAGCCCCTGGATGCGCGCGAAATTAAGCCGGGCCTTTTCCAAGTCCGCCTGCGCCTGCGCCAGGTCGGCGGTGGATTGCTGCTGGCTGCGGGCGTAAAAGGACGCGTCCGCCTGCCATTGTTCGGGCTGGAGCTGCGCGAGTAATTCCCCGTTCGTCACCGTGTCCCCGGACTGGACATAAAGTTTTTGCAGCCGGCCTTGGATTTCCGGCGCGACCAGCACCTCGTCGGTGGTCACCACGCCGGTCAGCACCAGGGCTGCCGGCGGGCGCACGAGGGCGCAGTAGATTCCCGCCGCGGCGGCGGCGGGAACCAGAACGCCCAGGACGATTTTCCGGCCGGTTTTCATCGCCCGGCGAAAATGCCAAAATTTTTATTGACGTGTCAAACAATTGTTTTAATTATTTGTTTGAAAATGAAATCGCCGGTTGTCTCGGCTGACCCCAGCCACGCGGAAACGCGCCGCCACCTTCTGGAGGCGGCGGGCGAGGTGTTTGCCGAATTCGGCTTCCGCAACGCGACGGTGCGCGAAATCTGCCGGCGGGCGGGGGCCAACCTCGCGGCCGTGAATTATCATTTCGGCGACAAAGAGACGCTGTACGCCGAGGTGCTGCGCTACGCCCACGGCCGGGCCCTCGCCAAATATCCGCCGCTGCTGGGCCTCCCCGCCGACGCGCCGCCCGCGGAGAAAATGCGCGCCTTCGTCAGATCATTCCTGCTCCGGACGTTTGACAAGGGCCCGAACTCCTGGCATGGCAAACTGATGTCGCGCGAAATGATTGAGCCGACCGCGGCGCTCGATGCCCTGGTGGAGGAGCGGATGCGGCCGATGGCGGGCCAGCTTTGGCGGATTGTCGCAGATCTCCTGGAGTGCCCGCTGAACGACAAGCGTGTGCGGCTGTGTGCTTTCAGTGTGGTCAGCCAATGTGTTTTTTATCATCATTGCGGCCCGGTCGTGTCCCGGCTGTTCCCCAAACAGCCGGCGCTGGATCGGGCGGGCATTGAACGGCTGACGGACCATGTCGTGAATTTTTCGCTGGCGGCCATGAAACATCTGCCCAAACCTTTATCCAAACCTGAGCCTTGATTATTATTCGCGCATGAAGAAACTGAACCTCCTCCTAGTCCTGGCCCTGGCGGGTTATGCCGCCAGCGGCAACCTCGCCGCCCAAGTGGCCGGCACCAATGCGCCCGCCGGCGCCAACCTGCCGTCGTGGCTCACGCGCCCCCTGTCGCTGGTGGACGCGCTAAACACTGCGCTGGGGCAGAACGCCGCGATTCTCAAGGCGAAAAATGACTTGGAAGCGTCCCAAGGTCTGGTGATCCAGACGCGGGCGGTGGCGCTGCCGCAGGTGCAGGTCAGCGGCAAATACACCGACAATGAAGTCACGCTAGTTCCCAGCGTCCCTTACTTCGCGCAGCCGCACCAGGATTGGAGCGCCGGCATTCAAATCGTCCAGAGTATCTACGAAGGCGGCAAGCTCCGGGCCGCGATCAAGGCCGCGACCGCCACCCGGCAGCAGGCCGTGGCGCAGTACGACACGGCCGTGGCCGACGCGCTGCTGAGCGTGCGTCTGGCGTATTACGATGTGTTGCTCGCGGCGCAACAAATCGTGGTTCATGAGGCCTCGGTTAACCTGCTCCAAAAGGAATTGGAAGACCAGCAGCACCGTCTCGACGCCGGCACGGTGCCCAAGTTCAATGTCCTGCGGGCCGACGTGGCCGTGGCCAATGAACGCCCGAATCTCATTCACGCCCGCAACCAGTATCGCATCACCAAGAACAATCTCGCCAACCTGCTCGGCTACAACCTGCCGCGCGATGTCTGGGAGAATCTGCCGCTCGATCTCACGGACAACTTCGACACCTCGCCTTGGGACGTGGTCTTGCCTGACGCCATCCAGCAGGCGCTCGCCCGGCGCACGGAGCTGCTTGCCTTGCGCAAACAGGTCGAATTACAAGACCTCAACATCGTCAACGCCAAGTCCGGCTACAAGCCCACGGTGCAGCTGTTTGCCGGCTACAATTGGTTGAATAACTCCTTTTCGACCGATGTGGGCAATGAGCTCAACGGTTGGAACGCGGGCGCCCAGGCAAGCTGGAGCGTTTTTGACGGCTTGCTCACGCGCGGCAAAATCATCCAGGCCCGGGCCCAATTCGCCCGCGCCAAAACGGATCTTACCGACCAGTCTCGCCAGATAGAACTGGCCGTGCGCACGAGTTATTCCGACTTCATCGAAGCGCGCGAAACGTTGGAATCGCAGGCTAAAGTGCAGGCGGAGGCCGACGAAGCTTTGCGCGAGGCCCGGGCTCGCGCCGACGCCGGCACCGGCACGCAGCTTGATGTGCTGGACGCCCAAACCTCGCTCACCCAGGCGCGCACCACCCAGATTCAGGCGCAACACGACTACGTGGCCGCCCGCGCCCGGCTGGAACGCGCCATCGGCGCCGACTTGGCGCCGGTGAAGTAGCGTCAGGCTTCCGCATGAGCCGGTTCATCAATCTTGAGTTCGACGACGAAGCGAACCACGAGTTCCCGGCGGGCGGAAAGGCGCCCGCCAAGGATGAGGCGTATTATTTGGCCGAGGCGCGCGCGGCGTTTGAAAACGGGAAATTCGAGCCCGGCCTGCGGCTGTATTCCAAGGTGCTGGAATTCAATCCCAAAAACACCGCCGCCTGGACCGGCCAAGTGCGGATGCTGATCGAATTGGGCGAATTTCGCGAGGCCAAGCTCTGGGCCGACAAGGCGCTGGAACGGTTTCCCAACGAACCGGAATTGCTCGCCGCCAAGGCGGTGGCGCTGGCCCGCAGCGGCGATTTGCCGGGCGCGCTGTCCTTTTCCGATGCGGCCATCGAGGAGCGCGGCGACACGCCATACGTGTGGCTGGCGCGCGGCGATGTGCTGCTGGCGCGGGCCGAGGCGCGCGCGGATTATTGTTTTGAAAAGGCCCTGCTGCTGGCGCCGCAGGATTGGTTCATTGCCTGGCTGGCGGCCCGCATTCGGGTTTACTACAAGCAATTTGTCCTTGCCTTAAAGTACCTCCAGCAGGCGGTGGAGCTGAATCCCGGCCATTTTTTGGTTTGGCTGGAACTGGGCCGCTGCCAGCAGGCGTTGAGCCTGGTCGGCCCGGCGGAACATTCGTTCCAGCAGGCGCGGCAATTGAACCGTGACTGCGCGGAGGCGGACCGGGCTTTGGTGAGCATCTCCCAGGCCGGTCTGTTCCAGCGATTGCGCGGACGACTACGCGAACTTTTTAAACGATGAGCAGCGCAACCTTGAACCGGCTCTTGACGGTGGTCAACGACTACGACGCCTCGGATTTGCACCTGATCGCCGGCGTGCCTCCGGCGGTGCGCGTGAACGGCGAAATCATCATCGCCGATGAAGACGCCCTTACCGAGGAGGCGATTGACGCCATCGCCAACGGCCTGATGAATGAACAGCAGCGTCTCAAGTTCGAGCAAGAATGGGAGCTCTGCATCTCCATCCTGCACAGCGTGGCCGGCCGGGTGCGCGCCACGTTTTACCGTCGCAACAACCACACCGAACTCAGTCTCCGCTTCAGCGGCGAGAAAGTGGCCACCCGGGCGGAGCTGGGGCTGCCCGAAAAATTGGACGAGCTGGCCCGCCGGCCCAACGGGCTGGTGCTGATCACCGGCCCGACCGGCGCGGGCAAGACCACCACGCTCAATTATCTCGTGGATCTCATCAACAGCGAACGCCGCTGCAAGATCGTCACCATCGAAGACCCGATTGAGTTCGTGCATCAAAACAAGCGCGCGATTGTGGTGCAGCAGGAGGTGATGACGGACGTCCACTCCTTCAACCGCGCCTTCATTCACGTGTTGCGCCAGGATCCGGACGTGATTGTGGTGGGCGAAATCCGCGATCATGAGGCCATTGCCACCGCGCTGATGGCGGCGGAAACGGGCCACCTGGTGCTGGCCACCATGCACTCGCCCAACGTCTCGCACGCGCTGGAACGGATCATCGGCGTTTTTGAGGGCAGCTCCCAGAAGCAGATCATCCTGCAACTGGCGAATTCACTACAGGGCATCATCGCGCAGGACTTGCTGCCGTCTGCCGACCGCACCCGCCGGGTGCTTGCCTACGAACTGCTCATCGCCACCGGCGCCGTGCGCAATCTCATCCGCGAAAATCAACTGCACCATTTGGAAAACACCTTGCAGATGGGGCGCAAGGACGGCATGGTGCTGATGGATAATCAGCTCTACGACCTGTACTGCAAGTGCGCCATCACCTACGACACCGCTGTCAGCCACGCGCGGCAGCCTGAGCGGATTCAGCGGCAATAAGCCAAGCGCGGCTGACGCCGCCAAATCAAAACAAAAAAGCGAGGATGAGGATGAGGATGAGAAGGAAAAATTTGCGCAGAGGTGGGGGCTCGTTCCCACGTTACGAAATTGGTCCACTACCTGCCTTTGCTTGGTGGCGCGCTTGCGATAATACTCAAGCAGTACTTCCGTGGAAACGGCCCAAGAAATTTCACCGACAACCCAAGCGTCAAGAATTGGATGAAATGGGTGGCTTTCGGCCAGTGCTTGCACCACCGTGTTGGTGTCAAGGCAGACGATCATCCCTTGCGCAATTCTGCGCGCGCCTCGCGGATAATATCGGTCAGCCGGTCAAATTTTCCCGAAGCGTGGTCTGTCTCTGCTTCTGCGGACAATTCCCGCCAGAGTCGCTCCTTCTCCATACTCAACAAAAGGCGGTGAAGCAAAAGCAGGCTTTCCTTATCCATTGCCTCGACGCGATGGATGATGTCGGGCCGCAAGTTTTGCGGCTCTAAGACGGTCGTTTCCATGCCGGGAATGTGCCCCAGAAGGCCGGCCAAAGCGAATCATTTTTGGAAAAGCGAGCTGACAGATTTCCCCTCACACCCCGCCAATCCATTGGCGATCTTCCCACACCGCCCGGAGCGAGGTCAGATTGCGGGCGTCAAAAATATTCCTGGCCGCGCCGGCCAGATCGCCTTTTTTCATATTCTGCCACGCGTCGCTGGCGCTGATGGCGATGAATTGCAGCACGCTCGGATCGCGGTAGCAGTCAATCATGCAGCGCGTGCAGCCGTCGCGGATGAGTTTCGATTCGTCCCACTCCCACACTTTGCACATCGGCGTTTCCCAATAATGACAGCGGTACAAGTCCAGATTCCAATCGAGGTAAAAATACTTGTGTCCGCCCAGGCAGCCGAAACGCTCGCGCTCGCCGCGCAAGTGCCGCTGCATTTCATCCAGCGATTCCCTCGGGTTCACCACCGGAAAGCCGCTATGGCGCTTCAGCGTCTTGATTTTTTCAAACACGCCGATCAATTCTTCCCGGGAAAAATTGACCAGGCCGCTGTCGCTGAAACTCAGATAGCTGCTCGCCAGCGCGGTGAGGGGATAGCTGAACGTGCAGCTCTGGAAGCCGAGCGCTTCGAGAAACGGCGGCAGTTTTTCGTAATCGTCAATCAGCCGGCTGGCCGTGATGCTCGCCGTGGTTTGCACGCCGGCGTCGTGGAAAAACTCGTTCGCGCGCCGGATTTTCCGGCACACGTCCGGCAGGCCGCGATTCGCTTCGTGTTTGGCGATGTCGTGGGCGTCAATGGACATGATGACGCTCGTTAGCCCGTCGCTGACCAGGCCGCGCATATTTTCGTCCGTCCACAGGCCGCCGTTGGTGCAGATCATCGGATGAATGCCGCGCTCCGCCGCGTAGCGCGTCATGGCGCGCAGGTCGCGATGCACCATTGGCTCGCCCCCCACAAAGAGCAGGTAGCCGATGTGATTTTTCAAGGCCGCGTCAATCGCCCGTTGGGCCTCCGCCAAAGTCACGCTGCGGCGCGCTTGGGGCGTGAACTTCGAGCGCGCAAAGCCGCAGAAGCCGCAGTCGGCATTGCAGATATTGGTGATGGCAAATTGCAGGTAGCCCGGCCCGCCATGGTTCAAAACCTCCTTGAACAGCGTGAACGCGCCCTTTTTGGGGCGCGCAACCGGCCCGGACGGCCTTTTGACCTCGTAGCCGCCGACGTGAGGAGGCGGACCTGAGCCAACGATGCCACTGGATGAATCCGCCTCGTCGCGCTTGCCGCGCGGAGGTGCAGGCCCAACGGGCTGGCGCCTGGGTGATTTGCCGCTCTGGCCACTGGAAACGGCCGGCGCGTGGAAACCACCCGTCGGCGGGTCGTTCGCCGCCGATGCACTCGGGTCATTGTCATTCGTCACGATGGGGTATTTTAATCGCCATTTTGCCTTTGCACAAGGGAGGCAAAGCGGCTATTTTCAAGCCGGTTTGTCCGATGGTGTAATGGTAACACAGCGCCCTTTGGAGGCGTTATTCATGGTTCGAATCCATGTCGGACAGCCACTTCAGGGGACTTTTCCAGCGTGAGTGCGGTTCACGATGGCCGCGGATGATCCTCGCCGTTTCCACGGCTTTACGTCTTGCTAAGCCGCCGTTCGGTACCGGCTAGTGGCGTGTGCCACCCCAGCGGTCTGGCCGCCGCCGCTTCGGGGTTCGGGCCAAAAGCGCATTCCACGCAGAGGATGAAGGTCCATTGCAAGCATTTGCTTCCCCCCCCCGCGGCGGGTGGACGATAGCATCATTCGCAGTTACTATTTAACGGATTCAAACTCAATCTGTGAATAAAATCCGCAATTAATGAACCAGCCAAAACTCTTGAAAAAGCATGCAATGCAATGTTCAAATTGGCCGGCGTGGTAGCTTGGTTTTCGGAATCTCGGAATTTAGCGTGGTTTGTACTTGACAAATTGCAGTTGCTTTGGCCAAATCAAAATAATCAAATGAATTTCGCCTATTCAAGATTTATGATTATGGGTTTTCCTCAAGCCCTGCCAAAGGTCGGAGAGTGGCGTCGCAAGGAATGCTGTCAATTTTCCAGTCCAGCCGCTCCACCAACGATGATCCAATAAAAACCAGTGCAAATCCGTCCAGTGAAACGAAACATCCGATTACTTATGAAAACCTCCCGCTCGAATCCGACGTGCCAACACACCTCCTCCCGGTTTGCTTCCGTTCCGCCGCCCGCCCGGTGGCTGATGGCCATGCTCGCCCTGCTGCTCCTGGCGCAGAGTGCGGGAGCGGGTGTTCAGTACTTTAGCTACACGAACAGCCGCGCCGCGTGGAACGGCAGCTATTGGGGGGCGGCCTCCGGCGGCCCCTACACGTCCGCTTGGACCGGTTATAATGACGCCGTGTTCGAGCAGATTGGCGGCACGGTCAATCTAGTGTAGTGTATCGTAAATAGATAGACATATTATCTCCGCTTTTTGCGCTTTTTTCTTTTGGACCAGCCAGGTTTTATCCCTTCCAGCCTTTGGCGTGCCCGCTCAATTTTAACCATTATCTTCT
>Ga0316217_10001038_pt1 | contig 37516 bp, 32 predicted proteins | sample 1anoAmetaG_FD_203633 | JGI IMG/M metagenome (GOLD analysis project Ga0316217, IMG submission 203633) | Freshwater microbial communities from Trout Bog Lake, Wisconsin, USA - 1anoA | ecosystem: Environmental > Aquatic > Freshwater > Lake > Hypolimnion/Profundal zone | place: USA: Wisconsin...
GCTTGAGGCCGGGGAGGAACTCATGCCTGGAAAGGGAGAAGGGTCAAGGTTGCGCGGCCAATCCACTGGGGTGCAGGGCGGGGTGTCACGGGCCGAGGCGTGCGGCGCTATTGAGTTTTTCTTCTATCCGGGCGGCACACACGGTGCCGGTTTATCTCAGGTCCAGGTCAGAGCCCAAAGGGCTGCGGACTCCGCCTGGAAAGGGAGAGAGAGTCAAAGTAAGGCCCTGTACCACCAGGGCGGGTCGTAAAAGCCCCTCTCAAAGCCAGGCTCAAGGCCGTGCGGAACTTGAGCCTGGGGAGGGAGAGAGAGCAAAGTAAGATCAAGACTTATTAACTTTTTAATATCCCCTCTCAAAGCCAGGCTCAAGGCCGTGCGGAACTTGAGCCTGGGGAGGGAGAGAGAGCACAGTAAACCCAGGCCAGACAAGGTGGACGTTAGATCTTCTGCGACCGGGTCGCCGCGTTATCGATGACATTCAGGCGGCCGGCCGGTGCGGCGGTACGCACGTCGGTGGTCAATTGCAACCGGGAAGTCGGCACGATCAGGGGAATCAGTACGCCGGGAACCTGGACCACGGCGAAGGCCGCCTTCTGTTGGCCGGAATCACTGAGCAGGGTGATTTCGCCGTGGAGTTCAAGGTCTCCGGTGATCCGGGCGACGACTTCGGCAACCTGCGGCATATGCACATCGTCGAGCTTGAAGCGAATTTTTTGTCCTGATTGCAGTTTCACAACGACCTCATTTCGTGTCTTCTTGATACTGGGGTTGGTGACACGAGTTCTCTTATAGCGAGGGGCGTACCACACTCACCTCGACCATTAAATTATTTTTAAAATTGATGCAACCGATGGCATTTCAACCACTTACGTACCACCACGGCGGGCGGCGTAAACCGCCGTGCCAAACCCCGCGCAGCTCATCTGAGCAATGTCTTGCACACCGCCTTGCACAGTCCAGCCGCGCCCCGTGCGCCGACCGCCGGGAAACCTCAGCACGGCCATAAAAATCGCCTGCGTGCTCCCGTTTGCCCAACTGTGCAATACTTTGCACACCCGCCCGGCGCCAGCGGATCGGCCGCACCATCCGGCACCCTATAGCGTGCCAGGATCCGCCGTTATCGGGCCGGAACGGTTATCGGCCCGGCGCCGGCCCACACCATAAATGGCTCGCCGATGGACGCGGGAATACTGCGCCCAATACCGCACCGCACCTTTACCTTTTCCCCGCGCCGTTTTACGCTAGGTGCACTATGGCAAAGACGCATCCTATTCGTGTACTGGTGGTGGACGACGAAATCGATCATGCCGACGTGATGGCCGAGGCCGTGGCGCGCATGGGTTACGCGGTGCGCCAGGCGCACAATCTGGCCGACGCACGCCGGCTCTTTACGGAAGATGAATATGATCTGGTCATCACCGATTTGAAGATGGATTCGCCGCAGGATGGCTTTGAATTGCTCCAGTTCGTCCGCCGCGCCCGGCCGCAGACCGAGGTGATCGTGGTGACCGCGCATGGCGACGTATCGACCGCCGTCCAGGCCATGCGCCACGGCGCCTACGATTTCATCCAGAAACCGCTGGACCTGGAGATCATTCGCACCCAGGTGCGCCGCGCGGCGGAAAAAGTGCTCCTGAGCCGGCAGAACACGGACTTGACCAAGGCCCTGGACCAGCGTTTTGGCATGCAGGCGATTATCGGCAATTCCGAACCGATCCGCCGGGTGCTCGGCTTGATCAGCCAGGTGGCCCCCACCGACATTAACATATTGATCCTGGGCGAATCGGGTACCGGCAAGGAACTCGTGGCCCGGGCCCTGCACCAGAACAGCCGGCGCCATGGCGAGAAATTTGTCGCGCTCAATTGCGCCGGCCTCAACGAAAGCACGCTGGAGGATGAACTCTTCGGCCATGTGCGCGGGGCGTTTACCGATGCCCGCGGCGACCGCCAGGGGCGTTTTGAATACGCCGATGACGGCACCCTGTTCCTCGATGAAATCGGCGATATGCCCCTGACCATGCAGGCCAAACTGCTGCGCGTGCTCCAGGACAAGCAGATCACCCGCCTGGGCAGCAATGAGCCCATCCAGGTGGATGTGCGCTTCATCGCCGCCACCAATAAGGATTTGGAAGCGGCGGTGCGCGACAAGTCGTTCCGCGAGGACCTCTACTTCCGGATCAAGGGCGTGACGATCGCCCTGCCGCCGCTGCGCCAGCGGCGCGAGGACATTCCCATCCTGCTCCAGCATATGATCGAACGGGCCGCGGGCAAACTGGGCAAGAAAATTGTCGGCATTGACGCGGCAGCCCTGGCCGCACTGACCGCCTTCTCCTGGCCCGGCAATGTGCGGCAGTTGGAAAACGTGGTGGAAAACATGGTGGTGCTGGCCCAGGGCGAGCGCCTCACCACCGCCGATATTCCCCCGGATATCGCCCCGGCGATGGGCCAGCCGGGCACGGCACTGGTGCACACCGGGGACGCCCCATCAACCGCCATCGTGAGCCTGGGCGGCATGAACCTGGCGGCGCTGGAAAAACAGGCGATCGAAAAAACCCTGGAAATGGTCACCGGCAATCGCGAGCAAGCCGCCAAGATACTGGGCATTGGCGAGCGGACGCTGTATCGTAAGATCAAGGAATACGGGCTGCAGGAATGACGAAATTCGAATGACGAATGACGAATGACGAATCAATGACCGAATGTTCAATGAGACAATGACCAAACGGCACGATTCGCATTGCGTTTGATCCTTGCGTCATTGATCATTTGAATTTGATTCGTCATTCGTCATTCGTCATTAGTCAATCGTCATTGGATTGGGTTCTTATGTCGCAATTCCGCATCGGTCTGGGCTACGATCTGCATCGCACCATTGAAGGCCGCCCCTTGGTCCTGGCCAACATTACCATTCCCCATACCAAGGGTCTCGCGGGCCATTCGGATGCGGACGTGGTGCTGCACGCCTTGATTGACGCCCTTACCGGCGCCGCGGGCCTGCCGGATGTCGGGGAGTTATTCCCCAACACCGATCCAAAATACAAAGGCATCAACTCGGCCGAGCTGCTCAAGGCCACCATGGTCGAATTTGCCCAGACCGGCTACCGCATCGTCAATACGGATATCATCGTGCTCGCGCAGCAGCCCAAGCTGGCGCCGCACAAAGCCGCCATGAAGAAACGCCTTGCCGAATTGCTGGGCGTATCGATCGAGCAGATCAATATCAAAGGCAAAACCGGCGAAAGCGTGGACGCTGTCGGCGAAGAACGCGCCATCGCCTGCCATTGCGTGGTCCTGCTGGAAAAGCCGTGACGAAAGAAGGCCGGAGGCAGAAGCCAGAAGGCAGAAGTTGGACGACTCGGAATCCCACGCTTTGCATACTGGAATCCCATGCAATCGACAATCGGAAATCGACAATCGAAAATTCCCTTGACCCCTTGACCCCTTTAAGGTCCCCATGCTCATCCTCGGCATCGATCCTGGTCTCCGCATTACCGGCTACGGCCTGGTCAGCCTCACGCGCGGGCAGCCGGCGCTCCAAGAAGCGGGCGTCCTGCGCATGGACGCCAAGGGCGACCTGGCCACGCGGCTGACGGAATTGCACCAGGGGATCTGCGAACTAATCAAACAATATTCGCCCGATCGCATGGGCGTCGAACAACTTTACGCCCATTACAAGCACCCGCGCACCGCCATCTTAATGGGCCACGCCCGCGGGGTGATTCTGCTGGCGGCCGCCCAAAGCACAATTCCCGTGACCAACATGCCCAGCACGCTGGTAAAAAAATCGATCACCGGCAATGGCCACGCCGGCAAACGGCAAATGCAGTTGGCGATCGCATCACTCTGCCACCTTAAAGCGCCGCCCGAACCGCCCGACGTCGCCGACGCCATCGCCATTGCCTGGACCCTCGCGACGCGCATTCGCCTGGGTCCCTGAAGCCCCCCGCTACGCCGCGGCCAAAGGCGCGTGAATTGTTCCCCGGCCTCCCGCCTCGTACAATTATGTTTATGGCCTGCCAAAAGAGAAGGATAATTCCATGATGCCACGTATTGCCTTCGTCCTGTGCCTGGTCCTGTGCCGCGCAATCGCCCTGGCCGCCGGCACCGAAGCCCCCGAGACCGCGCTGCAGCGCAAGCTCGATGCCCCCCTCAATCTCACCATCGACAAGCAACCCTTGTCCGATGCGTTTGGCACCATCGCCCGCGAGGCCAAAATTGCCCTGTTGATCGATCCGGCCAGTTACGAGGCCCTCCCCTACGGCTCGACCACCATGGTTTCGGCCAAGTTCCGGGAAGCCTCGCTGCGCACCAGCCTGGAAGACATTCTCTCCCCCCTGGCCCTGGAAATGCTGGCCTCGGGCGACAAGATCATCATCCGCCCCACCGCGGCCCTGGCCCACATTGGCCGGCGCGCCCAATGGAACGAACTGGCCCTGCTCGACACGCTGCGAAAAATGCAGTTGCCCACCGTGGGCGGGGACTGGAACGGCGAATTGCGCACCTTCCTGGGCAAGCCCGACCTGGTGGTGCACGATTCGGCCGAACCGGCCCTGCATGACAAGGCGATCGCCCAGGTCCGGGCCGAACTGCCCGAACCGATCACGCGTGCCCTGGACACCTATGCCGCCGCCAGCAACCAGATCTGGTTCCCCGAGGATACCGGCCTGGAAATCATGCCGCTGAGCATGTGGATTAAACGCCAACTCGGCTGGGCCATCGATGTGCATTTTGCCAATGCCCCGCTGCAACAGGTCGTGGACGAACTGTCCCACCTCTCGGGCATACGCTTCCAGCCCGAACCGGGCCTGTATCAGGCCATCCCGGCCGTGTCGTTGAATTCCGACAAGGGCACCGTGCAGCAGTCCCTTGATGCCCTGGTGGGCGCGGTGGGCATCGCCTACGAAATTCACGACGATCACATCTCCCTGCGGGCGCCCGGCCGGCCGATGGCCATCGGCCAGCGCAACGACGGCAACAGCATCGTCGGGCGGATATCCGTACCCATGGGCCCCGGCGGTGCCAGCTTCGATGTCTTCCTGCGCGAAGGCGACCTGCCGCCAGATTTAGATGAGCTGCGAAAAAAGAAACTTGGCGAAGCCATCGAACAGATGCAACGCAGCCTGCATGCGACTACCGCGCCGGCGACCACCGCGCCGGCACCGGCGGCGCAGGAGAAGTAACCTGAAATGACGAATGACTAATGACGAATCAATCTCCAATGACCCAATGAGTCAAGGACGAAACATCACGCGCGGATGCCGTTTGGTTTTTCGGTCATTGGTTCTTCGGATTTGATTCGTCATTCGTCATTAGTCATTAGTCATTGCGGCGCAGGGCTTCCAGCCGCCGCCGGGCGATCGCAATGGCGTCCGGGTTGGTATCGCAGCCTATGTATCCCCGCCCCAGGCGCTGGGCCGCAACCAGGGTCGTTCCGCTGCCGCAGAAGAAATCCGCCACCACCCCTTGGGGCGGGCAGAGTGCCAGGATTAATTTTTCCAGCAACTCCACGGGCTTCTGCGTGGGATAGCCGGTGCGTTCCTTGGCCATCGGATTGAGCGCCGGCACCAGCAGCACATCATCGGGATTCTTATGCGTATCGGTGACGGCGATGCGGGCGCCGCGGCCACTGTGGGCCCGCTTCATGGATTTGGGCGTACGGGGAATGGCAATGGCCTTGCCATCAAAGTAGAAATCCGGCCCCATGGCATAGAACAGGATGGTGTCATGCTTGCGCGAGAACCGACCGCGCGAAGCCCCACCCGTCTGATAATACCAGACCAGTTCATTTTGAAAGGCCTCAGGTCCGAAAACCGTGTCGCAAAGCACCTTGGCATAATGCACAATATGCCAGTCCAGGTGCAGCAGCAGGCTGCCGTTGGGTCGCAGAACACGATTCATGGCGCGCAACTGCAACTCCAACCAGGCCAGATATCCTTCGGCCCCACCGGCCCAACGATCCGAAAAACGCAGGGCATGATCCGCAATCGCAGCCGATTCGGCATGGCGCGACACGCCCTGATGTTCCCTATTGGTAAAATACGGAGGATCGATATAAACCATGTCAATACTAGAACTTGCAAGCGAATCTGCAACCTCTAATGCCGCACCTGCGCGTAAGACCGCGGTGTTCGATAAAGTATTATTATTTGGAAGCCCTGACAACCGATACTCCTAAACATGTCGCATTTGCGATCGAACCCTTAAAGCCGTGCCTGCACCGTGATTTCCTCTACGCGTGTGGATGCATTATACTAACCACATCCACAGCTCAGGGTCTAATGGAATGCAGAACCCAGGCTTTTTCGCTGGGACCAATGGCAGTGTATCTACGACTGGGCCGAGAACGGAACACTCACGGACGGGTGGCCGCGGTCAGGTTTAGGAAAAAGGAAGGCACGTGACGCAACTGAATATTCCTGTGGGATGGGTAAGTTCTCTGCGCAAATTGTCGCGGCGCGGCTTGCGGGCGACCAACCGTCCGGTGGTCTGGGCGGACGTCGCGCTCAAGCTCACACTTATAAGCCTCTACAGCCTGATTATTTATCTGGCCGTAGTCACCGGCTCGCTCACCAATTCTTTTGCCGAAGTCTACGAAACCACCGTGGGTGCCTGGCTTATGTACGGAGCCATGGCCTACGGCTGCCTGATGACCGTGGTCACCGGGATCCGCGCTCTTCTGGTCCTGACCTACCGCCCCCTGCCCGCGGCCAGCGATGCCGACCTGCCGTTCGTCTCGGTCATCATCCCGGCCTACAACGAAGGCCCGGATGTCGCCAAGTCCATTGAGTCGATCGCCCGCAGCAACTACCCCCTGCACAAGTTACAGATTATCGCGATCAACGACGGCTCCAAGGATGACACCTGGGCCCATATTGAATCGATGGCCCGGCGTTACCCCGACAATGTCTGTGCCGTCAACATGGAAAAGAATGGCGGCAAGCGCCAGGGCCTGCGGGTGGGCTTTGCCATGGCCGCCGGCGACGTGCTGGTGACCATGGATTCCGACTCGATCGTGGAACGCGACGCCCTGCGCAACCTGGTTACGCCGCTGGTCCAGGATAGCCGCGTCGGCGCGGTCGCCGGCAACGTCAAGGTTCTCAACCAGGCGGCGGGCATTATTCCCAAGATGCTGCGGGCCAGTTTTGTGCTGGCGTTCGATTTTACCCGGGCGTATCAATCGCGTATCCGCACCGTGCAGTGCACACCCGGGGCTTTCAGCGCCTATCGCCGCACCGCGGTCGAAGCGGTGCTTGACGAATGGAACCATCAAACTTGGATGGGCAAACCCTCGACCATTGCGGAGGACCGGGCACTGTCCAACCTGATTCTGCGTGAAGGCCATGAAATCGTCTTCCAGAATAACGCCGTGGTCTGGACCAACATACCCGTTACCTACAAGGGTCTGGCCAAGATGTTCATGCGCTGGGAACGCGGCAACGTACGCGAAAATCTCACCTACCTCACGTTCTGCTGGAAACCGTTCCGCGAACGTTTCTGGCTGGCGGCGAATGTCGATTTCGCCCTCAACGCCGCGGAAATGGTCCTGCCGTACATCACGATTGCCGGCTCTCTGATCTACTCGGTATTCAACCCGTTTTTCGGGCTTAAGTATCTGGCCATCATCATTATCTTCAGCAGCATCATGCAGGCCTACTACATCAAGCAGGAGCGCAATACAGATTGCGTTTATGGGGTGCTTTACAGCCTGTTCTGGTTCACCATGATGTGGTGGGTGGTTCCGTACTCCATTTTGACCGCCAATAACGGCAAGTGGGGAACCCGTACCTTGGCGGGCCAAGTTGAAGAAGTCCATGCACCGCTGGAGGTGTCCGCGACGGAAGAGTGGAAGGCGGACAATCGGATCGCCGCCTAGTTTAGTCTTTACAATATCAGTAGTTAACACACAAAGGAGCGGCATCGCTCCTTCTATTTTTGACTTTTTAGACTAATTCAGGTAGGAATAATATGCATTACGCTTGACACCCCCACCACGACGAAATACAATGCCACACAAGTCACCTAGGAATACTATACATTCAATAAGGAACTGTCATGTTGTGCGGAAGGTGGATTGTCTGGGCTTGTCGGTGTTGACACGGAAATTGTCCCCTATTTCCCGAATACTAACATTTACATAAAGTCTGGCTTTTGGGAGCATCACTATGTCCATTAAATCTATGGGCGCCACCCTGCTGGCCGCGCTGCTGCTGTTTTCTGCAACCTCCGCCTTCGCCGTAACCCTGACCAATGTGTCCTACGATCCCACCCGCGAACTCTACCAGGATCTTTCGGCCGCGTTTACCAAGTATTACAAGGACAAGACCGGGGAAACGGTCCAGATCGAATCCTCGCATGGCGGATCGGGCAAGCAGGCCCGCGCCGTGATCGACGGTCTCAAGGCCGATGTGGTATCCCTGGCGCTGGCCGCCGATATCGACGCCATCGCCACCAAGGCCGGTCTGCTGAATGCGGACTGGCAGAAGAAGTTTCCGGACAACTCGTCACCCTACACCTCGACGATCGTGTTCCTGGTGCGCAAGGGCAACCCCAAGCATGTAAAAGACTGGAATGATTTGCTCCAGGAAGGGCTCAAGATCGTTACTCCCAACCCCAAGACCAGCGGCGGCGCCCGCTGGAATTACCTGGCCGCGTGGGGCTATGCCCTCAAAACCAACCACAACGATCAGGATAGAGCCATGGCTTTTGTCAAAGCACTCTATACGCATGCCCCGACATTGGAACAGGGGGCCCGCGGCGCGACGACTCTGTTTGCCGAACGCAAACAAGGTGATGTGCTGCTGGCCTGGGAGAACGAGGCCTGCCAATCCGTCGCCGATCACCCGGAAGAATACGAAATCGTCGTTCCGTCCGTGAGCATTCTGGCTGAACCGCCGGTGGCCATCGTTGATAAAGTGGTGGACGCCAATAACACCCGCACGCAAGCCGAAGCCTTCCTGACCTATCTCTATACCCCCGACGCCCAGGAAATCATCGGGCGGAATTTTTACCGGCCACGCCTGCCCGCAGTCGCCGCAAAGTTCAAGGATCAATTCCCGCCCGTCGTGCTGTTCACCATCGATGAAGTGTTCGGTGGTTGGACCAAGGCCCAGAAGGACCACTTTGCCGACGGCGGCACCTTCGATAAGATACTGCAGCAATAAAGGAGCTACATGGCACGGGCGCGGCGGATACTTCCCGGATTCGGCTTATCCTTGGGTTTCTCACTGACCTACCTGAGCCTGATTGTCCTGATTCCCTTGGCGGCCTGCGCGCTCAAGGCCGCCACGGTCTCGCGCGCGGATTGGTATGAACTCCTGACGAGCCCACGGGTCCAGTCGGCATTGAAGGTCAGCTTTGGCACCGCGCTGGTCGCGGCCCTGATTAACGCCATCCTGGGCCTGCTGGTGGCTTGGGTGCTGGTACGCTACGCGTTCGTGGGCAAGCGGCTGCTCGATGCACTGGTGGATTTCCCCTTCGCCCTGCCCACCGCCGTGGCGGGGCTTACGTTTGCCGATCTGTTCACCGCCAACGACTTTCGTACCGGCTGGCTGGCGCGGGTATGGAACCCGTTCGTCACGGCGGTCCTGAATGCCTGGAACGCCACGCTCGCACCACTCGGCAGCACCGCCGGCCGCCTGGTGCGTCCGGATGGCTGGCATTGGCACCTTGGGCCCGCGTGGCAGGATTTCTTTGCCGGCTATGCCTCCCCCACCGCCATTGTCATCGTGCTGGTGTTCACCGGATTCCCGTTCGTGGTGCGTACCTTGCAACCGGTGCTCGAAGAGCTGGATCCGGAACTCGAGGAAGCCGCCGCCTGCCTCGGAGCCGGCCGCTGGTGCACCTTTCGGCGGGTGATTTTCCCCATGCTCCTGCCGGCGTGGCTTACCGGCATGGCCCTGGCCTTCGCCCGCGGCGTGGGCGAATACGGCTCGGTGATTTTTGTCAGCGGCAACCTGCGGTATAAAACCGAAATTGTCCCGGTCCTCATTTATGACGAGCTCGGCGAGTTCCGGTACGCCCACGCCACCGCGCTGGCCATGATACTATTGGTTATTTCCTTTGCGATTCTGTTGTGCATTAACCTGCTGAGTTCCTGGACGCGACGCTTTGCCTGACCCAAAAGGATTTCGAACACCCATGACCGGAACCCTGAAAACTCCGTCCGCCAACTCCCGCGGCCTGACGCCGCGCCAGGCCCAGCGCGAGCCCGCGTGGGTCCGCTACCTGCTCATCGGGATCGTCCTGCTGATTCTGACTGTGCTGATCGTCGTTCCGGTCACCAATATTTTCGTGCAGGCCCTGGGCCATGGCTGGAGCGCCTACACGCACGCCTTCTTCGCCCCCGCCCCCCCGCCGGCCCCGGACCACCTGACCCGCGCGCAGGCCCTGGTGCAGCGCAAACTGGCCCACACCTACGAGTCGGCGGCGCACAATCGCGAGGCCATCGCCACGACGCTGTTTGTGGCCGTGCTCGTCGTGCCGCTCAACACGCTCTTTGGCATTGCCGCCGCCTGGCTGCTGACGAAATTCCCGCTCCGTTTCCGCAGTGTCGCGCTCACCCTCATCGACCTGCCCTTCTCCATCTCGCCGGTGATTGCCGGCATGGTCTTCGTGCTGCTCTTCGGCCTCCAAGGCTGGCTGGGCGCGTGGGCGACGAACGTCCGAATTGGCCGGCCGGCCTTCGATATCGCCGCGGCCTTCCCATATGTGCAACTGGCCTGGGTGCCGGCGACGGGCATTATCTTCAACTGGCCGGGCATCGTCCTGGCGACCTGCTTTGTCACCTTTCCGTTTGTGGCCCGCGAGTTGATACCCCTGATGGAAGCGCAGGGCACCGAAGAGGAGCAGGCCGCCGTCACGCTGGGCGCCAACGGCTGGCAGCTTTTTCGCCGCGTCACCCTGGTTAATATTAAATGGGGCCTGCTCTATGGCATAATATTGTGCAATGCCCGGGCCATGGGCGAATTTGGCGCCGTCAACGTGGTGTCCGGCAATGTCATCGGAAAAAACGGCACGATTCCCATCCGGATCGAGCAATTATTCAGTGCGGAAAATAATTTATCGGGCGCCTTTGCGCTCGCCACGCTGCTGGCCGGCCTGGCCCTGCTTACGTTGCTCCTCAAGAGCATGCTGGAGTGGAGAACCCGCCAATCCACAAGGAAGGTCCAGGACGCATGAGCATTTTAGCCCAGAACATTACCAAGCATTTTGGCAGCTTTGTGGCGCTCGATAACGTCACGGTCGAAGCCCCCAGCGGCCAACTGGTGGCCCTGCTGGGCCCGTCCGGCAGCGGCAAAACCACCTTGCTGCGCATTATCGCCGGCCTGGAATCCGCCGACTCCGGCTCGATCCTCTTCGAGAATCAGGATGCCACTCCCCATTCCCCGCGGCAACGCAATGTGGGCTTTGTCTTCCAGCATTATGCCCTGTTCCGGCACATGACCATCTTCGAAAACATTGCCTTCGGCCTGCGCGTGCGCCACACGCCCGAGCCCGAAGTGCGCCAGCGCGTCGGCGAACTCCTCCGCCTCATCCAACTCGACAGCATCGAGAAACGCTATCCCTCCCAGCTTTCCGGCGGCCAGCGCCAGCGCGTCGCCCTGGCCCGCGCCCTGGCCGCGCGCCCCAAGGTGCTCCTGCTCGATGAACCCTTTGGGGCCCTGGACGCCAGCGTGCGCAAGGACCTGCGCCGCTGGCTGCGCCGGCTGCATGATGAAATCCATGTCACGAGCCTGTTTGTCACCCACGACCAGGAGGAGGCCCTGGAAGTCTCCGACCGCGTGGTGATTATGAACCAGGGCCGCGTGGAACAAGTCGGCACCCCGGAGGACGTATACAACCATCCGGCCAATGCCTTTGTCCTCTCGTTCCTCGGGCATGTAAACATTTTCCATGGACGCGTGCAAAGCGGGACGGCCTATGCCCGACCGCACGAAATCGACCTGACCCGCACCGCGCCCGCCGCCGGCGGCACTGCCGCCAAAGTGGTCTGGATCCACCGCGCCGGACCCACGATCAAGGTGGAATTGACCATCGAACCGGACCATCAGTTGATGGTGGTCGAGGTGCCGCGCGATCGCTTCGCCGCCCTCGAACTCCAGCCCGGCGAAGTGGTCTATGCCATCCCGCGCGATTTGCGGGTCTTCCAGGATTACCAGATTTAACCCCGTGCTCCGGCGGCTTCACGATCGTCCGCCTGGATCCGCCGCGTGCCCCTCTGATACGGCAGACCTCGGCACCCCATCTTTCGTCAATTTCTGCCATCATTAAGAAATCGGCGCGGGCCTATTGATGGGGAACGTTGAATGCGCCAGTTGTCCGCTGCAGCACTTTTGGATACAAATTTGCGCCACCCCACTATGGACGCCAGATTGGCCGTCGTTACTATGTTAGTAAGCTCGCTATTAAGCGCCATGCCGGGAAGCCCAACGGCGGAATTCCGGCGTTTCCGCGCTGGCGCAGTGGTGGACGCGCCGGGCCTCGTGGATGGCATTTGAGCGACGCGGCGCCGTATGAATTGGCCCCGGTTGTTTATCATCTCCCGGTGGCGCGGCATCTTGAGTTGCAATAACGCCACAGCTATCATGGCAGAAGGTGTCGAACATGCAACGTCAACAAACTCTTTTCGCCATCATCGTCGGCGTGATAGTGCTGTTGCTCGGCGCCGTGTTTGAGTATCGCTATTTCTTTCCGCACCACGTCAATGCCCGTCCGCCGAATCTGGATTTCACCGCCTTCGGTTCGGCCACCAATCCGGCCACGCCCCAAGGCATCCGGCAAACCCAGATGGCGGAGTTTGCCGCACTCCGCAACGCCGTGCGCTTTGCCAAAAACCAACAGGAGTTTGAAGCCGCCAGCGCCGCGTTCCGCCAATGGATCAACACGCATCCCCATTACCCTGAACCCGAGACGGCCGCACCTTGATGGAGTTATCAGGAAGCCTGTTCGAAGGAGATCCCTATGCCTGCCACCTCTAAGGTCACCCATGCGTCGCCCGCTCCCTTGCCGCGGGGCACGGGGCGCCGCGCCTTTACGCTGGTCGAACTTCTTGTGGTCATCGGGATCGTCATCGTTATCTACTCATTTTTGATACCGGCCCTCTGGTGGGCCAAGGAAAACGGCAAACGCGTTTCGTGCCAATCCAATCACCACCAATTGGCCATCGGGGCCTTGCAGTACGCCCACAATAACCGCGGCGTTCTGATTAATCCCATGACGATGAACACGCTGAGCAATAGCGTTTTTCCCGGTGTGGCCCCATGGGTCGGCTCCAACAACGATTACTATTCCCTGATCAGCGGCACCATGTGGCCTTATATCAACGGCGGAAACGCCATTATGGTCAACGGTGCGGCAGTAATTGCCGGCTTCAATTCCACGCAGATAGCCGCCGTCGATGCGGCCGTGGCGCTGTCTCCCCCCAAGAACATTTCGCTCTATGTCTGCCCCAGCGACTTTGTCGAAACCAATATCCGCACCTACTCCGGCAACTCGTTTCTCAACGGCTGGGAAGGCGGGGGGCTGCCTTACGTAGCCCGTCTCGACAGCGTTAAGCGTCCCGCGGAGACCTTTTATTTTATTGATGAATTCGATACCCGCGGCTACAACATGAACGGCTTTGAAGTCAATGCGTATCCCAATACCAGTTGGATCGATGTGCCCGGCCGTTTTCATTTCAGCGGCAACGACATCTCTTTTGCCGATGGCCATGTGGAATGGTGGAAGTGGCTTGACCCGGTCACGCTGAGCATGCAACCCGGCGATATCAATCGGAGCGACCCCCTTCCCTCAAACTCCAATCTGCCCAACTACGATCTGGCCCGAATGCAAAGAATGGTCGGCTCGCAACCGCACAGCGGTGGCGGCTATGTTCCGAGCCCTTGAATTAACGTAACACCAGATCTCTCCTGTAATGAAATGGCCTGCAAAAAAGACACGAAGGGGCCTTGCTCAGGTTGCAAACGCCTGGTTGGCGCCCCTTCGTGTCTGAGCGCTGGGTGTCGAGCATGCTGACGACAAGGTGTCAAACGCGCTGCGTCACCGGTGTGCGTCCCGTTGGCTTCGCCGGTGCCAAACAAGGTGTAGTTGGGAAGTCCCACGCAGGGTTGTGTTGCCCGCAAAGGCCGAGGATGATGGTTCTTCCCTATAAATAGATATGCGCAAAATGGCAAAATCGTGCGCGCAAGTTGGTGATTTTTTTTATTTTTTTATCAAAGACTATTAGTACATGCCAAACAAGAACTTAAGATTCGACCACCCCATGCCTGACACCCAGTGGTCCCTGGTCGCCCGGGCGGACGATGGTGATACGGTCGTGCGCCGCCATGCCCTGGCCGAAATCCTGGAACGCTATCTTCCAGCCCTTGAGGTCCATTTGACACACGAACTCGGCATCCGGGTTGATCAAGCGCGGGACCTCCTCCAGGGTTTTATCGCCGACAAGGTACTCGAACAATTCATCCTGGCGGCGGCGGACCAAGCCCGGGGGCGCTTCCGCAATTTCCTGCTGACCGCTTTGGACAACTACGTCCGCGAAAAATTGCGCTTCCGCCGGGCGGACATACGCGATGACGCCACAAACCTCTCCCTCGAAACGGTCGGATACCTGCGGGCAGACCAGGTGTCTCCGGCCGACGCCTTCGATGTCACCTGGGCCCGCCAGTTGCTGCAAACCGCCATGGAACAAATGCAAGCCCGGTGCCGCGACCTTCAACGCCCCGATGTGTGGGACGTATTTCAGCAGCGCATCGTCGCACCCTTATTCGACAATACCCCCCCTCCTTCTTATAACGACATGGTCGCACGCTTCGGCTTTGCCACTCCCGCCCAGGCCCACAACACCCTGCTCACCTCCAAACGCATGTTTGCCCGTATCCTGCGCACACTCATCGCCGACTATGAGGTGCCCACGGCAATCGATGAAGAAATTAATGACCTGTTTGTCATTTTGGCACGCCAGGGCGCGACGCAGCACCCCCGGCGGCAAATCTAAGAAATCTGGAATACTCCGACGCGGCCACTGACTGGAGGAATTGCCCGTGACCATTGATCTCAATACAGTTTCCGCGGCCACCCTGGCCGGGCTCTTTGCCATCGAACAGGAGGCCGCGCCGCTGTGGACGCCCGGGGAACTCTCGCAAATTCTGCACCATTGGCTGGCGCTGCCCGTTGAACAGTGGCTCGGGCTTTCCCCCAAAACCGACTTGACCACCATCAGCGATCTGCGAACCAGCGTCCAACCGCCGATCCATTCCTTGCGCAGCCTGCTCGAACACCCTGCCCCCCCGATTAACTTGCTCCGCCAGACAAAGGACTTCGCCAAATTATGCCGCGATCAGGCCGAACACGGCATACCGGTCGAAGTGGCACTGGTCATCTACTTCGCCTGCATGGCACGGGCCCTGTTGGCACACCAGACCACGATCACCACCATGGAAAACGGCCCGGCCATCGCGGGTCTCCAATGGCTCGAATCGATGGACTTCGCCGATTCCTCTTTGCGTACCATCGCCCATGCAGCGTTGGTTCAAATGGGTACGCAGACCGAAGCCCGATAATACGAAAAACGCGGTCGCGGCAAAAATATTGATTCTTCTCTTGCGTTTATTACAAGTCCATTCGTATACTTAAATATCGCTTCGCTTGAAAGAATATTTCGGGATTGCGTTTACCACCTTTCCAGAATCCGGCATGTTTCTGGGAACGGGTTCCGCGAACTTTCGGTCAGACAACAAGAATTTTGGAGCCATGACGAGCCATGATACTTGCCATCGAATATGGAGCCGAAGATCCGCACCCCCATGGGTCTTTGGTTTGTCGTCCGCAGTATCAGTTCATCCGCGAAAAACAGGCGTTCACACTTATCGAGTTGCTGGTCGTCGTCGCCATTATTGCCATTCTCATTGCGATCCTGATCCCTTCCCTGGGTCTGGCCCGGGAAATGGCCAACCGGTCCGGCTGCGGCGCCAATCTCGCGTCGATTGGCAAGGCCTGCGCCATTTACGCCGGCGGCGAGGCGGATGCTTTCCCCACCGAACCCCCACCCGGCGTTTCCGGTTACCAGGGCATCAACTCGGGCTGGTACTACCCCCCGTGTGCCGGCAGTGGCGATAACGACCCCAACGCCGCCATCGCTGCGGACTTTACCATCGCCGGTGGCATCTATCCGCAACAGGGGGATCCCATGGCCAATCTGTGGCTGTTGATGCTAAAAGGCCTGACCGCCCCCAAACAGTTCATTTGCCCTTCCGATCCGCGCCAACCCGTCATCGCCAATTATGCCTCTCCCTACGGCCAAGGCGTCACCTACTGGGACAATTTCGGAACCGTCGATGGCAATCCCCAGGGCGGCAACACCTTCAGCTATTCGTGGTCCTATCCCTGGGCGTCCGATGGCCAGTCCCCGGGACCGTGGTGGCACAATTCCACCGATGCCACCATCCCCATCGGTTCGGATATGGCGCCTTCGGGCCAAACCGCGACCGATGATCCCACCATCAAACCCGGCGAGAAAATCAGCAATTCCAAAAATCATTCCAATGGCGATGGGCAAAATGTGGTCTTCGCCGATGGCCACGTTACCTACACCCGGACCAACCGCGTCGGCCAGGCCAACGACAACATCTTCTGCGCCCAGGAGCAAACCATCTGGGTCAATGCCGCCGATCCCGGCAGTATGACCCAATCCTTCAGCGGCCCGCTCAACAATCTTCGCCGTCAGACCCCGCCGTACGACGTGATCATGGTGCCGGCGTATCCGTAACGCCCCCCTCCTCCCCTTAGCGGCGAAAGACTCATGGCAGAATTACCCCGTGCCTCCGATGCCCCTGCGAGCGCCGCCAGCGGCTTGGCGCCCGCGGCGTTGCCGCAGATGTCCGGAGTGGCGCTGGACCAAGGCACCGCATTTCCGCTGGTGGCACCCCTGGCCGATGGCCGCCGCATTGGCGCCTACCAGATTATGTCGGTGCTGGGCCATGGCGGCATGGGCGTGGTCTACCAGGCCCGGCAGAATAATCCGCTCCGCATTGTCGCATTGAAGGTGATTCATGCGGATCGGTCCACGCGCGGGCAGGAGCGGCGTTTCCTCCAGGAGACCCAGGTGCTTGGCCGCCTCCAGCACCCGGGCATTGCGCAGATTTACGAGGCGGGCACGGCCGACCCCGGCACCGGTCTCCAGCCCTATTTTGCCATGGAACTCATCGCCGGCCCATCCCTCACCGACTACGCCCGCCAGCACGCGCTGCCGATCCCGGCGCGTCTGGAACTTTTCAGGCGGGTTTGCGCCGCCGTGCAGTACGCCCATGAACAGGGGGTGATTCATCGCGACCTTAAACCCGCCAACATCCTGGTGGATCAGGCCGGGCAACCCAAGATTCTCGACTTTGGCGTTGCCCGCGTGGTCGCCGCCACCCCGGAGCAACTCACGCAGCATACCGAAGCCGGGGCCTTGATCGGCACACTCTCTTACATGAGCCCCGAACAGGCCGGCGGGGACGGTCGCCAGGTCGATGCCCGCGCGGATGTCTACGCGCTGGGCGTCATACTCTACGAACTGCTCACCGGCCGCCTGCCCTATCCCTTGAAGAACCGCGCCCTGCCCGAGGCCGTCCGCATCATCCGGGAAGATGACCCGACGCGGCTGACGAGCATCAACCGGGTCTTGGGCGGCGATGTGGAGACCATCGTCACCAAGGCGCTGGAAAAAAGCCCGGAGCGGCGTTATGCCTCGGCAGCCCAACTCGCCGACGATATCCGTCGCTTCCTGGCCAACGAGCCGATCCGCGCCCGGGCCCCGAGCACGCTTTACCAGTGGCAGAAATTCGCGCGGCGGAATCGGGCCCTGGTCGCGGGAGTGGGGGCGGTTTTTCTGGCACTGGTCCTGGGGTTAATCGGGACCACCTGGCAGGCGCAGCGGGCCCGGCAGCAGTCCGTGCGGGCGGATGCCAACGCCCAGCGGGCCGATGGCCAAGCCCGCGCCGCGCAGTTGCGCCTCGCCGAGGGCCTCGTCAGCCAGGGCGATGCGCTGGTGCTGGCCGGGCGCATCGCCGACGCACGCGAACCTTATCTTCAGGCGTGGGATCTGTTCTCCCATCTGGGCGTTTCATCTCTGCCGGCGGAACTGGGCCTGTGGGCGGTCGAACAGCGCCATCCCACGCCCTTGTGCCTCATCAAGATGTCCCCGTCCAACTCCAGTTGGTGCCAGGTGCATTTCGTCACGGATTCCACCCTGGCCTATTCGCAGGGTCACACCCTGCGGTTCTGCGACCTCCGCACCGGCCAAATAGGCGGCACCTTGGAAGGCCACACGGGAGACATAAGAGATTTCGCCCTCGCAAACAATGGGCAAATTCTCGTCTCCATCGGGGACGATCACGCCATAAAGACCTGGGATGTCCCCCGCCTCCGTTGTCTGCGTACCATCATCGATCCCGATTTGGAACTGGAGAACGTGGCGGTGTCGGCCCAGGACACCATGTGCCTGGCCGGTGTCGCCGGACAGGTCAAACGATGGAAATTGGAGACCGGGGAGTTGCTCCAGAGTTTTCCGGCGGCCAAGCCCGCCCAATTTCTGCTGGCGGCTTCCCCCACTGGCCATACGGCGCTCACACGATCGAGTACTAACCTTCTGCAACTTTGGGATACCGTGACCGGCCACGCGATCCACGTTCTCGCCGGTTCCATCGGTACGGTCAACGGGGCCGCCTACTTGCCCGATCCCCTGCAAGCCTTAACCTACGCAAACGATGAGACGCTCCGCCTGTGGAACCTTGCCGATGGCACCCAACAGCGTGCGTTCCCCCAACCTGGCAGGGTTGAATGCCTGGCAATTTGTCCCCAAGGTAACCGCTTTGCCTGCGGCGTTGGGGATCCCTTGCGCAACAACAGTATGGTCCGGCTTTGCGATGCCACGTCCGGGACGCTGCTCCAGGAGTTTAATGCCCAGGCCGTGCACATACAGTCCCTGGGTTTTTCCCGCGATGGCCGCATCCTCGCGGCCGCTGGCGCGGATCACCTTTTGCAGGTCTGGCCGGTCGCGCAACCCCTTACCACCCACACGCTCCACGGCCATGTCGGATCGGTACCGTGCGCCGCCGCCAGCGCCGATGGCCGCATCCTGGTTTCCGGCGGAGCGGACAAAATCATTAACGTCTGGGATATGGCCAGCCGCCAGTTGCTCCGCACGCTCGGCGGCCACACCAATCAGGTCACCAGTATTGCTCTCTCCGCCGATGGACTCATCGCCGCTTCCGCCAGCGCCGATGGATCCGTGCGGCAGTGGGATCTGGTTTCCGGCAAGGAAATCCGCGCGTATCGTGGACGGCCCGACTCCATTGGCGACGTCGTGCTTTCACCCGATGGCCAGGTTATCTTTTTCATCGAGGAATCCGCACGCATTTACCGCTGGGACACGTCCGGCGGCGCCCCACCACCCGCGGTCATCGGCCGCCAGGAGGGAACTTCCCATCTGTGTCTTTCCCCGGACGCCAGCCATCTATTCTTCTCTTTCAGCGGCGGCATTGCCGCGTTCGACGACCCCCTGCGCCAGGCAACGCGGCGTGTCCTGACCACGAATCGCGCGGACCTGACCAGCACGCTGGCCATCGCGCCGGATGGCCACATTCTCGCCACCGGTGAGCCGGATGGAACCATCCGCCTCTGGCAGGCTAATAGCGGCACACCACGGGGAACGCTGCACGGCCATACCGGCGACATATCCGCCCTGGCTTTCCGGCGGGATGGGACGCTGGTATCCATGGGCAATGATCAAACCCTGCGCCTCTGGGACAGCGGAGAACTAAGAGAAATTCGTTTGCTGCCGGCAACCGCCGGCAGCAACTGCTCCTTGCCGGTCTGCCCGGATGGCACCGTCGTAAGCCCACGCATGGATGACAGCGGCAGTCTGGATGTCTGGGATTTCTCCGCGGTGCAATATCTGCGGCAGCAGCAGGCCCCGGTGCGGGAGGCGTATGAAACGCTGGCGCAACATCCCGCTGCGGGCGCCGCCCTGGCCACGCTTGGCGCGTGGTACGCCTTCCGGCGCATGCCTGACTGGGCCGTGTTTCTGCTGGAAGAAGCACGCCGCCAAGGCACCCCCGTTTCCGCACTGACCCTCGCCCGCTGTTACTGGCAGCTTGGGGACGCGGTTCATGCGCTGGCGGAATTCGCCCGGGCCAGCGCCGCCCATGAAGCCCCCGAACCGTACCTGCGCCTCTGTCGCATGGCGGTGGCACAACCGCCCGCCCCTGCGGCGACCAGCCCTGCGTTGCACGCCGGGCAATAAGCCGTCGGCAAGGCGCCCGGCGAACGTCTTCCGATGGTCGGCCGGGGCGCACTGTCGCCGCGCGCCGCCCCATCATTCCCTACGACAACGACTTATTTATAATTGTTATAAGTATATAACCCGGGGCGTGCGCCGCGGGCCGCGCCGGTTCTTTATTGACTGTTGAACCAGCCAAACATGCAGCCATTGGATCCCATGCTGACGGGCTTTCCGGAGGGGCCAATAGTAGTCCAGGAATTGGCATTGAGCGTCGTCGGTTCGGTGAAACGCTGCACGCTGCCGTCAATGCTGGCGTAGTTGGCCCCGCCGAAATGGTTGTGGCCGAGTTGGTCCGAATTACAATGCCCTACTTCGACATTCTTGTTACCGATGCCGTAGGCAGGATCTTCTTCCACTATGACCGGCGTAATGACCTGGGCCAGACTGCCGTTGCCAAGATTGAGCCGCGACACCGGTTTAATACTGCTCACCCGGGCACCGGCAAAAAGCAGGAATCCCGTATAGTCAAAGTGTCCGTTACTGGAATAACTGCTGCCCGGCGGAGCCCCCACGAAGTAGCTGGGGCAAAGGTAGAGCTTGTAACTGCTGCCGATGCCATAAGCATTGTTGGTGGTGCGGTCAATAAAACTGCTGACGTACGGGAATATGGTACCAAATTGCGGTGCTTTGGTTATATCCTGGTTGCCGCCCATCATCCAGTCTCGTTTCAGGGGGTCCGACTGGGCACTAATAACGTCAAACTGACTCCCCGGCAGAGAACCATTGTGGTCGCGGGAAAACATCAGAAACCCCAACATCAGTTGCCGCTGGTTACTGCCGCAAGTCATGGACCGGGTCGATTCCTTGGCATTACTCAGTGCCGGGACGATGATGGCCACGAGGATAATGACAATACCCACGACCACGCACATTTCGAGGATCGTAAAACCGCGCAATCCCACAGGCACGCGACCGGGTTTTATGCCACCTTCCATCGACGGCTCCATTGGGGACCGAGGGAAAAGACAACGAGATCTATCATAACTCTTTGGTGGTTACGTTCGCAATAGTCGGCGCGCCGCCAAGCCGTTCGGGGCAATTGCATATAGATGCAAGAGCCGGATCGGACAGTTCGGAGTTCACGCTTGAGCGTGCGTCGAACACCAGCTTGACGCGCCACACACGCTCAAGCGTGAACTCCGAGCGCCGCCGTAGATTCCCTGCAATTACCCTGCCAAGCAGTTGACCCTGGCGCTCACGCGGAGACACGCCGTCCACCCCACGCGCCGCCCCTGAAAGAATATCGTCAGATTTTGTCGTCACGCAACAAAAATACCGCGTATTTCGTCGCTAAAACACGCCCCATCAATACCTTATCGGAATCAACCACCGCCGAAAATCAAAACGCTTTATATAGGGTGGAAGCACAGTGGTGTTCACTGTGTCCGTTTGTTCTTCTTTTCTCAAGGAGTGTCTTATGGCCACCTTCACCGTCGGTAGTTTCTCCAGCACCAACACCGCCCAAAAACGCGGGCAAAGCTTTGCCGCCAACGTCGCCGGCCCGGATGGCACGGGCAGCGGACCGGGCACCGCCGATCCGGTCTACGTGCAATCCGCCAGCGTGGGCTACCCCAGTTCCAGCACCACCGGACGCGCCGCGACCGCCTACCTTTACAGTTCGTTGCCCACTCTGACCGACCTGAACGCGGGGACCGGCGCCTTGGCCACCAGCATCGGTTGGAGCGACGGAAATCTGTTCGGCGCCAACACCTATTCGCGAACCTTTGCCTTCAACGCGGTCGCAATCGATCCCACCGCCACTTATTTCATCCTGTTCCCCGCCAACCAGAACCTGCGCTATGCGTCGGCAACGAATCCGTATAGTGGCGGCACGTCTTACAGCACCGTTCTGGGTTCGGAAACCAACAACGACCTGCAATTCCAAGTCTCTCTGACGGACGTCTAAGTCCCCCGCATCCGGACGTCATGCCCGGCGCCGTCGGCGCCGGGCATGACGTTCCTTTTTTCAGTGCGTCTTTCCGTGCCGTGGTATAGCGCCGTGCTCTGCTCTAAAATAGAACCATGTCGCGTGACGCCCAACCATCTTCGGCCGTCCCTCCCGTGCCCCGACGATACCACGTCTGGCGCCGCCGCCTTTTCCTGCTCGCCGGGTCGCTCCTGGGCCTGTTTCTGCTGGTCGTGTTCCTGTTGCCCATGTGGGCCAGCACCGAACGCGGCCGCGCCTTTGTCCTCAAGCAAGTCAATCAGAATCTCGCGGGCACGCTCGATTGCACCAAGTGGCGCCTGAGCTGGTTCCGCGGCATCCGCATCGAAGGCCTCCGCCTGACCACGCCCAGCGGCAAATGCGTCCTGGCCTGTCGCGAACTGACCACCGAGATGACCTTCGGGGATTACCTGTGGGGCACCTATTCCCTGGGTAATACGCGCGTTCTGGAACCCCGGCTCGATCTGGACCGGAACGCCGAGGGCCGCAACGACCTGGCACCCATCTTCGCCCACACAAAATCACCCCTCCCCTGGACCTCCCTGCGTCATTCACTCAGCGGCCTGATTCAGATTGACCGCGGCGAGTTGATCCTCTCGGCCGCCGGTAGCGCCGAACCGCTGCACCTGCAAAATATCTCCGCCGAAATCCCCATTGCTTCGCCCCAGGCGCATATCCACTTCGCCGTCTACTCGGCCGCCGCCGCCACTCCCGAAACCCTCACCGCCGAGGGTAATCTTCCCCCGCTGGAAACCTGGCCGGCCAACCCCCTGGCGCTCACGCAGGATCTGGAACTTCACGCCGGCAACCTTCCCCTGCCCGCCCTGGCCTGCTGGCTCGGGGCGAATCCCCAGTGGGCGCAAAGCATCGGACCGACGCTCACCACGCTCGCGTTTATCAGCCGCCCCTCCGGCCCCGTGGCGACCGCCGAACTGGTGGCCTATGGCGCCACCGGTTCCCTGGAAGCCAAAGTGCTGCTGGAGCCACGCGGCAATCACCTGCTACTGCTGATTCCCGAACGCGATTACTATGCCCGCATCAATGGCCGCATGAGCCCCGCCGCCGCCGCCTGGCTCAAGTACGTCAACCCGTTGTTTTCGCAAACCAGCCCGGGCGCCGGCACCGTCACTCTAACCCTGGCCAATGCCCGGCTGGATCTCCAGGACCCGCGCAGCGCCATTGCATCCGGCCAACTGTTCTGCGACCACCTGCGGCTTAAACCCGGTGGCTTTCTGGCCGCCGTCCTGAAGCTCTCCGCCACCGGCAGCGCCCGCCTGCCTGGCGCCAGCCCCCTCCCGGTGTTCATCCCGCCGCTGCGCTGGGCCCTGGCCGCCGAACAAATCTCCTGCCCCAATTTCACCCTGAAATTGCCGCGGTCCGGCACCCTCAACTTTTCCGGCACCAGCGACCTCAACGGCCAACTGCACCTGCGCTTGAACCTGAAGCTTGAAGATTTCGGCAATCCCGCCACGGGGCTCAATGCCGGCACCCTCGATATCCCCATCTCGGGAACCGTCGACGCCCCCCACTTGGACCTGCCGGGATAATCGTGTGTTACCCCTGGCATCGGGCTTGCAGATCGATTCTGCGGGAGGTTTATGTGAGTACTATCGCCGTCCGTACCCCCGCTGATCCGCAGCGCACCACCGCTAAAGGCCTTTGGGATCGCCTGCGCCTGCTGGGCCGCATTATTTTGCAGCGACTCAATGACGATGGCACTTTTCAACAAGCCGCAGCGCTGGCCTACAACACCCTCTTTTCCCTCTTGCCCACTTTCGTTTTGATCCTGCTGATTACCTCGCTGGTCGGTGGTGGCGGAGCCCAGGGGTCCGGCCACCAGGTCCAGAACTTCTTCTTCCAGCAATTCGGGCTCAATGAAATCAAAATCGTCAATGAAACCCAGGGCGGCACGACCGACCTGGCCACGTTTGTCGCCGCCCGCATGGAAAAGGTGCGCGACGTGGTGCAAAGTCCGCAGAGCGGCATCATCGGCTTTGCCACCCTCCTATGGGGCGCCATCAGCCTGATGATGGTCATCGAGAGCACATTCTCCCGCATCTACCGCGCCAAAACCGTGCGTTCCCTGCCGCGCCGCCTGGTGCTCTACTGGGCCGTCCTGACGCTCGGCCCGCTGGGCGTGGCCGCCTCGCTCTGGCTGACCCACAGTTTCAACACCATGGCCGCCAACGTCTCGGCGGTCCAGATGATCCTGGCCCGCGCCAGCATGTTTGCCGGATTCCTGATCAGTTTTATCCTGCTGACCTTCATGTACAAGTTGATCCCCGATACCCCCGTGCGCTTTGCCTCCGCGGCCCTGGGCGCGTTTATCGGCGCCCTGCTGTGGGAGGGCGGCAAATATCTTTTCGGACTGTACGTCACCCACTTCGTCGGTTATGGCAAATGGTATGGCACCCTGGGCCTGGTGCCGCTGTTCATGTTCTGGATTTATCTCACCTGGAACTTCGTGCTCCTGGGCCTGGAGGTGGCCTACATCCACCAGCATTATGCCGCGCTGGCGCGGCGCCTGGCGTTCCGCGCCGGCACCGATAGCGGACTGCTCGACCCGCGCTGGATACTGGCCCTGGGCGCCCTGTTGGCCCAACGTTTTGCCCAGGGCCGCGGGGTAACCGCCGACGAAGTCTCCGATGAATTGCCGCTGCCGCCCGATGCCGCCGCCGGCCTGCTGGCCGCGCTGGAACAGGCCCGCGTCGTCCATGCGCTGGCCAATATAGAAAAATGCTACTCGCTCTCCCGCCCGGCCGAAAACATCACCGTCGAAGAGTTGCTGGCCGTCGCCCGCCGCCTCTGCCCCGCCCCGGGAGAGTTCCCGGGCCCCGAGCCGGGCACCGCACCGCCCGCCGCTGCCACCCTCGCGGAACTCCAACAAATCGAAACCACCTGGGCCCGCAGCAAAACATTGCGCGACCTGATGCATGCAAAAACCTAGCCCCGCGATTACCATGTCACGCTACTGTGGCCGTAACTCTGTAACTCCGTAACCCCCGTAACCCTATGCCCCCAACCCGCATCATCCTCGGCCTCATGTCCGGCACCAGCGTCGACGCCATTGACGTCGCGGTGGTCCGCATCCGCGGCACCACTCCGCGCCTGGTCCCGCACACCCTGCACCTCCAAACGTATCGCTGGCCCGCCGCGCTGCGGACCCGACTGCTGGCCGCCATGGCCCCGGCACGCACCACCACGCAGGAAATCTGCCGCCTTAATACCGAAGTCTCCTGGCATTTCGCCCGGGCGGCACTCCAGGCGCTCCGCGCCGCCAAAATCCCCCCGGCCAAAATCACCGCCCTGGCCAGCCACGGCCAGACCCTCTGCCATTTGCCACCGGAGGGGTCAAGGGGTCAAGGGGTCGAGGGGCCAAGGGGGACCGCCAAGAACAAATCATCACGCAATGACGTTTCCCTTTCAGCATTCAGAATTCAGAATTCAGCTTTCGGCTCCACCCTTCAGCTCGGCGATCCGTCCATCATCGCCACCCTCACCGGCATTCCGACCATCGGCAATTTCCGCGCCGCCGACATGGCCCTGGGTGGCCAGGGCGCCCCCTTGGTTCCCTGGACTGATGCCATTCTGTTCCAACACCAGACCAAGGCCCGTTGCGTCCAGAATATCGGCGGCATCGCCAACGTCACCTATCTGCCGCCGGTGGCCAGTGGCCGCCCTATTCGCGCCTTCGATACCGGCCCGGGCAATATGCTTATTGATGCCGTGGTCAGCCTGGCCACCAATGGCCATCAAACCTTCGACCGCGGCGGCGCCATTGCCGCCCGCGGCCAGATCCAACCGCGCCTGTTCCACTGGCTCCAGGCCCGCCCGTATTTTGACCGCCCGCCGCCCAAGAGTACCGGGCGGGAAGAATTCGGCCTGGCCCTGGCCCAAGAGGTTCTCGCCCGCAGCCACAACCTGCGCGTGCAGGATTGCATCGCCACCGTCACGTATCTGACCGCCTGGTCCATCGCCGATGCCTATTTCAATTTTCTCCCCGGCCCGCCCCACGAAGTGATCCTCTGCGGCGGCGGTGGCGCCAATACCACGCTGGTCCGCATGCTCCATGAACAATTGCACGCCACCGCCCCGGAACATCCCATCCCACTGACCCCGATCGACGACCTGGGCATCCCCAACAAGGCCAAAGAGGCCCTATCGTTTGCCCTGCTGGGGGCCGCGACACTCGATCACGCGGCGGCCAATCTGCCGACCGTCACCGGCGCCGCCCGCCCCACCGTCCTGGGCGTCATCGCCTACCCGCGTTAACAAGAGTATGATCAACAGGCCATGCTGCAATTCCGACACACACGCAGAACCCTGACCGGCGGCCTTTACTTCGGCCCGCCCGGCTGGTCCCCCACCACATGGGAGACCCTCGCGCCTGGCTCACCCGATGGTTCGGACGCCGCGAGCGTGCCCGAAAATTCGGGGGACAATTGGGGTGCCATGCTTAACGGGGCAGGGCCCCCCATAAGCATGCTTCGCGAAACACGGCCCTCCCCCTCCTCCGGAAGAACGGACACGCCCGACACCGCCGCGCCCGCGGCCAACCGGATCCCGCCGCCCGCTAGCGTCCCCGAACTCCTGGATATTCTGCAAGCCGCGGGCATCGATAAGACCAGTGCCTGGATTCCATCCTTGCCCAGCCAATTGGCCGCGGTTGGTATCCATCCCATCCGCATCATCATCGCCAATTTTCTGCCGCTTCAACCCGAATCCGCCCTGCCGCAAGCCCTGACGGCCATCGCCCCGGATGATCTGCTGCTGGGCCTCCACACCGTGCGCCATTGTGTGGCGCACAAAACCACCGCCATCGTTATGGACCGGCACAACCGCCCGCTCATAAAACGCTGGCGCCAGGCGACGCGTAAATCAACCATACGCCTCGTACGCCTCCTGAATGTCCATCCGCAGGGCGACCCGACCATCCTGCTCCGCTCCCTGTTCGGCGCCCGCCTGCCCGTGGGCGCCCCGCCGCCTTCTGTTGGCGCCCTGATGCTCGATCCGGTGGCCTGCTGGGCCCTGGGCCGCTTCCTGCGCAGCGGCACGCCCTGCCACTACCGCCCCGTGCAGGTCTTCGCGTTCGGTACCACCCCCCGCCTGCTGCTGGCTCCGCGGGGCCAGACTGTTGCCGCCCTCCTGGACCAGTGCGGCCTGCCCTACGCCGGCCAGCAGTGCATCTGCAATGGGATGCTCTCCGGCCGGCAGATCGACCCCGCTGCGGAGCGCATTGCCGACGATACCGAAATGCTCTCCCTGCGTCCGATCCCCGTTGCCGAAGAACCCTTTCCCTGTATCGAATGCGGCTGGTGCCTCGACCATTGCCCCACCGCACTTAACCCCGCCAAGCTCTACCACCTGGCCTTGGCCCAGAGGGCTCCGAACGATGTCCGGGAAGCCCAGTTCTGCATCGACTGCGGCCTGTGCAGCTATGTCTGCCCCACGCGCCTGCCGCTGACCCAGCGCATTGTCGATCTGCGCACCGTATTCCGGCAGCGTACCGCCGGCGCCACCGCGTTGGAGAGACTATGAGCCAGCCCCAAATATCCCCGCCCGCCCCCGCCAACGGCGCGGTGCCGACGCATCCCTTCCTCGTCTGGCCCGTCGCCCGCCGCGAATTTTACTGGTCCATCGCCTGCGCCCTGGGACCGGCCCTGCTCTGGGGCATCATGATCTTCGGCTTCCGCGCCGCCGCGGTCATCGTGGCCACCGTCCTCGGCGCCACGATCGCCCACAAACTTTTCCAGCGCTTTACCCGCCGGGGCCAAACCTTGCTCTATGCCCACACCTTATGCTCGGCGCTGGTCCTCGCAGCGCTCAGCCGCCCCTACTGGTCACCGCTGCTTATGCTGGTCGCCGGGGCGCTGCTGACGGGCTTGCTCTGGATCTTCTACGGCCCGGGACGCGATCGTATCCACCCCGCCGTCGTTATCGCGCTGGTCCTGGGCCTGGCCATCATGCCGTTACTCTACGAAACCAGCGGCCCGCCACCCGATGCCGTCCTCGCCCGCAATCGCTTGTTCATGGGGGACATCCGTTACAGCACCACGCAACCGGTCGTACGCTGGCCACAATCCAGCCAGATCGGTGGGTATGATGCCGTCGCCATGGCGCGCCCGGACACGGTTCTGGCCCAGCTATTCCCCCAACTCCAAGGCACGATCACCAACCCCGAGGCCTTCAGCTCCCGTGTGGATCAGGCCCTGGTATCGGATCTCTCCAGTATCGACCTGCTGATCCTGGGTGTGCGGCCCGGTTATATCGGTACAGTTTCGAGCCTGGGCTTGTTGCTCGGCGGCCTGTACCTGGCCTATCGCAACGTGCTGCGTCCGCGTTCGGTCACTTTGTATCTGGTATCCGTCACGCTGGGCCTGACGCTGCTCTCCTTCATGCCAGTCGATTTTTCCCGCTGGACCAGCGCTGCCGGCGTCGGGGCGTTGTGGCGCCACCAGTTGGATAAGATGCTCACCCTGCAGTTCTACCAGTTCTTCAGCGGGGACATTCTCTTCGCCGCCGTAATCATCCTCGCCCTGCCCGGCACCGAGCCAATCACCCCCAAAGGCCGCCGCTGGATGCTCATTCTTGCCGGCCTGGCCACCCCCTTTATCCAACGCACCGATCTATCCATCCCCGTAGCGACCACGATCCTCCTGTTCCTCCAACCCCTCAACCCCATCTTCGATACCCTTTTTCCCCGCCGCAGTTGGCTCAACTAACTACGCTCAAGATACCCGTTTGGGAAGAGGGCACGCCGCCGCGCCACGGGCGCGGAGGAACGAGTCCGGCGCCCGCCCGGGATTATTCGAGCGGGTGGGCGTTCAGGAGTTCTTCGGGTTTCCAGAAGGTGCCGCGGTCCTTCGTGGTTTCACGGACGATGCCCACGGTCGCCGGCAGGACGGGCGCGGCTTTGTTGCTCCAGGAGTTGCGCACGTAGGTCAACACCGCGGCGAGTTCCTCATCGCTGAGGATGGAACGGAAGGGCGTCATCGGCGGAATCCCGCGGGCCGGATCGTAGGTTTTGCCTTTGACTTCAAGGGGGCCCCACAACCCGTTGAGTGCCACCTTGATCAGGCGTTCCGGGTTTCCGGTGACCCAGGGACTGCCGTCGAGCGGGGGATAAACCGTAGCCAGGCCCGCCCCGGACGCTTGGTGGCACGTGATGCAATGGCTCTCCCGCGCAAACACGGCGCCCCCCAGTTTGTAAAGCCTGGCGGCCTCCCCGGTCAGGTGTGGCGGAACGGCCACCACTACCGGGGCTGCGGCATTCTCGACGATATTGGTCAGGCCGCCCTTGGTGGCATCGGCCGGGCCCCAGAGTTGTTGCACGGTGGCGGCGGCGATCCGGGCGTGGGGTTCGGGCGCGTTGAGAACCACGTCCAGCAGCGCCATATCGCGTACGTTGTGCTGCTGGTGGATCCACAGCGCCTCGAGCAGCGCGTGGGCATCCGCGGGTTTCTTGGGATCGAACTGTTTGATCCATTCCCGCGTGGCGGCGATAACCGCCTTGGTATCGCGCCCGCTGAGTTCCACGCGGGTGCGCTTCCGTATGCCGTCCACGGGATTCTTCAGGTTTTCCAGCAGCGCCGGGATGGGCACGCCGGCGATGGCGACATCCTTCTGGAGGGGGCGGCCTTTGTACACCACACGGTAAATCCGGCCGTGGGCGTGATCGCGGTTGGGATCGCGGATGTTGTGCTGCATGTGACCGATGATGGCGTTGGACCAGTCGGAAACGTACAACGCGCCATCCGCACCGAACACCATGCTGGTGGGCCGGAAGTTCGGGTCGCTGCTGCGCAGGAAATCCGGCGTGGGCGTGCCCCACACCTGGCCGCGCGCGAAGGTTTTGCCGTCCTGCTGGAACCCGTCGCGATGAAGCTGGTAGCGCTTGATGCCCAGGTACCCGATCACGTTCACCAACAGGAAATCCTGTTGCATCTCCGGCGGGAAATTGGCGCTGGAAATTATGGCGTCGCCGGGCACGGGGCGGCACTCGGTATGGACCAGCGGGTACATCTTGAAACCATGGCCTTCCGGGCGCACCTGGTAGGAAGCGCCGCCGGTGCCGTCGTTGGCAAAGTGATAGCCCCAGTAGTCGAAGACGCTGCCGTGAGCGTTGGGACCGTCGCCGCCAGCGTGGTAGGAAATGGTGTAGCAGCGCGGGTCAAAACGGTACATCCCGGCCGCGTTGGAGTGCAGGGCCGGCCCCCACGGGTGCTCGAAGGCATGCTGCATGAAAATGCCGCTCTGCCAGTAAATGCCGCCGTCCGGGCCGTAGATCAGGTTGTTGGACGAATGGTGGGTATCGGCCGAGTCGATGCCCTGGAAAATGACGTACCGGGTATCCGCCTGGTCGTCCCCACGGGTGTCCTTGAGGAACAGGATGTTCGGCTGGGAGGTAACGATTACCCCGCCATTCCAGAACTCAAAACCCATCGGGTTGTTTACCCGGGCAAACTCCACCGCCTTGTCGGCCACCCCGTGGCCGGTGGTATCGGTCAGGATCAGCAGGCTGTCGTTCATGGGCTTGAGCGGTTCCCACTTGGGATAGCAGCCCCAGCAGGCCACCCATAGGCGGCCCTTGGCGTCCACCTGCATCTGCACCGGGTTGACCAGCGCCGGGAAGCGCGTCTCATCGGCGAACAGCGTGACCTCGAAGCCGTCGGGAACTTTGATCGTGGCCAGGCTTTCCTGCGGGCTCAGATAATCCAGGGTACCGGTCTTGCGTATCTTCGTGGACTTGGTTGGCTTGCCAAGGTTGGAAATGACTTCCAGCGGCGGTGGAACATTGGCGTCAGAAACCGGGGAACTACGGCCGGCGGCGACGGCCCAGATTTGCTGGTCGCGGTTGGCCGTCATCACATCGAGCATCTTGAGTTCCTGCAGCAGCACCTCGGCATTCGACTGGTTGTTGACGTAGCGCAGGGTCGAGCGGCTGCCCCAGATATCATTGCCGTCCGGGGCGCGGTAGCGGTAGTGCCAATGGTAGTTCTTGTCCAGCACCGCCTGCCGCAAGGGCTCCAGAGCGGCGTCGGCGGTCACCGTTTGACCGACCACCTCGCTGGCAATGATCTCGCCGATCTGCCGGTTTCCTTCCGGCAGCAGGTGTACGCCATTAAGGGTCAGCGGCGTGGTGGCCAGGGCGTAGTACGCCTGGGAACTGGTGAAAAGATCGACAAAGCCGACATGTTTTTCCCCGGCCACTTGTTGCATCGCGGTCGTGTACAGGGCCAGGTTCCGGTTATTTTCCGTGCCGGTGGGTAGATTCGGGCTCTTGAGATTCTCCTGGGCAATGGGCGCGAACAGCACGATGCGCGGCGCGGATTTGCCATTGAACTCGATGCCTTGGTACTTGTCGATCATCGTCGCCAGGTCGCGCTTGAACTTGGCGAGTCCGCCCGGACCCGCGAAAGATTCGTTGTAGCCGAAGTAGGCGAAAATGACATCCGCCTTGCAGTGCCGCAGGCATTCCTCGGGGGTGGGGAAACCCTGCTGGCGTGGGCGCTCGGCCACCGTATCCCCGGTGAAACCCAGGTTGCGGAACACGAGTTTCTTGTCCGCCAACTTGCTTTGGATCAGGGTTTCCGCCCAGCCGTCGTGCTGCATCCGGTCGACCAATCCGTTGCCAATTTCACAGATTACATCGTTTTCCTGCAACGCCACCACGGGCACGGTCGCGACGTGGTGATAGGTCACGCGGGGCGGCGGCGGCACGGCCGGAGCATCCAGCACGTCCACCGGCCGGGTCGGCAGCGTAAAATAGGTGCCCAGGGGCACCAGGATCACGATGGACAGGACCAGCAGCACCAGCAGCATGGGGATGGTGCGGTTCGCGGGCACACGTTTTTCGTCAGTATTCTGCGCCATGGGTTCCTTTGATTAGAGGGTCAACCGCCAGTGGGGCCGGCGCTTAGCGCGGGTCTGCCGGCGTAACGCCTTGGCCATGGCTTCCCAAGTTGAGCACTGCCCGACCATGGGCGAAAACGGCGGGAGGCATGGCGCTCAGAAGTCACTTCGCCTCGGGCCAGATAGGAGTATCCCAACCGGCAAGGTCTTCAGGTTTGGTATTCGCGTTGCGCTTGTTCACATTCATCCACGACGGACGATACGGCCCGACGATGCTGATGTCCGCATCGGCGCGGATGTCTTTCTCCAGGCCCATCGTCCATAAACACGCGTTGACGAGCAGGCGGCGGAAGCCGTCGTTTACCAGGTCGCCCGCGGCGCCATATGTACTGCAAAACACCCGTCCCTCTTTGCCGGACGGACTCTTGTACGTGCGCACCCACGCCCCGGGCATGGGCTTCTTGGTCGTGTCATTGGGCGCGTCCGGCGCCATGCCGGCCAGCGGCTGCGCCATGGCCAGGATTTCGCTGCCTGCGATCGGATACGCGTTGTAGGCGCCGATTTCGGCCCACACCGCTTTCACGCCGGTCAAAATTGGATGGCCGGTCTTTTCCGGAACGAGATCCAGTCGCGTGCTTGACTTGTGATTTGGCCCATAATGCCCGACCCACGTCTCGCCGAGAATCTGCCGCCCGAACCCACCCTGGAAATCCTCGCCCTTGTAATCGTAGGAGTATTTCGCGAACGGACTTTCCTTTGAATATCTGAACCCGTGGGTCGCGGTGCGCAGCCCGACAACCGGCCCGCCGCGCTGGAGATACTCGACGATCGGATTCATCTGTTCCGCGGGCAGACTTTGAAAACGCGTGAAAATCACCAGCAAATCCGCGGTCGCGAGCGCCGCGGTTCCCGGGATATTCGACGCCCCCGGCACGATCACCCCGGTGTCCTTGTCCACGCCAAAGAGCACCGTGCATTTGCAGCCAAAATGCTTCGCCAGAATCCGTGCCAGTTCCGGCAGCGCCTCTTCCGATTTGTACTCGTGATCGCTGGCGATCAGCACCACGTTCTTGCCCTTGCCCGGCCCGCCCGTCCCTTCATAAACCACCGGCCCCGCCAATGCGGATGCTGCCCCGGCCAGCATGGCCAACCCACAAAATAGGTGAAACAATTTCATTCCGCCGTGATTCCTTCCTGATTCAACGCCCGCGCGAAACGGGGGAATCCGCTGGTTTAATGACCGCCGCCGATCTGAATGCCATGGCCCGGAGCGGATGATTATAGTCCGGCTGTGGCCGACTGGAGTTGTGATGTTCGCGAATGTTTGACCGAAGCGGCCCAACGCCGCCGTGGGCGGGGTATGGGAGGGCATCGACCGGCACCGGTCCACCGTGCAACGCGTACTGCGCGAACCCAAGCCGGAACAACCCTGACCCCAAAAACCGCCGACGGCGGAACCCACCGGCGCAGACCCCTACGACTTGCTGACGCCCCAGCAACCCAACCAAGTTTGGCACATGGACATGGTCTATTGCAGGTACAACGGATTCCGCCCACATAGCGCCTTGGGCATACTAACGCCCAACGAGGCGTGGAATGGCCAAGCAGGTCGTAACGCAGACACTCCTGTCTGCGCTCTTCGCGGACAGGATTGTCCGCGTTACCGGCCCACCACGCCCCCCACCCCACCCAGCCAAGCAGCGCCAGAACCACTCCCGATCCGTGCCGGCAATCCGCCGCAATTCATTATCAAAATCGCCCGCCAGAAATGCCGCGGCCATCCGCGCCTGCCAGTAATCCCAATCACCGTCCGCCATCACCATCTCCATCTCCATGTCGCGTTGGTCGCACCCCCAAACTCGGGCCCCTCCCCCGCACCGGCATTACCCGGATTCCGCGGCATCCTCTCCCGTTTAGCGCCGTCGCAACGCGACGCCCACCAAATTACGCCGGCCACCACTTTTCGTGTCCCTTCGTGCTTTTCGTGGTTCCATCCGCGTTCCTCTGCGTTGATCCGCGGTTACTTTCGTCTTTCGTCCTTCGCCCGTCGTCTTTGGTCACGGCCATCCCCTCTTTTGAAATCCCCAAATCCCGAAATCTCAAATCCGCCACGCCCATGGATCACAATCCAACGGTATCTACACAAATCGCCGACGGCCTTGGCTCTGCCCCCCCGAGCGGTATTTTCAGCCTGAAGGGCTGCAATATAATAGCCGGGGGCAGAGCGGTGGCCCGGCGAAGCGGGACGCCGCGCCGCCCCCGGAAAACGAGCACCTAACGTCTCGGCAGCCTGAAAGGCTGCAACATCTCCCGCGAAACATTGGCACCTTCGGGTGCCTGGGCAATTTTTGTAAGATCAACGACACCATGCTGGAAGTTTGTGCCGCAGTACTCCAAGCGGCCGATAGATCCCGTCTGGTTATCCTGGCAGAGGCCGGCAGCCACCGAGAGCGGATGCTGGCGACCCTGCGCGCCCACGCCATAGATCCATCCCGGATCGAATTCGTTGGTCGGCGTTCCCGGCCTGAATACCTGAAATTATACCACCAGTTGGATATCGTCCTGGACACGTTCCCCTACCACGGCCACACAACGAGTTTGGACGCCCTCTGGATGGGTGTTCCTGTGGTCACACTTACGGGACCGACCGTCGTGGCGCGTATGGGATTGCCGATATTGTTCCAGCCCACAGTGTAGTTTGCATCTATGGCTATCGCTTGATGATAACACTCAACGGCCTCGTGGAACTTGCGCTGTTCCGCCAAGACCACCCCAAGGTTATTATGCCCGCCAGCTACCGCCGGCCGCAGGCGTATCGCCGCTCGCAGGTATCCAATAGCTTCGTCTAGTTGCCCTTGCTCCTGGCACAATACTCCCAAATTGTTGCGCGCATCAGGGTAGTCCGGTTGAAGTTCCAAGGCACGCTGGTATTCTCGCTTGGCCTCGGGGAACCGGTTTAGATCGGCCAAAACCGACGCCAAGTCATGATGTGCCTCGGCCAGATTGGGGGCCAATCCCACCGCCTTTTCAAAAGCCTCCAGTGCGGGTTGCAAGCGATCCAAACGCTTTCGTGCATGCCCCAACGCGCAGTAATCTGTGGCGGATTGTGGCTGAAGCTCGACGAGTTTATGCAGGACATTCTCCGCCTCGTCGACCTGATCCAAGTCTACGTGCGCTTTGGCCAAATTACGGTATGCCTGGTAGTAGTGAGGCGCAATGTTCAAAGCGGCCTGAAATTGCGCAATGCTTTCCGCAATGCGCCCCGAACGCGCGAGCGCCACGCCGAGGTCATTCACGAGGTCGGGATTGTCAGGGCTGGAAACCAGACGGCGCCGGAGTGATTCAATCAGCGAGTTGCCCCGATCCTTCTGAACAGAATCGCTTGGCTGACCATTTGCCGAAATTGATGAGCGATCTATGGTTGCCATCAATTTCTCCCACGCTGAAGCCAAGAAGGACGGTAGGACAGGTCCCAGCAGACAGTGGTGGTGGTTATCCCCCAAGTACGCGACCCGTGGGGGATCTGCGCGGTAAAGCTAACGCCTTTCAGCGCGACCTATTGCTGCTCTTCCCGATGACGTGGAACGGTCCAGAACTTTGGAAACTCGTGGATATCGGTTTCCTTATCGTCGATGATAACGGTACAAAGAGGCTCCTCCGGGAAATCGTTGAGCCGAAGCCGCACGGCCTTCCCGTTTACTGAGGCGAAAAAGATGTAGGGGCTTTCCGTCGTCTTTTGCCAGTCAACTTTGGCCCGCAGCAATTGTTCAAGTAGGTTAGCCATGCTATTGCTCTCCGCTCGATCGACGTTCCTCGATCGCCCTATTCACCGTAGAATTTGTTCGTTTAGATGCCGCAATGGCCTTTTCGTAATCTCCACCATATTTCTTCAGCAAATCCTCTGGGGTCCGCACATGATCTATTCCGAGTTGGGATAGCAGTGGCAGCAGGTCTTGATCGATATGAAAGTGATTGTCACGAACCACCGATGCGCGTTGGACGAGAAACGAAAAACTCTGCTTATGATCGGAATTGAAGCGCGAGGGCCAAACCAACTTTTCATATAGGATATAATCTGGCACCACGATGTACAGGTAACCGCCGGGTTTGAGGACGCGGATCCAGTTAGCCAGGGCTTCCGGTACGTGGCGCATGTGCTCAAGGCAATGCGATGAATATACGAAATCATAATGGTTGTCCGGCACTCCCACCAATAACTGGGCGTCACCGTCCGCCATGTCCCACGCCCGCACAGTGCCTTCTGCGACACGCAACGGATCCCGCCCGGCACCGATATCAATGCCGCTGCCGCGGAGATAGGTGGCAAAGTCGCCGCGTTTTTTCCGAAAGCTATGGCACTTTGTAGATTCATTCATGTTCAGCACTTTGGATCGAGACTCAGCATTGTCTAAAAGAGTATGGGCACAGTAACCTGAAAACTCTACGGTGTCTACAAAGTGGGAAGGGATCTGGAGCCATAGGTACGTACCATCATCTCCAACTCATTGACGGAAGATCGCCAACGCCGAGCCCCATGGCCTGGATCCGCAATGTTACCTTACCGACGTGCTGGCCCGCATCGTGTCCACGTCGGTGACCCAGTTGGAGCAGTTCCTGCCGGACCGGTGGAACCAGTAGCCGACTCATGCTTCCTCTTCAAGCCAGCCTGTAGCCTGAACATAGGCCCCCTCAAGTGTGGCGTCGAGGTCTTTGCCGTCGGTGGGCATATCCATCTTCACATTGTCCCTGTGCCGTTTGCGGTAGACTGCAACGTGGATAGTCGTCGTGCCATCCGGCGCTGGCGGATCAATCCATATCTGACCGCGTTCGGTTCCACGTCCCTGCAGAAATACCGTGCGAACTTCAGTGTCCTGATACTGGCTGCAAAGTTGCAGCCCATGGCGGCTAGCCCAATCGCTCAACTTCTGATCTATCAGTTCGTATGTCATTTGAATGGTACTCCAGGACCAAAGTTATCCGCAGGAAGATTCTGAAGCAAGCGGAACTGTTCACCGCCACCGTTATGGCCGAAGACTTCCAACGCACGCGATCGTTGCAACATGGTGCCTTCGGGGACAAAAACACGCTGTATGAAATCCGCATTGTTGCCGGGGGGTAGAGCCAACGCCTCGCGTGCCCAAGCCGCGCTCCGAGGCTCTGCGGCTGTTAGCCATCCGCCAGTCGCCTTGTCGGAGAACACTCTCCAGTAATATTGCCCACGCGGCTGCGCGAAAGCAACAATGTGTCCACCGTCTTGCGGACCTTGAGGTAATGTCAGCGGGCGGGCAAATACGGCCAGTCGCGGGCGGGTTAAAAACGGCCATTTTTCAGGAAGCGTGATGCGCTCCGTAAACTTCGAGCTTTTCCGTATGGAAAGCGCGAGGTTTGCGGATGTCCAA
>Ga0316217_10001039_pt1 | contig 37485 bp, 21 predicted proteins | sample 1anoAmetaG_FD_203633 | JGI IMG/M metagenome (GOLD analysis project Ga0316217, IMG submission 203633) | Freshwater microbial communities from Trout Bog Lake, Wisconsin, USA - 1anoA | ecosystem: Environmental > Aquatic > Freshwater > Lake > Hypolimnion/Profundal zone | place: USA: Wisconsin...
CGCGCTGCCGGAGCCGTGGTAGCCGACGAAGAGGTTGCCGGAATTCGTCCAGGTTCCACCATTGACGGAGACGGTGTTACTTTTGGCGCCGGTGTCGTAGCCGATGAAGCCGTCGGTGTTGAACACGGCGCCGCCATTGGTGATGGTCAGCGTGTTGCCGGAACCGGAGTAACCGACCCAGAGGTCGCCGCTGTTGTTCCAGACGGAACCGCCGTCGGTGACGAGGACCGAGTTGTTATTAGCACCGGACTGATCGCCGATGGAGCCGGAGACATTGAAGACGGCGCCACCGTTGGCGATCGTCAGCGCATTGCCAGAGCCAAAACTGCCAACGAAGAGGTCGCTACTGTTGCTCCAGACTGAGCCGGCATCGGTGACGAGGACGCTGTTGTTGCTGGCGATTGTGTCCATGCCGATGAAACCGTTGGCGTTGAACACGGTGCCACCATTGGCAATCGTCAGCGTGTTGCCGGAACCTTGATAGCCGACCAAGAGGCTGCTGCGATTGATCCAGACCGAGCCGGCGTCGGTGACGAGGACGGAATTATTGCTGGCGGTAGCGGTGTCGCCGATGTAGCTGTCGGCGTTGAACACGGTGGCTGCATTAGTGATGAGCAGCGTGTTGCCGGAGCTGGCATTGCCGACAATTAGGTCGTTCTGGAAAGAATGCACGCCGCCGTTGGCGATGAAGGTCGCATTGCCACCGGTATCGCCAATGACGAAGTTCGCGCCGTTGCTGACGGTGGTGCCCTGCGATTGGATCGTGCCGCCGTTGAAGGTGATCACGCCACCGGCGTTGATGGTAGTCAGTTGCTTGACCAGCAAGGTGCCGCCGGAGACGTTCAAGGTGCCGGAGCCGCTGGCGCCGGCCGCGTCCACGGTCAGCGTGCCGTTGGTGACGGTGAGCTGACCGCCGGTGAGGTTAACGACGTTGTTGGTCGGATGGTCCCAAGCGCTGATGATCAGGTCGGTGCCGACATTCACCGCACCGCCGTTGGAGATGGTTAGCGAGTTGCCGGAGCCGGAGTCGCCGACGTAGAGGTCGCTGCTGTTATTCCAGACGGAGCCGGTGCCGGTGACGAGGACGGCGTTGTTGTTGGCAGCGGAGTTTGCGCCGATGTAGCCGTGTGTGGCGGCGTCTGAGTTGTTGAACACTTTACCGCCATTGGCGATGGTCAGACTGTTACCGGAACCGGAGAAGCCGACAGCGAGGGAGTCGCTGTTGCTCCAGACGGAGCCGGCACCGGTGACGAGGACGGCGTTGTTGCTGGCGCCGATATCGTAGCCGAGGTAGCCGATGGTGTTGAACACTTTACCGTCGTTGGTGATGGTTAGCGTGTTGCCGGAGCCAAAGTTGCCGACGAAGAGGGCTCCGCTGTTGCTCCAGACGGAGCCGGTGCCGGTGACGAGGACGGCGTTGCTGTTGGCACCGGTATTGCGGCCGATGAAACCAGTGGTGTTGAACACGGCACCGCTGTTGGCGATGGTCAGCGTATTGCTGGAGCCAGTGTGGCCGACGGTAAGGGTGCCGCGGTTGTTCCAGACGGAGTTGGGACCGGTCACGGTGACGGCGTTGTTGTTGCCGTTGGAACCGATGTAAGCTCTGGCGCTAAACACGGTGCCGCCGTTAGTAATCGTCAGACTATTGACCGAGCCGGTATTGCCAACGGTCAGATTTAAGTTACTCCAGACCGAACCGGCACCGCTCACCAGCGATGTGGAGCCGTTGTCTAAAACGGCGTTGCCGTTGGTCAGCACACTGCCCTCGAGAATATTCAGCGTGCCGCGGTTCGTGAACACACCGGCCACATAGGTCTCGCTGGTCTGCAACATTGAATACGACGCCCCGGCATCCACGATCAGATTGCTGGCGATGATATTCACACTGTTGGTCAACAGCAACGTGCCGGCCACTTCGAGGTTACCGAGGAAGGTGTTCGTACTGGGATCAATGAATACCAAACCGCCGAAGTAAACATTGCCGCTGAACGTGCCCCGCTCACTAATGAAGGTGGTCGTACCCAGATTGGTGAAGACTCCACTAAAGGCCAATTGACCGCCATTGACCGTCAGCGACGCGCCGTTGGCGACGAACCCATTGCTGGAGTTGGTCACACTGCCGGTAATCAGCAACGTGCCGGCGTTGATCAGTGTTGCGCCGCTGTAGGTGTTTGTGCCGCTCAGGAGGACCAGGTAGGCACCGCTCTTGATCAAGGTCTGCGGGCCATTGCTTTCACTGATACCACCGGTGACGGTGATGTTGCCGTTGCTGGCGTTCAATGTGCGCGCGCCGCTGTCCAGCACGAGATCGAGATTGAGAGTCTGATTGCTGGCGCTGGCATTGATGATATCGCCCATGAGGCTGACGGCATTGCCATTGAGGAGGAACGCCCCGGCGTTGGTGGTATAAAGGATTCCGTTAAACCGGGTGTTGCTGGCAAAATCATTGGTATTGTTCACACCAATTATACCGGCAAAGGTCAACAAGGAGTTCGATTGCACCGCCGTTCCACCCCAGTTGGCCGGGTTGGTCCAACTCGCGTCCGAACCGGCGCCACCACCGGTCCACGGCACCGAAGCGGTACCCACCGTGATAAAGATATTGCTGCTGGTTTGGCCAAATCCGTAACTGTCACCGCTCACTGGATTCAAAATCGACAAAGCATTGGTGCCGAGACCTTGAATGGCACCGGCATAAGTAATCAAACTGTAGGTGCCGAGGGTGGTGAGGGCATTCGTGCTACCGGCGAGATAGAGGTTGAACCCGCCGCCGTTAATCGTCAGGCCGCCGGAGTCCAACACGTTGAGCTGACTGTTGGTCTGGCCGCCGCCAAAATTGAACGCGATATTGAAGACGCTCCCGGAGGACATGCTCAAACTGTTCACCGTCAACGTGCCGATGGTCGCGCCGTTGCCGGGCGTGAGTGTCCCGCCATTGTTGATGGTGAGAGCACCGGCGAGCGTCCCGCTGCCGCCTAGCGTGCTCGTGGCGCCCACGGTCACATTGGAAACAAAGGCCTGCCCATTCAGCGTGAATACCGAGCCGACGCCGCCGAGAGTGACGGTGGTAACATTGGTCAGGATGCCGCCGCTGGATACGGTCAAACAGTTACCCGTATTGCCCGTTGCGCCGATTGCCAATGCACTATTACCAAGATTCCATGTGGCGTTGTTGCCGGCAATCACAACGGAGTTGCTGTTGGCGCCGGCTTGGTTGCCGATGGTGGAGCCGCTAGCATTAAACACGGTGCCGCCATTGGTGATGGTCAGCGTGTTGCTGGAGCCGGAAAAGCCGACAGCGAGGTTGCCGCGGTTGGTCCAGGTGGAGCCGGTGCCGGTAACGGTGACGGAGTTGTTGCTGGCGGTGGTATTGAAGCCGATGGCGCCGTTGGCGTTGAACACCTTGCCGCCGTTGGCAATGGTCAGCGTGTTGCTGGAGCCGGAAAAGCCGACAGTGAGGTTGCCGCTGTTGGTCCAGGTGGAGCCGGCGCCGGTAACGGTGACAGAGTTGTTGGTGGCGCCGGTGAAGTAGCCGATGTAGGCATTCACGTCGCAGACGACGCCACCGTTGGTGATGATCAAGGCTGTATGATCATCGGTGTCGGCGACGTGGAGGTCGCCTGCGTTGTTCCAAGTGGCATTGTCGACGCGGCCAGTGTTGTAGCTGGTCGAGGTCTGAATGTTGCCGAGGTAGCCGTTGTTATCGTACACGGTGCCACGGTTGGCGATTGTCAACGTGTTGCCAAAACCGGTGGGGCCGACGTAGAGGTCGCTGGCATTGCTCCAGACGGAACCGGGGCCCGTGACGATGACAGAGTTATTGTTGCCGAAGTTGCCGATGGTGCCAGTGTTATTGAACACGGTGCCGCCGTCGGCGATGGTCAGCGAGTTGCCGGAACCGATGTGGCCGACAATGAGGTCAGCGGTGGTTTTCCAGACGGAGTTAGAGCCGGTGACGGTGACGGCGTTGTTGCTGGCGCTGGTATTGAAGCCGATGACGCCGATGGCGTTGAACACCTTGCCGCCGTCGGCGATGGTCAGCGAATTGCCGCTACTTAAACTACCAACGTTGAGGTCGCTGCTGTTTCTCCAGACGCTGCCCGCGCCCGTCACCAGTGCCGAGTTGTTGCTGCCGGAGGTGGCGTTGCCGATGTTGCCGACGACATTTTTTACCGTGCCGCCATTGGTGATGGTCAGGCTGTTGCCGGCGCCTTGGTTGCCGACGTTGAGGGTGCCGCTGTTGGACCAGACGGAGCCGGAGCCGGTGACGATTACGGCGTTGTTGTTGGCGTTGGCGGAAAAGCCGATGTGGCCAGTGGCGTTGGACACGGTCCCGCCGTCGGCGATGATCAGCCGGTTGCTGGAACCGGCGGCGCCGATGGTAAGATTGGCGCCCAAGGTATCCCAAGCGGAGCCGGTGCCGGTGACAGTCACGGTATTGCTGTTGGCGCCGATATTTTGGCCGATTTGGCCGCCGGCGCTGGACACGACGCCACCATTGGAGACGGTCAGACTGTTTCCAGAACCCCAGACGCCGACGTAGAGGAAGCTGGTATTGCGCCAGACGGAATTATTACCGGTGACGGTCACCGTGTTGCTGTTGGCACCGGAGTTGTTGCCGATGTAAACGCCGGTGTCGAACACCGCGCCGCCAGCGGCGATGGTCAGGCTGTTGCCCGAGCCGGAGTTGCCGAGATTGATACCACTGGTGTTGGTCCAGACGGAACCGGCGCCGGTGACGATCACGGCGTTGCTGTTGGCACCGGTATTGTAGCCGATATAGCCGCTGACGTCGAACACAGTGCCGCCATTGGTGATGAGCAGCGTGTTGCCCGAACCTAAGTTGCCGACGTAGAAGTCGCCGTAGTTTTTCCAAGCGGAGCCGGTGCCGGTGACGATGGCGATGTTGTTGTTGGCGGTATTGGAATTACCGATGTAGCCGTAGGGGACGTTAGTCAGCACGCCGCCGCCGGTGATGGTGAGCAGGTTGTTGGTGCCAGTGTTGCCGACGTAGTATTTGGCGCTGGCGTTATTGACGGTCACGCCGGTGCCGATGGTGGTGGACGTGTCGTCCTCAGCGCGGGCAGCCGGACTCAGCCACAGAATGGCGGTCAGCGTGGCAACTGCTGACAGAGACAAGCATACTGATTTTGTTGTATTCATATTTTCCTCGTCGTGAAGGCGGAACTCCAACTCTTCAAGAAGTTGAGATTCGGTTTATATTTTACGCTGCAATGACAATCTGCCTCATTGCCACGCTTAGCAATGTTTATTATTTAGCCGGACTTGGTGATTTTAATTAGATGATATGGACGCTTCAGAAACTTTCCGTTTATGGTGACCAGCGTGTGTTTATGGATGCATCCACTATAGGCCGCGCTGCTTGGCGATCACGGCTAGGGCATCGGGGCCGAACATTATGGCTTTGGCGGGGCCGATGCCGCGGATCTCTAGCAGGGCGGCGGGGGATTTGGGGAGGACGCGCGCCAGTTCTTCCAGCGTTTTGTCGGGGAAGACGTGATAGGCCGGTTTGCCCATCCGTGCGGCCCGGTCGCGGCGCCATTTCTTTAGGGCTTCAAACACGGCCACGTCGTAATCCACAACTGCGGCGACCTTGGCCTTTTTCTCGGCGCGTTTCTTCTTGGGGGCGGCAACTTCCGGCAGGGTGAGGGGAATCGTTTGTTGGCGCAGCATCACGGCCCGGCCCAGTTCGGTCAGCGATAACGTGGGATATTCGCCGGTGCTGACGGCAATGCAACCGGCCCGGATCAAGCTGTCCAGCAGCGCCCAGACGTAATCCGAGCCTTGCGCGGCGAGCAGGCCGTAGGTCGTGAGTTGATCGAGCCGGGCGTCCACGACTTCCTTCGAGCGCGAGCCGGTCAGGGTCTGGGCGATGCGGGCGCGGCCATACCGGCCGTTCACGCGCGCCACGCAGCTTAAGACTTTCTGGATGCTGATGGTTTCGTCTTCCGCCGGTTGGCGGACGGCGGTGTTGGTGTGGGCGAGGCAGTTGTCGCAGACCACGCAGCGCGGCGCGGCCTCGGCGTCGCCGAAGTAATCGAGGATGAAGTTGTGCCGGCAAGCGCGGTGGTCGGCATAGGCAATGATGCGGTGGAGTTTGCCGAGGTCGCGCTGGCGTTTGCCTTCGAGCCGGTCGAAGTCAATCTGGAGATCCGCGAACGCCTTGACCGGCTCGACGAGGCCGGTCGTGTAGGTGCGGTTGCCGGATTCGTATTCGCGGGCAATGAAGCCGGCGCGTTCAAGCTGGTACAACGCGCTGCCGACGGCCATCGAGTTCTTCACGGTCGGGAGTTGTTCGGCAATGTCGTCAATGGACATGGTGATCGGCCCGCGCCGGCATAACACGAGGAGCACGCGGTACAGGCCGGCAATGATCTCGCGGGTCGGGTTCGCGCCTTCGATGAAGAACTCCTGCGTCCGCACGTCGGCGTAGTTGTAGAGCATTTCGCACCGGGCCGGCTCGCCGTCGCGCCCCGCGCGCCCGGCTTCCTGGTAGTACGCCTCAACGCTGCCGGGAATGTCGAAGTGGATCACAAACCGCAAGTCCGCCCGGTCAATGCCCATGCCGAACGCGTTGGTCGCGACCGCCACGTCGCAAATGCCGTTCATGAATTTCGTCTGCGCCTTGGTGCGTTGCTCCGGCGTCATCGCGCCGTGGTAGGCGATGCATTTCACGCCGAGTTCGGACGCCACCTTTTCGACGTTCTTGCGCGTGGAGCAATAGATGATGCCGGTCTTGTATTGGCGGATGGTCTCGATGATCCGCTGGTACTTGGCGGCTTTGCCTTTCACATGGCTGACGGCGAGATGGAGATTGTGCCGGGCAAACCCTGAGACAAAGATCTGCGGCTCGGTTCGCCCAAACTTGCCGAGCGCGAGCTGCTCGACGATGTCGGCGCGGACTTCCGGCGTGGCCGTGGCCGTGAGCGCGATGACTTGCGGCTGGCCGAGTTCCTTGAGCGCCCATTTCAGGCGGATGTAGTCCGGGCGGAAGTCGTGGCCCCATTGCGAAATGCAATGCGCCTCGTCCACCGCAAACAGCGCGATGGACAACGGCGCGAGGGCCTGGATGAAGCGCTCGCTCTTGAAACGTTCCGGCGCGATGTAGACGAGCCGGTAATCCCCGCGTTGCATCGCGCCAATGCGGTTCTCGATCTCCGACTGGCCGAGCGAGGAGTTGATGAACGTCGCCGGGATCTTCTTTTCCGCCAGCGCGTCCACTTGATCTTTCATTAACGCGATTAACGGTGACACGACCACGGTGATGCCATCGAGCGCGAGGGCAGGGAACTGGTAGCAGAGTGATTTGCCGCCGCCCGTCGGCATGATGACCAGCGTGTCCTGTCCGTCGAGGATGGTCTCGATGACATGCTCCTGCCCTTCGAGGAATTCCCGAAAGCCGAAGTGTTGTTCGAGGAGCTTGTGGCGTTCTGCGGTATCAATCACGGGGGCAATTGTAGGCTAGTCGGCAAAGATGTCGAGTGTGCGTTGTGCAGCGCCGGCAAACTTACTCGACACTGCCATGATGATGTGGTGTTATCCGCGACAATGAAATATACAATTTTAGGCAAGACCGGTTTGCGGGTGTCACGGTTGGGCTTCGGCTGCATGCGATTCCCAATGACACCGGCTGGCGCGGTTGACCGCACGCTGGCGATCCCCATGTTGCACCGCGCCGTCGAGCTCGGCATCAATTACTTCGACACGGCAGTCGGCTACTGCAACAGCGACAGCCAGCGCGCACTGGGGGAAGCGATGGAAGGCCGGCGTGACCAAGTGGTGTTGTCCACGAAAAACCCGATGCACGAGGCGCCGGCCGATTCGTGGTGGGCGCGGTTGGAAGAGTCCCTGAAGTTTCTGCGCACCGACTACATTGACATCTACAACATGCACGGCCTGACTTGGAACACGTGGGTGAAACATATCGACACGCCGACCGGTAAGTTGAAGTTGCTGCAACGGGCGCATGCCGAGGGATTGATCCGCCATATTTGCTGTTCGTTTCACGACACGCCGGCCGCGTTGGTCAAGCTCGCCGAGACCGGCGTGATTGAATCAATTACCGTTCAGTACAACTTGCTTGACCGTGCCATCGAAGCGGAGTTGCACCGGCTCAAGGAACTCAATGTCGGCGTGGTGGTGATGGGACCGGTCGGCGGCGGCCGGCTCGGCGTGGACAGCGAACGGATTCGCGCGCTGACGGGGCACAAGGTCGGCAGCGTTCCCGAAGCGGCGCTGCGCTTTGTGCTCGCGCACCCGGCGGTGAGCGTGGCGTTGTCCGGCATGAGCACGCTGGCAATGTTGGAGGAGAATGTGGAGTGCGTCGCGAGTCGGGAACCTTTCACGCCGGCTGAGATCGGCGCATTGGATGCCGAGATGAACGATGTCCGGACGAAACGCGGGGTGACTTGCACGGCTTGCGGTTATTGCCTGCCGTGCGCGTCGGGCGTGGATATCCCCGGCAACTTTGGCGTGTACAACAATTATACGATCTACGGTCTGAAGGAGAATTCCCAGCGGGCTTATGCCGGTTTGTCCGGCTCAGCGGTGCACTGCATCGAGTGCGGCGCTTGCCTGCCGAAATGCCCCCAGAAGATCGACATTCCGAATATGCTCCGGAAAGTCGTGGCGGAGTTGGACACGAAGTTCGACGGCTGGGGCACCTTGTTCACCGTGACCGGCCTGCACGAGAACCGGATTCAAGCGCGAGTCACCGTGCGCAATCTCACGGATCGCGCCTTGCCGGCAGTCGCCAGTTTTGATTTTGCCGATGCGGTGACTTGCCAGCCGGCTCAAATGAATTTCACGAAGCTGATTGCCGGTGCCACCGAGTCGCATCCCGTCCAGATTACTGCGCCCGATGGCGTCGGCATCATCGAAGGCCAAGTGCGGACAGTGGCCGGCAATGAACTGCGCGCCAGTGCCATTCGCGTGCCGTTCTTTGCCATCCCGCGCGACCAGACCCGCTGGCATCAGGCGAAGCTGACCGCCGAAGATTTCCGTGGGCGGCAAGATGTTTTGGCCGATCATGGTTTCCGAGTTGGACTGCGCCATGACGATGATCGGGTGTTTGTCGAGTTGGAGATTCGGTCGAAGTTGCACGGGTTGGGCAAGCCTGGTGAATCGTCCGGGGCGCGGGTGGAACTGTACGTGGACATGCGCCCAACGGATCAAGGATTTGGCCGGTTGCCGTACAGCGATGGCGCGGAACATTTTTTTGTTTCGCTCGGTCAACCCGGCGGCAACGGGGCGCGGTCGGGCAAGACTTATCACTTGAACCAGCGGAATGAACGAACCAAGGATGGCGTGCGGGTGTTGCTTGAGTTGCCGTTCGCGGAGTTTCTGAAGCCGGGTTGGTCGGTGCCGAAACGAATGGGCCTGGACTTTATGTTTGTGGTCTGTGATGCGGAAGGCCGCGACCTCGGCTATCCAACCTATGGCGGCCGCAATGCGCTCTATCAGGACCCCAGCCGGTTTACCGGCGCGATTTTATTGTGAGCAAATCACAGCCGATTATTTTGACTTCTTAGTGTGCGTGCTGCTGACTGGCGCGTTGAACTGATTCGTCAGATCCAACGAGGTGAATAATTGCCCGAGGACCGGGGCGGTGGAATGCTGCGGGCCAAAATACTGGCCGCTAGCTTGACCTTGCCGCACTTCAACCCCGTATCCCGCAAACTCCTTCCCGGAGGCTTTGACGGTCGACTCCTTGGCGCCCGCTTTCGTTGAAGTCGAAGGAGTGGAGTGAGTTGGCGTGAAGATGATGCTGGCGACTTCCGATGTGAGCGTCAGGGTGACATGCGCGGCGAGTGTGACCGGTGTCTCGTGTTGCAACGCAACGGCAATCTTTTGGCTGTGAACATCCTTATCAAAGATGCAATAGCGCAGCGTCAGGTCGGAATAACTTTGCGACGTTGTGTTTTGGAGCGTGATTTCCAATTTCTCAGTCCGGATTTCGATTTTAACATTCTTGTTGGTGCTGGCATATGTGGTGTTGTTGTCAGTGTTAACTTTGATGGTGATCGGATTGCCGAGACTGGTTTGTGATCGGACGACCGCAGTCGTACCCGCCAGCAGCAATATGGTTAAGGCAACTCGAATCAGGCGTAGTTTGAGGCATGGATTCTTCATCGGGATCTCCTAGTTAGACATTACAACACCTCTGTTGCCGGAAAGTTCCGCATCGCTTAGAAAACCTAAGGTGCGCGCAACTGGATTGGTCGACCACCCTCGATAGCCGATTGCCGGATCGCCAGAGTAATCTCCTGATCGAGGCGCGCTTGCAATGCCCCGTAACTTGGCGCGGTGTGGTTGCGCACGGCATTGATCAAACTCAAAATGCAGCCAGCGACACCGATTTCGTTGTCGTGCCATTGAAAGTTTGACCCTTGGGCGTGCGTCAGGAATGGATTGTCCCATTTGACAATTGGTAAGTCGGGATCGCCAGTGCTAGCAACCATGGCCACTAGCGCCCCGCCATCCACACGCTCCCACCGCCGTTCCAACGTGATGAAGCGCGGTGCCTCGCCGTCAGGTGCCAATAAGCTCAGCTTTTCCTGTACATCCAACCCAACTCCCACTGTGATGCCCATCCCTTTCTCAGCGAGGAAGCGGCTGGATCGCCACCAGCGCAATGGGCAATCATACCCCACGTCCGTCCAGTGAAAAACACCCACCTGCCCACCTTCGAACTCGATGAGACCATGCTCTTGGGTCTCGCGGCGTTCCCCATGGGAGCCAGCCAGACGTGACCAATGCGAAACTAGATTGTACGACTTCACCACGCCGCTGACTTGCACGGGTTTGGCATCGAAACCTAAATACGAGCGCAACACGCTCACGCCGTGGTAGCCGTGCCCGGCAAAATCGTTAAACGAAGAATACACTCGCCCAAATAAGCCAGTGGCGATCAATTTTAGTTTGATTTGTTCGAGCGGGCGGCGGTGAAATTGTTCGGACACCTCGATCTTCAAGTCCCGTTCTTTGGCCGCAGTGATGATGGCATCGGCCTCACTGAGCTTGTGGGCGATGGGCGTTTCGAGGAGCACATGCAAACCGCTTTCCACGGCCATCAGACCGACCTCGCCATTGGCCGGATAAGCCACAGACACAATGCCGATTTGCGGGGTGGTGTCCCGCACTAATTTATGGATGTCGGTGTACCAAGGAACACCCAAGGTCTTGCCTAATTTCCTGGCGGAGGCTTCGCTACGGCTCCACACGGAAACGAGTTCCACATCATCCTTGAGTGCCTTCAGCAACGGTCCATAGAGGTAAGTCGAGCGTTTGGCGGCACCGATGATGGCAATGCGGACAGCGCTGTGATTCATAATGCGGTTTTTGCTGATCACATATTAACGGACAATCATCCAATCAATGAGTGCATCTTCCGGTGCTGGTTTTTCGAATTGGACGACAAACCCATTCGCGTCGCGTTTTACCACTGCGCGATTACCAATCCAATTTTGTTCGATGAATACTGCATAATCATCGTCGGCCTCCGGGATTGGGAATGTCACGCTAACGCTGGTTTCGCCGGCTTTTATAGTCACGTGTTTGCCGCGCAGATTGTGTGCGGCTTTGGTGTCGCCGGAAAGTCCTTTGACACTCATTGAGCCGTCAAGACGCGCCCCACCGGTAAACTGCAATTCACCCGAATCTGGTGCCACAGTCAATGCCGCTTCCTGATTGCCACCGTAACGCCACTTGATCGGCTGCGGACGATTGTGCGGTTGCAGGAATTGAATCGCGGCGTAGCTCGTGTCAGCGGCAAACCGGATGCCAAAGTTGCAGTTCGCATCAAATTCTAGATATTTGTTCCACGGCGGGTTCCGGTCATAACGTTCGGCATTATCTTTTTCGATGCTAATGGACGGATTGCCGTGGACGAGCAACACACTGTCGCGCATGACCGATCCCATGTTGCCGATGTCGAAGACTGGAGCAGGGAAAACCCCTGGCACTTGATCCCACATCCAACTCCGAAATGGAATCGGCTTGAAAGGATCAGGACCAATAGCTTGTTCAAGAGAATCACCCGGCGCGAAATCTGCCGGCATTTTGGTGAACGAGGTCGGGACGAGTTTTACAGTGCGGCTCGGGTTGTTGACCCCTTGGGACACATCGTAGACATTGGCACCGGGCGCAATGATGTAGTGCATTTTCTTCTCATGCTCGTCAGTGGAATAATTCTCCGGCTTGTAAAGCAGTGGCGAGCCGGCGGCCTTGGCCCCCCAATGATGACGGACAATCTCAATATCTGCGGAACCATCGGCATATTTTCGAACGCTGTCGATTAGGTACCACCGGCGGACATTCGAACCTTTTGGTACATATTCATCCCGCTCATCGACTGCAAAATACCGCCCCACCACTTCATCGCCGAGCTGCACCTCCGCCGGGAAATGAATCTGCCCACCCACCATGTGGTTGGGTAGTCCTGTGTAATTGGTCTGCGTTGCCAAGTCATGGTTCCATCCGTGGATGATCTCGCTCGGTCGCACAATGCAGACCCAGCCATTGGTAATCCATTTCGCGGGATTCAGGTTAATCATCGGCCGCCCCGTTCCGAGTGTTGAGCCGGTCGATCCTTTGTAGATGAGTTCGCCAGTGTCGGGATTCCACTTCTCGACCTGTCCGCGAAAAATATCGGTCTCGCTCTCAATGAATGCGGCGTACAGGACGCCGTTCTCATCACCGGCGGTCGAATGCACATCGCCCATGTATTTAAACCGGGCATCGAATAAATAATTGTCACCTTGGGAATAGTTATGTCGCCACATCCGCACATCGAAAGTCTGGTTCTCGTTGTGCGAATAGGTCTCCAGATTGAGGATGCTGACATGGTTCTTGTTGCCCATGATCGCGCCCTTGGGCTGATCCGCCTCAGTGTCGGCGACGAAATACCATTTCTGCTTTTCTTTGTCGTACCCTAGCGACTTGACATAGAGCCGCTGAACGATTCCCCATTCGCCGATGCTCATGAACATGCCCGGGAAAATCCCGCGAATAGTTGCCACATAGAACCGCCGGTCCTTGCCGGCTTTGACATCCTCCTGCAGCCAATCTCGATAGCTGGTGGAGCCCTGCAGGATGGTGTTCTTCAGCGAGATCATTGGAAAGTAATCCCAAAATGGCAGACTCTCGCCCTGTGGTAGATTCAAAGTGCGGTCAATCTTGATCCCGGTTGTCTGCGGCGGATAAATCTTCGGCGAGGTTCCGCGCACGTCGACTACTGTTACGCCAGTGGTCGCTCTCCAATGTTTGGCCGGAGCTGGCGGCGGTGGATCACGCAATTCGGTTTGCGTGTTGTTCTGCGGAGTCCAGCCCTTCGCGGCTGTCACCGGAATGACAATCACCCCGCCGCCCGCAGCCATGATGTCACCCGCTGCCTTGCGAAACGTTGCTTCCGCATCCGCTGGTGCAGTTATCGGCCCAAATTGATCAAGTGAGTATATCGCCTCGTTCAAATTGGTTTGCGCCCTGAGCGACAAACAGCTACATGCCAAAACAATTCCCACCACAATGCTGTTGCGATAACTTTTCATGCTGGTTCTCCGATTTTCGATTATGCCATGTCGCCGGCGCTAGTGAAGGATGGGGTGACCGACGGGATTTGAACCCGCGACAGCCAGATCCACAATCTGGAGCTCTACCAGGCTGAGCTACGGCCACCACCCGCTAAAAAAGCGAACGCGACTTTAGCATTGCAAGCGGGGAGGGTCAAGCTATCGTACCGCAATCCTGTGAATCGCATCCGCCTTTTACCCGAACATGTCGCAAACCAAATCGCCGCCGGCGAGGTGGTCGAGCGTCCGGCTTCCGTTGTCAAGGAGCTCGTCGAGAACGCGCTCGATGCCGACGCCCGGCGGATCACAGTCACCATCAAAGCCGGGGGCCGGTCGGCAATTGTTGTCGCCGACGATGGATTTGGAATGGGACGGGATGATGCGCTGCTTGCGCTTGAGCGCCACGCCACCAGCAAAATCGAAAAAGCTGAGGATTTGCACAGCATCCGGTCGCTCGGGTTTCGCGGTGAAGCCGTGCCGAGCATTGCCGCTGTGTCACGGTTCACGCTCACCAGCCGGGAACGCGGCGCGCTGGCCGGCACGCAAATCGAAATTGCCGGCGGGAAAATCATCTCGGTCGCCGATATCGGCACCGCCGAAGGGACGACAGTCGAAGTCCGCAACTTGTTCTTCAACTTGCCGGCGCGGCGGAAATTTCTTCGGTCGGAACAAACCGAGACGGTGCACATCGAGCACATCGTCACGCTTTGCGCGCTGGCGCATCCGACAGTGGCGTTCCAGTTGAGCGTGGAAGACCGGACCCGCTTTAACCTCGCGCCGGCCACGGAACTCGCCGGGCGGCTCCGCGAACTTTACGGCAACCAACTGGTCACGCAGGTCTTGCCGGTGGCGTTCGCGCGCGGCGACATGAAAGTGAGCGGTTTTGTTGGCAAGCCCGGCATCAGCCGCGCAGACCGGAGCCAGCAACATATTTTCGTGAATGGCCGGCCGGTTGAGAGCAAAGGCATCAACTACGCCTTGCTGGAGGGCTATCATACCGGGTTGATGAAGGGGAAATTCCCGGTCACGTTTCTGTTTCTCGAAATCAATCCCGAGCTCGTGGACGTGAATATCCACCCGGCCAAGCGCGAAGTCCGGTTCCGCGATGAGTTTGCGGTCCGGCAATGCGTGATTGACGCCGTGCGGCAGGCACTGGCGCCAGTCGGGCCGACGTTTCAGCCGGTCACCAGCACCGGTTGGCCGCAACCGGCAATGCCGGCATCGACACCGGTCACTGCCACGCAGACGGCGTTGCCGGCGATGGAGACGGCGTCGGCAAATTCCGCCACCGTCGAAACCGAAGACGGGCAATGGCGTGTGCTGGGCGCGATTGGCCGGTTGTACGTGCTGATCGAATCGCCGGAAGGTTTGGTGTTGATGGATCAACACGCGGCGCACGAACGCGTGTTGTTCGAGCGGATGCTCAAGGAATTGACGGTGGAAAATGCGCCGGCGCAGAAGCTGTTGCTGCCGGTCACGCTGGAGTTGGAAGCGCGCGATGCCGAGTTTCTGGCCGGGAACTTGAAGACGCTGCACAAGCTCGGCCTCGGCGTGAGCGAGTTTGGCGAGCGGACGTTTCTGATTGATGCCGTGCCACCGTATTTCAAGTTGGACAACCTCGCGCAAACGTTCCGCGACATCGTGGACGAACTCCGGCAGACCGGCGAGCAAGTCCACGCGCGCCGGTTGGGCGAGGACAAGATCGCGACGACGGTGTGCCGGCACGCGGTCAAGGCGCGCGACCCGTTGCAAGGCGAGGAATTGCGGGCGTTGCTCCGGCAACTCCACCAATGCGACCTGCCATACACCTGTCCGCACGGTCGCCCCACGCTGATCCAAATCAGCTACGCCGAGTTGGAAAAGAAGTTCGGCCGAAAAGTGTAGCCGGCTAGATCGCTTCCACCGCATTGTTCGGCGCAGGTCTCCTGACCGCGCCGCAGCTTCGACCGAAGGTCTCCCTCACCAACTCACCGGCGTAATCGGCACGCCGCAATCTTCCTGCCGTTCGTACCATCGCGCCGATGACCAACGCCAGTGCGCCGGCTGCAACACGAATCCTTTCCGGCGCGGGTTGTCGTGCAGGTATTGCCGCTTTTGCTCGTGAAAGATTTCCGTGGTGATCGCTTCAGGATGCCGGGTTGGTTGCCAGAACCGCCGTCCCCGATCCTCGCCGGCCGCACCGGCAAGCGTGGCCGAGAAACTGGCCGGTAGTGTGGCGCTGCAAAACTCGGCGAGTTGCCGACCGGTGAACTTGCGGAACTCGGTGAGCGTTTGTTGTAACCGCGTTGTGTCCCACGCACGATCAAACACGATCAGATGCAGGTGCGTCGGCATGATCACGAATGCGTCCACGCCCAGTTGTTTTTGTTCGTGGCAGAAGCGCAGGCTTTCCGTGATGATCTGACAGGGGCGCTCGCTCACAAAGACCGGCAACCAATCCACGACGCTGAAAGTGCAGAAGTAGATCGCGGCATCCGGTTGGATCCGGTAACGCTCCATGCCGGCAAGGATAGCTGACCGGGAGACCTGCGGTTAATCAAAGTGCGCGGTCAGGAGACCTGCGCACAACAAGCGCCCGCTACGGTCCCGGTAGCGCCCGCTACGGTCCCGGTAGCACCCGCTATGGTCCCGGTAGCACCTTCTACCGGGCCGGTAGCACTTGCTATAGCGCCGGTAGAACCCTCTACCGGGCCGGTAGGACTTGCTATAGCGCCGGTAGAACCCTCTAGCACGCCGGTAGAACTCTCTAGCGCTCCGGTAGAACCCTCTATGGCGGCCATAGCACCCGCTATAATGGGTTTATGGGATGCGAAAACTGCGAAAACATTGGCAATTATCGAAAAAGCATGGCCGGTCAAGGGGGTGTGCTGGTGATTGGGGCGGAAAAAAGTGAGCTGAGTCAATAGATCGAGTCGTGGAACGGGGAAAATTAAACTTGCGAACACTCTAAGGGATGATAAAACGACAGAAACTGAACCTGAACAGCCAGCGATAGTTGCTGGTATAAGTCATCTGGGAGATGTCTGGATCATGAACCGAATACTGAAGCGCAGTGGGTTGAGTATCGTAATTTTGGCGGCGGTTTTGGGTTGGGCTGGGCAGGCCTCAGCGCAAAGCTACATTTTCACCAGTGGTGGCACCACCAATATTGGCGGTGACTTGACCGTAGGGGGCGTCACAAGTGGCAGCAGTTTGGTGATCTCCAATGGCACCCGTGTGATAGATGTAAATGGAATTCTTGGAAGTGATTCGACGATTAATAATACCGCGTTGATTAGTGGCAGCGGATCGGATTGGACCAATTCTACCGGGTTATATATTGGCGGCTACAGTGCGTATGGTGGCTCTGGCAACAATCTAAGCATCGTCAATAGCGGCCGTGTGGATTCTACATTTGCCGTTGTGGGGTTTGGCTATATGGGGCAGAGTAATTCGCTTACGGTCTCGGGCACCGGTTCGGTTTTGAATTGCAGTTACGTTGTGCTGGGTGAAGGTTGGTACATAGCAGGTACTACAAATGCACTTTACAGTGCTCCTGGACAGAGGATGACCATTGCGAACGGAGGTCAAGTCAATGACACCATTGGCTATATTGCTGGCACTAATGCGAGCGTTGTCGTGACCGATCTAGGTTCCGTGTGGAGTAATAGTTCATATATATATGTCGGTGCGTATGGTAGTAGCTGCTCATTAATCATTACGAATGGTGGTTTCGTGCAGAGTTCTGCTGGCGAGGTGGGCATTAATGTGGGATTTGCTCAAACGAATAATAATAACAGCATTCTAGTGGCCGGGGCGAAATCGGCATGGAATGTGACGGGTAATTTAATTATTGGGAACGATTGGAGCTATAACACGATGATCATTTCCAATGGCGGCACAGTGGCTGATTTCGCGGGCTTCATTGGCTATACAAACGGCGCGAACAATAATGCCGTCCTTGTCACCGGCACCGGTTCGATCTGGAGCAACAGAGGTAATCTCTATGTGGGCTATCAAGGCTCCAGCAATACGCTGACGATTGCCAATGGCGGCACAGTGGCTAGTGTCATTGGCTACATTGGCTACACCAACGGCGCGAATAATAATGCTGTCCTAGTCACCGGCACCGGTTCGATCTGGAGCAATAGCAGTAATCTTTATGTGGGCTATCAAGGCTCCGGTAATTCGCTGACGATTGCCAATGGCGGCACCGTCTGTGATGCCCAAGGCTACATTGGCTATACCAACGGCGTGAATAATAATGCCGTCCTAGTCACCGACACCGGTTCGATCTGGAGCAATAGAGGTAATCTTTATGTGGGCTATCAAGGCTCCAGTAATTCGCTGACGATTGCCAATGGCGGCAAGGTGTATAACTCCGGTCTTGGCGCCACTGTCGGTTTGCTGGCCGGTGCCAACAACAACGCCGTCACTGTCACCGGCACCGGCTCGGTCTGGACCAACAGCGGCTTTCTCGACTTTGGCGACTCCAGTTATGGCAACACGCTGACGATTGCCAACGGCGGCCGAGTTGATAACAACTCTTGGGGAGCCATCGGCCTCAATCCCGGCTCGAGCAACAACGCCGTGACAGTCACCGGCGCGGGCAGCGTTTGGAACATGAGCGGCCTGGACGTGGGCCTCTCCGGTTCCGGCAACACGCTGACCATTGCCAGTGGCGGCGTGGTGTACAACTCTGGTGCCGGCGCCGGTATCGGTGTGGTGGCTGGTGCCAACAACAACGCCGTCACTGTCACTGGCACCGGCTCGCTCTGGACCAACAATGGTGCGCTGTATGTGGGTCAGGATGGTTCCGGTAACTCACTGACCGTGAGCGCTGGCGGCAAGGTTGCTTACAGTCAGTTTTATCTCGGTTACAATGCCGACGCGTGTAACAACACGCTTTCAATCAACGATGCCGCCACGACTTTTGGCAGCCTCGCCAATGATTTGGTTATCGGCTATCAGGGATCAACCAATCATTTGATCGTGGCCAATGGTGCGACTGTTTTGGATGCCAATGGTTATGTCGGATACACAAACAGCGCCAATGGAAATACCGCGCAAATCAACGGTAGCTGGTCGAACAACGCCAATCTCTACATCGGCAATTTGGGAACGAATAACTCCCTGACCATTATCGGCGGTCAGGTGGTTGATAATGTGGGTTATATCGGTCACAACGGCGATAGCAACCGCGTTACAGTTAGTGGTGGGGTCTGGACCAATAGCGGCGATCTGTATGTGGGTTATGCCAGCGGAGGTAATTCCTTGGCTGTTTCCGGTGGCACCGTGTTCAATCAAAATGGTTTGATTGGCAGCAATTGTAATAATAATACGGCGACGATCAGTGGTGGACTGTGGAGCAACAGCGGTTTACTGACCGTTGGGAATGGCGGTAACAGCAATCAATTGACGATCAGCGGCGGGATGGTTACCGCCTCGAACGTGGTGATTGGTGCCACGGCATCGCTGAGCAACCAGATCACGGTGGCGGGTGGTAGTTTGATCGCTTCCAATGGCAGCACCGGTTCACTTGATGTGCGCAACGGCACGCTGACGCTCAATAGCGGGACGATTGCTGTGGATAGTTTGAATGTGACCAATGCCAATGGTGTGGTCAATTTCACTGGCGGCACGTTGAGTGCGCTCTTGATTACGAATGCTAACGGGCAGGCGTTTGTGGTTGGCAACGGTCCGACCACGGCAACCTTATTGTTGAGCAGCGGCGGGACGTACCAGTTTGCACAGGGGTTGACCATCGGGAACAATGGAGTTTTGCTGGGCACCGGTCATGGAATCACAATCAATGGGAATTACACCCAGACCAGCGGCGGCAGTTTGGATCTCACAATCGGTGGCACCCACGTTGGGGAATATGACCTGTTTAACATCACCGGCACAGCCAGTTTGGACGGCACCTTGGATATGTCCACGGCCAACGGTTTCGCACCGACGAATGGCGAAGAGTTGGTGCTCCTCCAGTCTAGCGGGGCGCGGACAGGCGGATTCAGTAATCTTGTCAACCGGACACTCTTGTTTGCGTTCTTGACGAACACCACTCCCAATCAAGTTTCAGTGACTTGGACACAAATCTCTTTTCTGGCTGCTGCCCAGACGCCAAATCAGGCTGCCGTGGGGCGGACGATTGACGCGGCGATCAAGGCCGGTCAGCTTGCCATTACCAACGTGACGACCATCTTGTACGGTCTCCCAGCTAGCCAGCACGCGGCGGCGCTAAATCAGATCGCGCCGGCGGAACTGAGTTCAATGTCGAGGGTTTCGGCGGCTGCGCTCGGAAGCTTTGGCGGTCAATTCATGACCCGGGTCAGCGATCTGCGGGCGGGGTCGCACGGGTTCGAAGGCCGAAACATGCATTTCTACGCGGCCGACGAGCCGGTCGGCAGCCACGACACCTTGCCCTTGGTGGCCGAGCAGGCGAGCGAACCGAATTGGGTGAATGCCATGCTCAGTCCCGCGCTGGACAATCCGTGGGGGGTGTATATGGAAGGCAATGCCACCTATCTGGACGTGAACAGTGATGGAAACACCGGTGGCTACCATTTGTTCGGGGGCGGACTTGCAGTAGGTCTGGATCGCCGGATAAATGAATATCTGATACTCGGCGGAACCATCGGCTGCACAGAGGACAAGGCTAGTCTGTCCGGGAACGGGCACGTGGATGTGGACAGCGGACAGGGTGGGCTGTATGCCGTCTGGATGGATGACGGGTTGCATTTGGAAGGTATGGGAGTCATGGGCTACAGTTCCTACAAAACCGTCCGCCAAGGCTTGGGGGGCGACGCCTCTGGTCAAACCGATGGCACCGTGTGGAGCGGCCTCCTCAGTGGCGGCTACGACTGGCACTTAAGCCATTGGAATTTGGGGCCCCAAGCGTTGTTCCAATATTCTTCCATGAAGATTAACCAGTACACCGAACAAGGCTCGGCGGCACCGCTCAGCATCTCCGCCCAGACACAGAATGAAATGTATACTCAACTCGGCGCGCACATCAGCTATTACAAATTGACGGACAAAGCCTGGGAGATCATCCCGAACCTCAGTCTCGCTTGGCGGCACGATTATCAAAAAGGCGGCACTGCAATTGAAGCCGCGTTCGCGAACGGGGCCGGCGGCCCCTTTACCGTGTACGGCCCCACGCTGGGCACTGACAGTGCTGTCGTCGGGGCCGGCGTGTCAATCCAATGGACCGACAACGTCAGCACCTACATGAATTACACCACCGACTTGGGACGCACCGGCTACATGATGCAAAACCTGAGTATCGGTCTGTGCTACGGCTTCTGAGGCATTCTCCACAGGTCGCGGCAGGTTCGGCGCAGGTCTCCTGACCGCGCCGAATGATGTGCTAGGTCAGGAGACCTGCGCACAACAAGTCTATCATCTAAATCCGCCAAAAACCCCGCATTTTAAGGGGTTTTGGAGACGCGGGGAAAGTGGTGTTGAGGCTGCGGGGCCGGTCAGTGGTCGGGATCCGGGTGCTGCGCTAGGCGGGGGCGAGTTTACGGGCGGTGGCGATGTCGGCGGCGATCTGGAGTTTGAGGGCGGTGACGTCGGCGAACTTTTGTTCGCCCCGGAGTTTTTGGACGAAGATGACTTCGAGTTCTTGTCCGTAGATGTCGCGATTGAAATCGATGAGGTGGACTTCGAGGACGCGGGCGTGGCTGCGGCCGGCAAAGGTGGGGCGGCGGCCGAGGTTGATGACGCCGGTCACGGTTTCGCCGGCCACGCTGACGCGGGTGAGGTAGACGCCGTCGGGCGGAAAGGCTTCATGATGGGTGTCGAGGTTGGCGGTGGGGTAGCCGAGTTGCCGGCCGATGCCATCGCCTTTGACGACGGTGCCGAGAATGGAGAAAGGCCGTCCGAGCATGACGGCGGCGCGGTCGAGGTTGCCGGCGAGGATGTGCTGGCGGACGGTGGTGGAGCTGATCATTTCGCCGTCGGGGGTGAGGACGGGTTTGATTTCGTTGACGGTGAAGCCGTAACGTGGGGCGAGCTGTTCGAGGAGCGCGGGGTTGCCGGCGCGGTTGTGGCCGAAGTGGAACCGGGTGCCGACGCAGATGTGCCGGCAGAAGGCGATTTGCTCGATGAATTGTTCCGCAGTGGTGGTGGCAAAGGCGTTGTCGAAATTGATCAGGACGCAGGCGTCAATGTCGAGTTGCGCGATGAGCGCGAGTTTGTGAGCGGTGGAAGTCAACAGGACCGGCGCTTGGTCCGGACGCAAGATGCGGATGGGGTGGGGGTCGAATGTCAGCGCGACCGACAGGCCGCCGGCTTGCCGGGCGGCATCGCGGGCTTGCGTGATGACGCGTTGGTGGCCGAGGTGGACTCCGTCAAAGACGCCAATGGCGAGGTAGACCGGGCGGTTTTCGGCGGCGAGTTCAGCGAGTGTGCGGAAAACTTTCATCGCACGATAAACGGTCATTCCACTTTGAGGAGTTTCAGGACGGGGATGATGAGCGACACAAGCTCATTGCGTTTTAGCTTGAGCAGGTCTTCGAGCTTGTGGGCGTCTTTGATGTCGAGTTTGCCGGAGCGCGTGCGGCGTAACGCGGCAAGATGGGCACCGCAGCCGAGAAGTTCGCCGATATCGTAGCAGAGCGTGCGGACGTAGGTGCCCTTGGTGCAGGTGACGCGGAAATCGATGCGCGGCAGGTCGAGCTTCAAGATGCGGAAGTCGTAGATGTGGACCAGGCGCGGCTCGCGTTCGATGGTTTTGCCTTTGCGGGCAAGTTTGTAGAGCGTCTGGCCGCCGATCTTCTTAGCGCTGACCATCGGCGGAATCTGTTGGATGTCGCCGCGAAACTTGGCGATCACCGTTTCGATGTCGGCCGCGGTTAGGGGCGGGACCGGCTTCTCGGTAATTATTTTGCCGTCGGCGTCTTGCGAATCGGTCGTGATGCCGAGCAGCATCGTGCCTTCGTAAGTTTTATCGTCGGACATCAACCGGTCTTGCAGCTTGGTGGCGCGTTCGAGCACGATGACGAGCAGGCCGGTCGCCGCCGGGTCGAGCGTGCCGCAGTGGCCGACTTTGCGGAAGCCAAATTCCCGACGAATATAATCCACGACATCGTGCGAGGTGAGGCGGGCCGGCTTGTCCACGAGCAGGACGCCGTCAAAGGGAGTGAGTTGGGGTAACATTAGATCCCGGCGGCTTGGAGCGCGCTGGTGACAGCGGCTAAAACCTTGGTTTCGACTTCCTGTGGCAGGCCGCTAAAACGCGCGCCGGCCGCTTCACGATGACCGCCGCCGCCAAAATGACGGGCGATGCTGTTGACATCCACTTTTGGATGTTTGGAGCGGAAGCTGACGCGGCACTTGCCTGGTTCGTCGAGTTCTTCAAAGAGTAACGCGACGACAACGCCTTCGATGGCGCGGGCAAAATCGATCAAGCCTTCGGTGTCCTCGCGTTTGGCGCCGGAGTTGGTGAACATGTCTTTCGTGAGCCAGAAATAGGCGGTGTGTTTGTGATCGGTCAGCTTTAAATCAGCAAGCGCCATCTGGAGCATGCGGAGCCGGGCGTATGGATAACTTTCGTAAACGTGCCGGGATAGTTCGCCGACATTGATGCCGGTTTCCACCAGCTCGGCGGCGGCGCGCAGACAGGCGGCAGTGGTGTTGGCAAACATGAACGACCCGGTATCCGTTGAGATCGCGGCGAACAGGCATTGCGCCATGTCTGTGGTGAGCGTGAATCCGCCATGTTTAATAAGGTCGAACACGATTTGTCCGGAAGCCGGGGCGGCAGGAACGATCCAATTGATTTGGGCAAACTTCTCATTGCTGACGTGATGGTCAATGTTGATGAAGTGTTTCTTGCCGACGATTTTGGCGGCGGCGGTGCCGACGCGTTGCCAGGTGGAAGTGTCAATGGCAATGACAACGTCAAAGCTTTTCGGGGTTTCGGGCGGACGGGTGATGAGTTTTGCGCCGGGCAGGAACTTAAACTTGGCTGGCACATCGTCGTCATTCCACGCTTCGACAGTTTTGCCGAGACCTTGGAGAATCATCGTGAGTGCGAGTTGCGATCCGATGGCGTCGCCGTCGGGCCGGTAATGAGTCAGGATCAGGAACGACTGTTCCCGACGCATGATTTCGGCGATGTCGCGACAGAGGTCATTCATCGGATTTGGGGGGATTGAGTTCAGCGAGCAACGTTTCGATGCGTTGGGCGTGGGACTCGGTTTCGTCGAGGATAAATTTCAAGCGCGGCGTGTATTTCAGAATGATCCGCGTGGCTAGTTCGTGTTGGATGTGGCCATGCCGGAGTTCCAGCATCGAGATGGCATTGGCCTTTTGTTTGTCGGTGCCGATAACGCTCACGTAGATCCGACCATCTTTTAAATCGGGGCTAATCGTTGCTGAAGTAACAGTGACCAAGCCGCAGTCGGTCAAACTCAGTTCCTGCAACACCTCGCCGAGTTGCTGTTTGACCAACTCCGAAACCCGTTCCATGCGGTGATGGCTCATGGAAGTCAGTAATCTACAATGACGCAGCGACTTTCTCGATCGTGTAACATTCGATAATGTCGCCGGCTTGGTAGTCTTGGAAATTTTCGAGTCGCAAACCGCATTCCGAGCCGGCTTTGACTTCCTTCGCGTCGTCTTGGAAATGTTTAAGGCTGCCAATGCGGCCCTCGTATTGTGCGGCGCGCCGGCGGAGTAGGCGCACACGGCCAGAGCGAGTGATGCGGCCATCGGTGACGTAGCAACCAGCGACCTTTGGTCCCTTCGATAACTCGAATACCTTGCGAATCTCAGCATGGCCGACAATCATTTCCTTGGCATCTGGTTCGAGCAGGCCGGTCAGCGCCTCTTCGACCTGTTCGAGTAACTCGTAAATGATCGTGTACAATTTGATTTGGACACCTTCGTGCGTGGCCATGTCGGTAACGCCGCTTTCGGTTTTGACGCGGAAGCCGAACAGTACGGCCTTCGATGCGGTGGCCAACAACACGTCGTTCTCAGTGATGTTGCCAACAGCGGCGTGGATGAGTTCCATCTCGATCTTATCGCTCTTGAGTTTGCCAAGCGAATCAGCGATGGCTTCAAGCGAACCTTGCACGTCGGCTTTGAGGACAATGTTAAGCTTTTTCTTCTCGCCTTCACCAATCTGGCTCATCAAGTCTTCGAGGCTGGTGCGTTTCGGTTCCGCCGCAGCTTGCACGCGCGCTTCCAGCGTGCGCTGCTCGGACAGCTCGCGCGCTTCCTTCTCGGTCTTCATCACCGTAAATTCTGCGCCGGCTTCAGGTAAACCCGATAACCCGACAATCTTGACTGGAATTGATGGCCCCGCTTCTTTCACGCGCTTGCCGCGGTCATCAATCAGCGCGCGAATCTTGCCGCCGTGCGGGCCAACGATGAGCGCGTCACCAACCTTGAGTGTGCCTTGCCGGACCAAAACCGTAGCGGTCGGCCCCATGCCAGGCTCGACTTGCGCCTCGATGACATTGCCCTTGGCAATTGCCTTCGAGCTGGCTTTCAATTCCAAAATGTCCGCCTGCAATAAAATCATCTCCAACAAGAGATCGAGATTCTTCTTGGTCTTGGCCGACACATCCACGGTGATTGTGTCGCCACCCCACGATTCGGGATTCAAACCGTGTTCTTGCAACTGCTTCTTAACCCGGTCGGGATTCGCCGTTGGCAGGTCGCACTTATTGACCGCGACAATGATTGGCACCTTGGCGGCCTTCGCATGGTTGAGCGCTTCCAGCGTTTGTGGCATCACACCATCGTCAGCACCAACCACCAGCACAACAATATCAGTGACGTTCGCACCGCGAGAACGCATTTTTGTAAATGCCGCGTGGCCGGGTGTGTCGAGGAAGGAAATTTGTTTACCATCCGGCAAGTGGACAATGCTCGCGCCGATGTGTTGCGTAATGCCGCCACTTTCGTGCGCGGCTACGTCGGTCTTGCGGATCGCATCCAGCAATGACGTCTTGCCGTGATCGACATGTCCCATAACTGTGACGACCGGCGGTCGTGGTTTTAGATCTTCGGACTTGACGCCAGGCGGTGGTGCCTCGGCCGGTTTTGGAGTGTGAATCGCGTAGGCGCCGCGTTCGCGTTTTTCCAGCTCAAAAACATAGCCGCTCCGCTCGGAGATTTTGCGTGCCGCGTCTTCGCCAATGGTTTCATTGAGATTGGCAAAGACATTTAGTTCCATCAAATCTGCCAAAAGCAGATGTGGTTTCTTGCCGAGCCGGTGTGCCAAGTCACGCACCACGATCGGCGGTTTCATTGTAATTACTTTTTGGCCGGCGGCATTAATTGTGAAAAGCGGTCCGGTTGGCGCAACTGCCGGTGGAGCAACGGGCGGTCGTGGTGCCGGCGGTTTTGGCGCAGGCGGCTTCGGAGCGGCGACTGCTGGAACTGCCGGTTTGGGCAATGGTGTCGGCGTCGGCGCTTTGACAACTGGCTTTGGTAATGGCCGCGACCATGTCGGCGCACTAGCCGGCGCGGGAACAATCGGTTTCGGCAACGGTCTTGGCCCGACAACAACCGGAACCGGGAGAGATGGTACCGGCTTAGCGACAACTGGTTCAATTTTAGGAGCAATCGGCGGAGGTGGTGGGGGAGGCGGAGCGACCGGTGTTGGAGCTGGTGCTGACGGTTCCGGTGCCGTCAGGACGTAGCCATATTCCTTTTCAATGGCTTCCGCAGTAATATTATCAACAGTGCTGGAGACGCTCTTGACTGGATAGTTCATGGCCTTGAGCTTTGCCATCATCTCCTTGCCGGAGAGACCGCAATGCTTGGCCAAGTCGTGAACGCGAATACTCATGCGGTGGTTGGCGCACTCCCGGCGGCGGCTTCCCGCCGCTCTTGTTCGGCCACGGCTGCTTGAAATACAGCGGTGGCTTTGTCTTCGCCGACAATATTTGTCAAATCGACAACATCGACAGCCAGCAAACCTTCGAGAGAATGGAAACCAGATTTCACCAACATCTGCGCAACTTCGGCTTCGATGCCGGGAATACCAGACAATTCTTTCACAGCACGGGCAACCTTGGCTTCGAAACCGAGTTCGGCGGTTTCTTCCTTCTCGATATCAACATTCCAACCGGTCAGTTTTGCAGTTAGCCGTGCGTTCTGGCCTTTTTTGCCAATGGCCAGCGAAAGTTGATCAGAGTCGACAATAATTCTGACGGAATGACGGGCTTCGTCAATGATGAGATTCTTCAGCTTGGCCGGAGCCAAGGCGTTGGCGACATATTGTCGAACATTCGGATCCCAGCGAATTATGTCAATCTTCTCACCGCTCAATTCGCGGACAATGTTTTTGACGCGCATGCCTTTCATGCCGACACAGGCACCAACCGGATCTACTTTTTCATTGCGCGACCAGACGGCGATTTTGCTTCGAAACCCAGGTTCGCGGGCAATGGCTTTAATTTCGACTGTCTTATCAGCGATTTCGCTGACTTCGAGTTCAAACAGCTTCTTGATGAAATCGGGATGACTGCGCGAAAGCACTATATCGGGGCCGTGACCGCCGCTGTCGACGCTGAGAACAAAAGCGCGGATGCGGTCGCCGGGCTGGTATTCCTCGGTTGGAACGCGTTCGCGGCTCGGCATGACGGCTTCAATGCGGCCAAGATCAATAATGACATCACTGCGCTCAAAGCGGCGCACGGTCCCGGCTAAAATATCGCCGGTGCGGCCTTTGAATTCTTCGAAGACCATGCCCTTTTCAACTTGCCGGATTTTTTGGAGCATCGCCTGTTTGGCGGTCTGCGCCGCAATGCGGCCAAAATTAGCCGGCGTGACTTCGATATCAACCGTCTCGCCAAGCTGGGCGTCAGGCTTGCGCTTGCGGGCGTCGGTCAGCGACATCTCGTCGTTCTTGTTGACGACGGTTTCAACAATAGTGAGCGTGGCAATTGCCCGGATATCGCCGGTCTTGCGATCAACCTCAATGCGGAGTTCACGGGATGGGCCGACGGACTTCTTGGAAGCCTGCAACAAAGCCTGTTCGACGGCTTGAATCAAGATTTCCTTGTCAATGCCCTTCTCGCGCTGCAAATATTCTAAAACTGCAATTAGTTCGCCGTTCATGCGTTACGTTTCCTGTGGCGATGGGACTTGTTCGAGGGAACAAAAAAGTGGGTTTTTTGACCCACTTAATCCACTGCCGCCAAAATCAACTGACCAAACTATAGTTAAAGCTTCCGGCGTGGTCAAGAGTTTTCCCGTGATTTGACAGCAGCACTAGGAATGGTACTATGCACGGCATTGGCATGGATCGCAAACTCCTCAACGCCCTCGGTTCGCTGAAACTCGCCTGCGTCCTGCTTGGCGCGGTGGCATTGATTCTTGCCGTCGCCACATTTTACGAGTCCAATACCGGCACGCAATCCGCTTTGCTGAATATCTACCGGACCGTCTGGTTCAACGGCCTGCTCGGCTTGCTGGCCCTCAACGTTGCCGCCGCCGCGCTCATCCGCTGGCCGTGGCAAAAACGGCAAGTCGGGTTTGTCATCACCCACGTCGGCATTATCGTCTTGCTCGGTGGTTGCAGCGCGGCGTTCCATTACGGCACTGAAGGAATCATCGCCTTGCATGTCGGCGAATCACCCGCCAACGAAATCCGCGTCGATGCCGAAGTCTTAACGGCCATTGTTCCCAACAGTGAGCTGCGCGCCAAAGCCTTGCTGCGCTTCAAGCACAATGGCGCAGTCCGACCACGAGAACTCCGCCTGAGCAATGACCTGTGGTTAACGCTCGACGAACACGCCGTTAACAGCCGTGCCGAACAAACCATTGCTGCCGGTAATCCAACTCCCAATCCGGCGTTGCGCTTCACCATTGAAAGCGCGCAGGCGCAACAGCACTTAAGCGACTGGGTGTTGGCCAATTCACCTGAACAAAATCAAATCAACCTCGGTCCGTCGGTGCTCCGTTTTATCGTGCTCGACGACGCGGAACAAATCCGGCAATTGACCAACGCCGTGGCCGACGCAACGCCACCGCAACTCGGCATTACAATTGCCGGCCAGACATACACGATTGATCCGGCGGCCACCGGTAAGGAATTCCCGCTCGGCGCCACCGGTGTGCAGGCCATCCCGGGCGGTTACTGGCCTGATTTCAGACTCGGCGCCAATAATGAGCCCATGAGCGTTACGGAAGAACCGAACAATCCAGCCGCCGTCGTCACACTTCGTCAAGCTGACCAATCGCAACGTGCCTTTGTTTTTGCCAAGCCAGGTTTGCCGCCGATGGTGACCGGCGCCACCAATTTTGAAGCGCAACTTGAATTGCATGCCGGCACGGCGGCGCGCGGTAGCGGGATCACGCTCGGCTTGGCGCCAGACGGACGAGTGTTTTACGCCGCCAAAGCGAAGGATGGTTTTACTGCCGGCATTGCTGAACTGGGCAAGGTGTTTGAACCGGGTTGGATGGATTTTAAGATCACGGTCAATGAAGTCATCACCAACGCTGTCGTCACAGAGCAAATCGTGCCGGTGCCAGAAACCAGTGAGTCATCAACCCCGGCGTTGAAAGTCACCGCGCACGCCGGCAACGACACGCAAACAGCATGGCTGCGGGCTGATCAGCCCAGCCTCTTGCATGTAGGTGACCGAATGGTGCATCTGTTTCTTGGCAACGACACACTGGTGTTGCCGTTCACAGTGCAATTGGAGAAGTTCGAGGTGGAACACGACGAGGGGAGTGACAACGTTGCCGGCTGGAAAGCGCATGTTGTTTTTGAGGATGCCACCGGCAAGCAGGCGAAGGCTGTAATCTCAATGAATCATCCGGCGTGGTTCAACGGCTTCAAGTTCGCCCAAGCATCATGGAATCCGGACGCTCTCAATTTCACTGTGTTACAGGTTAAGAAGGATCCGGTTTTTGTGACATGGCTGACGTGGTTCGGCTCCGGTCTGATTGTGTTGGGCACAGCATTGCTGTTTTACTTCCGCCGATTATTCGTAAATCAAAACTCAACGGTGAACACTTGAAATACTTTTTGGCTTTGCTCTTGTTTGCTAGCACGCTGCCTGTCCGTGCCGACGATCTGGATTTCACCGCGCTCAGATATCTGACCGTCTTCAAAGACGTGCGAAAGAAACCGCTCGACACCGTTGCGCTCGAAACCGTGCGTAAGCTGACCGGCCGCAGCACCTGGACCGACCCAGCTACCGGCCAGAAGCTCGAAGCGATGGATGCCTTGCTCTCGATGTGGCTGGAGACGCGCGAGTGGAGCGATACGCCGGTCATCTTGGCTACTTACGAACCATTGAAGAAGCAACTCGGTTTGGCGCTCGATCAGAAGCTTTTCACCTACAAACAAATTGCCACGCCAAAGTTTGAGGAGATCCTCCAGCAAATACAAGCCAAGGAACGCCGCAACGCAGAGTTGAACCGCGATGACCGCGAAGCCCGGCAACTCATGCAACGCCTCGACACACTGGGTGAAGTTGTTGGCGCGGAAACCTTGCTGGTCGTCCCGCCGCCCACAACCAAGGACAAGTGGCAGCCGATCCCACACACGGGTGAGTATTATGGCGAGGCGGTACAAACGGCGCTAACCAAAACTTTCAAAGACTTTGCCGGCGCCTATATCGAACGCAATCCCGGCGCATTTAGTTTGGCAGCGCAGGACTTGGTGAAACAATTGCGCGCATTGAACCCGGCCATCTTCCCGCCGGTGAAAACCATCCAGCGTGAAGTTGAGTTCAATGCCATACATCCGTTCCGCAAAGCATGGCTGCTCTATGCGCTCGCCGCGTTGGTGACGCTCGTCACGTGGCGGATGCGCGGCACGTATTGGATTGGCTTTGGCGCGTTCGTTGCCGGGATGCTGATGCATGCCTACGCATTTTACCTGCGCTTGTTGATTTCCGGCCGACCACCGGTCACAAACATGTATGAGTCTGTCGTCTGGGTTAGTTTCACCGCAGCGTTGTTCGCGGTAATTCTGGAAGCAATTTACCGGCAGCGCTACTACATCGTCGGTGTTGCACCACTGTCCGTGGTGATGTTGATTTTGGCCGACCAATTCCCGGCCGTTCTCGACCCGAGCATCGGGCCGCTGATGCCGGTCTTGCGTGACAACTTCTGGCTGACGGTGCACGTGCCGACGATCACGGCCGGGTACGCTGCGTTTATGGTGGCACTCGGCATCGGGCACATTGCGCTTGGCTATTACCTGTTTGCGCCGGGCGACCGTGACCGGATCCGGCAACTAGAGAAGTTCATTTACCGCGCAATGCAGATCGGCGTCCTGTGTATTGCCGCCGGCACGATCCTTGGCGGCATCTGGGCGCATTATGCTTGGGGGCGATTCTGGGGTTGGGACCCGAAAGAAGTCTGGGCGCTGATCACGTTGCTCTGTTACCTCGTGCCATTGCACGGCCGCTTGTCCGGCTGGCTGAGCAACTTTGCATTGACGATTGCGAGCGTGGTTTGTTTCCTGCCGGTCCTGATGGCGTGGTACGGCGTGAACTTCATCCTTGGCACCGGCAAACACAGCTACGGGTTCGGCGTCGGCGGCTTCAGCTACGCGCTAACGTTTGTGGCTTTTGAACTCACGCTGGTTGCCGTGGCACTGTTCCGTCGTAAGCAGCATGCTTAGCGCGGCACTGAGAGAATGCTGCTACCGAACAAGCTCATCCTAAAAATAAGACGGTAGCAGGTTGTTGGAGTTTGTTCCCCGGTGAGTGTGAGTTGGCAAATCGATAGTGGATACCGACTCCAACGAGACAAAATCACAGCCAGCCGTGCTACCGCCGTTATAAATAGTACGCCATTATCGTTGCTGATCTTATAGGGCAATCACACTAGCGACTGATAAATGGAAAACACCGAAACAAGAAAAAGGTGTCTGCCCAATTTTAGACGCGACATTAGGAGTAACCCGGATTGTAAGCAAGACTCCCGGCTCTGTCAGACTCTGGACTGAGGACTTTATCTTAATTCAAAGACCGACAAGGTTAAATAAACCGGTGAAAATGGCATTTGAGAGACGGGAAAGGTTGTTTTCGCGGTGGTGGCTGGATTTTCCCTGCCGGATTTAATCGTTGCCGCGCGCATGGCTGGGAAGAAATTGCAAGATTGCTCATGGAAACGCCGGTTTGCGTGCTGCTGAATGCCGTTTTTATGCGGACGGCATTCAAGCACAGTTCCCGCTCAAGTCTGAAGGCGGAGATATTCTCATGAACAAGGCGCGTAATAACAAAGGGCTCAAGATTCTCCCTTGCATGTCAACCGACGCGAAGGCATGGAGCATGTGAAGCGCGGTGGTGATTTCCTGCTTTTCCCTTGTGCTGGGCGCAGAAGTTCTTATTCTCCGGGCCAATGAAATCCAAAATTCTGATAGCGTTGTCCCTCGTGAGGATTCTCGCCGCGGTTTCGGCCTCTGAGTTGGACCGGTCCGTCATTAAAGTCACTGCGAGTTCCTGGGAACAAAAGACCAAGGGCGGTTGGGGGGGACATGCCGCCCGAGCGATCACTGGATAGTGATTTGAACACCGCCTGGATGGCCGAAGGCGACGGGGAATGGATTCAATATGATTTCGGCAATGGGCATTCGCTCACGGCGGTGAAGCTCGCATTTACCAGAGGGGACGAACGGGTGTACACGGTCGATATCCTCGTGAGTGAAACCGACGCGGACAATTCGTGGACGACGGTGCTGCAGGCTGCGAAAAATACCGGCAAAAGCATGGCGCTGGAAGCGTTCGAATTCAAAAAGGTTAATGTCCGCTATATCCGCATTGTTGGGCATGGCAACACGTCCGCCAAGTTCCCCAAATGGTGCAATATCACCGAAGCCGCTTTTGCGGTGAAGTGAGCGAATCAACAGATAACTGGGAAATGTCGGTTGCCGGTGAATCCCAGTCTGATGTTCCGGTTTTGTCAGGAGAGTAAGGAGTTCCAGATGAAAAATATTGGCGGCAATCTTGGTGCTCTGGCACTGCGGCATCGCCCAAGACGCGACGGTTGAAAGCAACAGTGGCGAGATTCCCCCACTGGGTGAATACGGCTCCGGCCATGGCTTTCGAGTGGGCGGTTATTCCCCGCACAGTCGCTGCCGTTTTTTCTTGTACTGGCCACAGAATACCTTATTCTTCCCGGCAATGAAGTTCCTGTTCGCTGTTGTCGTCCTTTGTCTCTTGGCGACCAGTGTTTTTGCTCAGGTTGATATCGAACACCGCCGCACTGTCTCTTTGCAGGGCAGCCTCGCGGTATTCCGTGGCGATACTAAGTTCGATGGCTTTGGCTATTTCTGGTTCAACGAAAACAATTACCCGTGGACCAATACAGCGTTGCGCGTCATCTTTGCCGGTGTCTACATCGACACAGAGCTCAGCTACTACGTTGCCGGCAATACCAACACGGCCATTGGTATTGGGGTCGGCGGTGGGATGCTGGTAGATTCGGTCTTGCCATATAGTAACGGGAGACAACTCGCCGATCAAGCGATTGACGGCGGCGATGTCGGCGGCCACATCTTCATCAACCAGACGATTCCGAACCCGACGCCGTTGCCATTAAATGTGCGGGGCACGTACTCCGTCTACAAGTTTAACTACGACATCGGCGACTCGGTCCAAAACTTCGTCTGCCCGTCGGACTTCGTCGTGCAAACCATCCAAGGTGAGCTGCGGTTTGGCGGCATTGAGCCGGGCTTGCTCTCGAAACGCGGCGCGGAATTCTACGTTGAGGGCGATGCGAATTACCGGAGTGGGTTTGACGCGTTTGGACCGGTTGGCGGCCCGGTGCTTGGCGATAAAAGTGAATATGACCGCGTCCTTGCCTCGCTTGGCGCAATCTTACCGGCCGGGCCGGTCACTGTCGGCGCACGCGTGTGCGGTGCCTACGGCGAGAATGTTGATGAACTCTCGGCGTGGAAACTCGGTGGTAACCTCATCAATGTCGAGCCGTATTCGTATACCTTGCACGGCTATTATCTGCGGGAAATTTTCGCTGACCGGTTTATCATGTCAAATCTGGCGCTGAGCATCCCGGTGCAGGAGAAACATAACATCGCCATTCATTTCTATGGCGATTGGGCCAACGCGCACCTCGTCGCGCCTTCACTACGCGAACACAACTACTTTGGCACCGGCACCGGTCTGAGTTTTCGCGCCCCGTGGAAGACCGATGTTTTACTAAGCTACGGGTACGGATTCAACGCCGAGCGCAACGGCGCCTCGGGCGGACATGAGGTAACGCTCGGGTTGGAGAGGGAGTTCTAGTTTGTGAAATACATCCCAGCATTTATTATTCTAACTTTCCTCGCCAGCCTTCCGATTTGTGGTCAGGATCCAGACGCCGGCATGGCTTCGGGCAAATCCGCCCGCACTGGTTATTCGGCCTTGAAACTGGAAGACCTGCCGCGCGATGAGAAGGGTTTTCTGAAGCCGGAGATTTGGGACATCATTGCCGCCGAGGCCAAGGCCAATCCGAATTCAAATGAAGCGCGCACCCTGCAGGAACGGTCGGTCTCACAGGCTTATTATGCGACGTATGCCAAGTGGAAGGCACCGGAGCCGCTGCCAGTTGGAATCTAATCACCGGTAATATTGACGGCGTCATTTCCAAAGGGCGCGTGAGTAGTGCCGGTACATGGAAAATCTGGCAGCAAATGCTCGACGAGGGTTACCACCTTGTTTCCCACAGCGTCATGCACAACCACGATCCAGTCCCCACCGATGGTTGGCCGGGACCGGACTGGGAAACGGCGGAATCCATTCACCAGATTGATTCCCATTTGCCCGGACATAAAGCACGAGTTTATGTTTATCCGGGTGCCGGGGTACATGTGTTTGGCCAGCCGCGCAACTTGATTGCGAGCGCGTGGCGCCCCGCCATTATCAAATATTATGCCGCCGCCAGAGGGGGTGGGTGGAATGCGTTCAATCAGGCGAACATGATTGACTACTTCGATATTCATGCAACGACCGGCACTGTTCCGTTTTTGTTGACCAACACGAATCCGAAGGTCGCGGACCAGAATCTGAACAACCTCTTTGCCGCCGACCCGAAAAATCCCTACCACAATTACTATCGCGGCTGGGCCAATGTGTTCATCCATTTCATCAACAACGGGAAGGATTTTGACACCATTCCATTCAATGTTGCCTACGCGAAGGTGCTCGACTTTTATAATCAACATCGGAACGAACTTTGGACCGGTTTCTTTGATGATGTCGCCCTGTACGGTCAGGAGCGCGATACCGCCATGGTGAAAACGGATGAAGCAACTAATGAGAAAATTGCCTTCACGTTGGTTTCCAAAATGGAACCGACAATCTTCGATTATCCGCTAACCATCAAAGTTCGTCTGCCCGATGCTTGGAAGACGGTTGCAGCGAATCAAAACACTACGAACCTGCCGTCGCAGTTTGTCATACATGAGGGGCGGCCTTACGCGCTGGTTAAGGTCGCCCCAGATAGAGGGCAGGTAGTTCTAAAGTCAGTCATTAACAAATAACCGCTCAGGTTTTGCTTTGTGCCTGCAAACTGCGTGCTGGTGGTCATAATTTCCCATATCTTCGCTATTTTTTCTTGTGCTGGCCGCAGAATCCCTTAAGTGTTCCGCAAATTAAGGAACCAGGAATAATATTATGATTACACACGGTCAGCGGATTTTCTTTACCGGGCACAGCTTTCATGTGTTCGTCCCGCCGATTCTGCAAAACATTGCCACGGCAGCCGGGATTGCCGGCCAGCAGAATCTCGGCGTGTCGTCCATCGGCGGGTCTCGGGTGTATCAGCACTGGGATGTGCCGGAGGAAAAGAATCTGGTCAAGGCGGCGTTGCGGACGGGGCAGGTGGACGTGCTGACGTTGGCGCCGATCTTTATGCCGGACGTTGGGATCGAGAAGTTTGCCACGCTGGCCTTGGAGCATAATCCCAACATTCGGATCACCGTGCAGGAAATCTGGTTGCGGCGGGACCTCTATGAACCGACCACCAAGGTGCTACCCGAAACCGTGGATCACAACGCCATTACGATTGCGGAGCTGCGCAAGCGGCATGTGCCGCTCTTTAAGAGTATTGATGAGCATGTTGCGGAACTGAACCGGAAGTTCGGCAAGACGGTGCTGTTCGTTGTGCCGACTGGGCAGGCGGTCATTGCGTTACGGGAACGGATACTCGCCGGCAAGGCGGGCCGATTGAAAGGCCAGTTTGAATTGTTTTACGATGCCACTGGGCATGGCACAAAGCCGTTGGAAGTGCTCGTGGCGTATTGTCATTATGCGGTCATTTACCGGCGCAGTCCGGTGGGATTGCCAATGCCGGAGGTTTTGGCCAACAACTTGAAGGGCGACGCCAAGACGCTGCAAGTGTTGCAGGAAGTGGCGTGGGAGGCCGTCACGCACCACCCCCAGAGCGGCGTGTCAGCCGCGAGAGTAGCCTAGCCCCATGCACTTGGAGACACTGGAACACACCAGTCGTGCGGACGGGACGAAACCGTTGCTGTTCGATGTTTGCTACAAACCGGTGCGGCAAAAACTCCCACTCATTGTGGTTCTGCACGGCTACAGCGGGAAGAAGGAATTTTGCCGGCCCGACATTTTGCGACTGGCCGAGAAAGGTCTCTTTGCTGTTGCGCCGGATATCCGCGGTCGTGGCGGCTCAGCCGGCCCGTTCGACTGTTGCGGGTTGGATGTGATGGATATCTATGATGCGGTGCAGGTCTGTTGTCGGAGGTTTGCCCGGCAAGTGGACACGTCGAACCTCAACGTCATGGGCTACAGCGGCGGCGGCGGCAACGCCTTTGCATGCTTTGTGCGATTCCTCGATATGTTCCGCGTGGCAGCGAGTTTCTTTGGCACACCGAATTACGCCGCGACTTTCAGTCCTAAATGGCGCCAGTATATGGTGCATCGCACGATGGTTGACGCGCTTGGTGGGACGCCGCGTCAACAACCGGCGGTGTACGCCGCCCGCAACTTTATGCAAGCCGCCGACAACAACGCACAGACGCGGTTTCATATTTTCTGGGATGAAGATGAAGAAAAGGGGAGCGGCTGGATGAATGATGATTTCATTCGGGCTGGTCACCGCAACTGCAAACGGCATCGGAGCCGGAAGCGCGATCGATACCGGTGGCGGCATGGTTACACCCCTGACTCGCCGGACTTGGCGAAAGCCGAAGACATCTTTGTCCCGGAGATTCTCCAACGGCGAGTGTCGGCACCACAGTTGCCGCGCACCGGGACGTTGATCGTGCCGGGCTATGTCGTGACGCGCCATTTTCAGGTTTGGGTCCAACCGGAAACGAAGCCGGAACTTCTCGGTCGGAGCGGTGTCGCGAAAGTCGAATACCGGCTCGGTGCGTCGCACCCTGAGTTCCGCATCATTTCTGTCAGCAAAGGGCATTTCGTGCGTGTGGTAATCAACCAGATAGACAATCATTGGGGTGGAAATAAAATGATTGTAAGACCGGCAAGGATGCCGGCATAGTGCTTAATAAGCAGGGGAAGTTGTAATTCAGTCACCCCCAGAAATGGAATGAGGAGCGGATTATGTTCAAAATGAAAAGCGGGCTAATCGTGGGTGTCAGTGTGGTGGCGTTGTGTTTGCCGCTGCTGGCCCAGACTAACAAAGCGAACGCCGTGACCAACCCTGTGACAAACGCTGTCCCGGTTGGAGCGGGGCCGATTTTTTCGTTGGAGCAGTTCGGTGTGATCTCCAATGCCGCTCTCGCCGAGGCGACATTCCAGAAAGCATCGAGCGACATCATTGCCGGTGGTGGCGGTGTTTTGCTGATCCCGGGCAATACGCCAGCCTCGTGGATCCCCAAGAACAATAGCCAGCATGAGCTCCGGTTCCCGGCCCCACCGGCCTCGGCTAAAAACTGGCACGCAGGTGTCGGAATCACGGTGGTGGACGCGCGCGGACGGTCGCCGGTGATACAACCGCCACA
>Ga0316217_10001040_pt1 | contig 37483 bp, 35 predicted proteins | sample 1anoAmetaG_FD_203633 | JGI IMG/M metagenome (GOLD analysis project Ga0316217, IMG submission 203633) | Freshwater microbial communities from Trout Bog Lake, Wisconsin, USA - 1anoA | ecosystem: Environmental > Aquatic > Freshwater > Lake > Hypolimnion/Profundal zone | place: USA: Wisconsin...
TATTACAAAGAAGGAGTAGTTAATATCAACTAATGCAATTATTAATCACCGCTTTAATGCTGGGCGTTTTGGGGAGTTTACACTGTGTAGGCATGTGTGGACCTATTGCCCTTGCATTGCCGGTGGTGCACAATACGGACTCCTCTCGGTTTAATGGGATAATGATATATAACGCCGGCAGAATATTCACTTACAGTATTTTGGGTTTACTATTCGGCATTGTAGGTAAAACTTTTATTATAGCTGGATATCAGCGGGCTCTTTCCATTGTTTTGGGGGTATTAATACTAATGGTGGTTATCTCTTCATTTAGTAGTAATCAACCAAAATTTACCGCGGTACTTTTTAAACCGGTAACAAAATTGAAATTGTCCCTGGGTAAATTGTTTAGGAGAAAATCTTATGGCTCACTGTTCTCTATTGGGGTTTTAAATGGGTTGTTGCCTTGCGGGATGGTTTATACTGCCGTAGCTGGCGCCATTGCGGTTGCCGACCCTTTTAAGGCCGGTTTGTTCATGATGATTTTTGGCCTGGGTACTGTACCAGCCATGTTCGCGCTGTCTTTTACAGGCCAAAAGATTAGTATGGGTCTGAGAAATGGGTTTAAGAAATTTTCACTGGTATTTGTTACAGCTATGGCCGTCCTGCTAATAATGCGGGGTATGAATTTGGGCATTCCATATATAAGCCCGGAATTGAGTAATCATGATTGTACTGTCCATCACTGCTGCAAAAGATAAATCTATGGAGCTCTTCATAAACGATAAAGTAACTATCAGAGAATTGCAGCAGCAGTTCAGTTCGGAGTTTCCGTATCTGAAGATTGAGTTTTTTGATATCCCACCCACCATGGATGGCTTGCCGAAATCGCATATGTACCCTAACCATAAAACTTTAGGCACCTGCCGGAAAATACATAATGAAGGCACATTGCAAATCACTCCCGGTGACACGGTCGAAAGCCTTGAAATTACTTTATGGAAGAACTTTGGACTTTCGTCCGAAGTTTTCAGAAGGTCAGGAAATTTATGGATTGAAACCACCCTGTCTGACTCGTGGACGCTGAAAAGACAAAACGATGAGGGGAAAGCATTTAGCAACACACTGAACAGAAAAGGCGATGAGCCTGAAGATCCAACTGATAGGGATAAATGGCAATAAGCTTCGATTGCTTGAATTTCCTGCTCTCGTTTTAATGGGCATACTTTTTATCGGACTTTTTTCTGCCATACAACATGAGTAAGCCTTCGGTGAACCCCATATTGCTGTTATCTTAAATGGCAGGTAAGTTTGCGCAAAAAGAATTATGCGCACAGACCATTCAAAGTATTATTTCAAACTGGTAGAAAAATTTAAGAGCAGCGGGTTAACGGTAAAAGAGTTTTGCCGGCAAAATTCGCTCAACAATAAAACGTATTACTACTGGAAGAAGAAATATGAAGGGCAGGCCCGCACAGGCTTTCTGGCAGTTGCTGTTGAGAAACCACTATCAATAAAAGCAAGTACCATAACCATTCAATACGCTGATGGCACGTGCCTGGTATTTGAAGGCGACGCAGATGCTTCAATTTTAAAACAACTACTTCCTGTCTTTGCAAAATGATCTCCTTCAACAGTTCACAGCGGTTCTTTTTATATCGCGCTGCTACCGATATGCGCAAGAGCTTTGATGGCCTGTGCGGGTTAGTCAAAAATGAATTGCAAAAGCCGCTTACCAGTGGTGATGTATTTATGTTCATCAACAAGCCACGTAACAGCATTAAGCTTTTAGTATGGGACCGCAACGGCTTCGTGATTTATTATAAGCGGCTGGAGGAAGGAACTTTTGAGGTGCCGGGCACAGATGAAAAAAGCATTGCAATAAAATGGGAAGAACTGGTGATGATGCTGGAAGGCATAGCGTTAAAATCAGTAAAACGCCGAAAACGTTACAGTATTCCACAATAGTGAAAAACGAACGTTTTTTTGTTAGCAAAACAAGTACCTGAAACCTTGTACCAGCAACGGGTTTGTACTACTTTTGCATCATGCCGCCAGAGTTACAGGAAATGAACCGGGAGCAACTTCTTGAAGTGGTAAAAGAACAATACCATGAAAAGGAAAGGCTACAGGCAGAGCTTGCCCAATTAAAGAAAATGGTCTTTGGCTCCAAGAGCGAACGCTTTATTCCTGAAGTAGCGCCGGAGCAAACCAGTCTTGATTTTGGTGAAGCCTTAGAGGTAAAGAAAGAAGAACCTGCTAAAGAAACCATTACCTACGAGCGGGAAAAGAATAACAACAAACAGAAGCCATCGCGCCAGCCTATACCTGCTCATTTAGAAAGGGTAGTGCATGAAATAAAACCGGAAGAAGATGTAACCGGTTTAGTAAAAATAGGAGAAGAAATAACAGAAGAATTAGAATATACGCCAGCCAGGCTGTATGTAAATAAATATGTGCGTGGCAAGTATGTAAAGCCCGAAGGCGAAAAAACGAAGGTGCTTATTGGCAAACTGCCGGAGCGTCCCTTACCTAAATGTATTGCAGGGCCACAATTACTGGCAGCCCTTATCATTGCTAAGTTTATAGACCACCTTCCCTTATACCGCCAGTCGCAGATGTTTAAAAGGCAGGGCGTAGATATTGCAGATGCTACTATCGGCGGATGGGTAAACGCAACAGGGAGGTTACTGAAGGTCTTGTATGAGGCCCACAAAAAGAAAGTGCTGTTAAGCATTTACCTAATGGCCGATGAAACACCTATCCCTGTTTTAGAGTCAGACAACCCCGGCACACATAAGGGATATTACTGGGCATATTACGACCCGGCAAGTAAGCTGGTGCTGTTCGACTACCGTCCGGGCCGGGGTAAAGAAGGGCCGAAGCAAATATTAAAGAATTTTAAAGGGCATCTGCAAACAGATGGCTATGCCGTTTACGATGAATACGGCACCAGGGTTGGTATTACGCTGATGCACTGTTGGGCCCATGCCCGCCGTAAGTTTGTTGATGCTCAGGATAATGACCGGGAAAGGGCTGATTATGTGTTAGCAAAAATACAGAAGCTGTATGCCCTGGAAAGGGAATTAAAGCAAACTAATGCGGATGAGAAGCAGATTGTGGCCATGCGTAAAGAGAAAGCGGCACCCGTAATAGCTGCATTAAAGCAATGGCTGATAACCAAAAAACCAGAGGTAATGCCCAAAAGCCTGATAGGGAAAGCTATTGATTACACACTGTCGAGAATAGATGCTTTGACTGTTTACACTACTGCTGCCTATTTACAGATTGATAATAACCCGATAGAAAACTCCATACGTCCCATTGCCATAGGCCGCAAGAATTATTTATTCGCCGGTTCGCACCAAGCCGCTGAAAACGCTGCTATTTTTTATTCATTGTTTGCTACCTGCAAAGCACAAGGCGTTAACCCGCACACCTGGCTTGCTGAAACATTACAGAAGATAGCTACTCACCCCATCAACCGTATAGAAGAACTACTGCCGGGTTGGAAACCAGAATCAACAGAGCAGGAAAAAAATAAGGTGGAGGCATAACGTGCTTCACTGGATGCTTACCAACATGATGAAAGTCAGATTTGTATATGATACCCGTCAAAGTTATCTTTTTAAAATACAATCAATTTTGATAAAAATAAAAGTATGAATCATACAGGTAAGTTAATTGGTACTTTCATAATAACAGTTCTTGGCTTTTTCGTAATGTCATTTAAATACGTTCCTCAACAAGCCGTTTTTACCGCACCCGCCTCTGCCGATGCAAAGACCAATCCTTTAAAAGGCGATGCTGCCGCAACGGCTGCAGGTGGTAAATTATACCAGGCTAATTGTGCCATTTGCCATGGGGCTAAGGGTATGGGCGACGGAGTCGCGGCTGCGGGGCTTTCAAAACCACCGGCTAACCACTCATCAGCAGCTGTTCAAAAATTGACCGATGGCGCCTTATTCTGGAAAATAACTGAAGGTAATAACCCAATGCCCTCATATAAGGCTGTTTATTCTGAAACGCAGAGATGGCAACTGGTTAATTATATCAGAACGCTTGCCAAGCCGGCAAAAAAATAGCATCAGTCATAAAGCTTAACATCCTGTTCTTAAACATACAGGGTTAAAATATTATAAACTAAAACACTGCATATGATAAAATATTTTACGATGCTTACCTTACTTATTTCTGGCTACCTCCTTAATGCGCAGGATAAGGATACAGTTGAAGTACAAAAAATCGGGGATAAATACTATGTAATACTTCCCCATAATAATGGAAACTTGGATTCCACCATCCAGGCCACCGTTCAAACTGCAACCACGCCTAAAAAATTCGATTCGCACTTTTTGATGGTTGGCCTTGCTACTATAGGGTTTTCAAATACCTGGACCAGTACAAAGTCAGGGGGGATAACGACAAAGTTACCGGTTACGAATACTTTTCCGAGTGATGCGTTTGAATTTAGTCCGAATATTCAATGGCGCCATGGCGATAACCTGAGTGTAGAGTTCGAGCCTTCTTTTAATCCGGGAAGTAATCCAGGGTTAGGAGTGAACTGGGCCGTAATATCTTATTTCGCTTATCCGGGAATCATTATCCGGGGTGGGTATTTGGTATTGCCTTTTGGAACTTATAATAAGAGGTTGGCAGCCGGCTGGATTTGCAAGCTTGCGACAGATCCTATAGGTGCAGTAGGTATTGGGACACCGGCCAGCGCTCCTCCCGCTAGTGACTGGGGTATTGAAATGGAGGGCGGATTACCTTGTGGAAATATGAAGGTGAGTTACGATGTAAGCCTTACCAACGGGTTTCAACTTATTTATGACGGCAGCCTGAATGGAGGAAATATCCAAAACCAAGGACTCGAGGATACGCATATTGGTAAAACGGTTTGTGGGCGTTTTGGATGGCTTCCGCTTTCTAATTCAAGTTTGGAGTTCGGTGTTTCAGGGTTGTACGGTACCGTAAGTGATGATTCCAGCACTCAATATCAAAAGGTGGCGGCTATCATGGGGGCTGGTGATATGCAGTACATTTATTCCGGTCCGCATGCGGTGTTCAATCTTAAAGGTCAGTATAATGCTCAGTATGTTACAAAAGAAACCTATGCCAATCCGAATGCGGCTGTTGATCCAAACGCTAGCGCTACTTATTCTTACACCAATTTGACCACTGGTTGGTATGCTATGGCATCGGTAAGGCCTGTAGTTCCATCTAAGTTTCTAAGAAACCTGGAATTTGTTGCCCGTTACTCTATGTATGATACCCCTAAAAATTCGGGTTGGGAGAGCCATAACCAGCAAATTACAGCAGGTATAGCTTATTGGCTAAACTGGAGAACGGTATTCAAAATTACTTATGAGAATTTAGTTGGCAGTAACCCGGCAAATGAAAATTTGGGAATTACAGATCTCAAGACCATCCAAAATACTTTATGGGCTCAATTTTCCGTCGAATTTTAATAATATAAAAGATAATATTATGAAAAGTATAAAAAAACTAACGCTCATTTTGTTTACTACCATAGCGGCGGGTTTCTTAGTTGCGATGAACGGATGTAAAGCGAGTGAGGCAGTAGCCGCTAAAAGCGGGGCTCAGCTTTGGGGGGAAAACTGTCGTAGGTGTCATAATGCGCCGGATCCCACGAGTTTTTCGGCTGACCAATGGGTTACCATTGGCATGCACATGCAAACACGTGCATTATTAACCAATGAAGAAAGAGATAAGATAGTAAATTTTTTAAAGCAATAAATGGACTGGTTTTTTAAGGAAAGGACACTTCGGGACGGAAAAAATCAACTGCCTGAAGTGTTTTTATTATAGGTATATTTATTAAAGTAATACAGAGAGTTAACCAGCAAGCATTTAAAAAATGAAGAACAAAGGGTGGTGGGTGGATATTTTGATTTTTAATTTTTGCGTGGTGGCCTTTTTGGGATTTACTTTAAGAAGCAAAATTCTTTTCTCAATTCCTTTTTTGGACTATAACAGATTACTTGACGCGCACTTTCATTTCGCCTTCGGGGGATGGGTTACGTTGGCTCTGGCTGTTTTATTCGTATCTGAAGTATTACCTAATCAGGCCGCGGGCAAATCAGTTTATAAATGGCTTTTGGCATGCATTTTAGTTGCCGCCTGGGTTTTGTTGGCTGCCTCTCCATTGCCGGCAAATAGTACGGGCGCCAGTATTTGCGCTACAATTTTTATACTGGTAACTTATGTATTTGCCTGGTTTTTTTTAAATGATTTATATAAAGCACCAATAAATAAAACGGTAAAGTTGTTAGCGTTATCTGCAATCGCTTGTCTTGTTTTATCTTCTACCGGTATTTTTATGTTAGCCTGGTTATTTGCTATAAAATCACTAAACACGTTTGCCTATCGTGATGCGCTTTATACCTACTTACATTTACAATATAATGGCTTTTTTACACTTTCGGTTTTTGCAGTTTTTTTTAATAAGATATTACCACAAATGGTAATAGTTTGGAACCGAAAGGCACATCAGTTCTCGCAGATGTTATGTCTTTCGATACTTCCGTCTATGTTCCTGACCTATCTTTGGCGCGACCCCAATGAGGTTTACCGGATTATTGCAATTGCTGGTAGTATTAGTTTGCTGTTATGTTTTGTACTATTCCTGCGGCTAGTGCCGGATTTGGTAAAGCTTTATTCCCAATCTGAGTTTACTATTAGGTACATGGTATATTTGTCATTTGGGGCTTTTTTGATTAAAATATTTTTGCAAAGTTTTACCCTTTTCCCGTTGGTGGGGAATGCAGTGTTTGGGGACCGACCGGTAATTATTGGTTTTCTGCATCTGGTTTTTCTTGGTTTTGTGACTCTGTTTTTGATGATGTGGTTCGCTCAAAGTGGGTTTCTGAATATTAAACCGGGGTTCGTTAAATTTTCACTTGCAGTATTCACGCTCGCCATTATATTGAACGAGGCCGTCTTAATGACCCAAGGCTTGGGTGCGATGCTTATTAAAAGCAGTTATGTTTTTCCCTGGATACTATGGGGAATTAGCATTGTATTACTTGTTTCGGCTCTGCTAATAGCAGGTGCCAGAGCTCAATCAAAGCGCTTGCAATCGATTAAATAAAAAATGACTCGTTTATTTGGTCTGTGATTTCGCCAGTTCTCTGACATACATTACCAATTTCCAGCGCTGGGTATCGGTTAATGCTTTTTTCATCCCCGGCATAGGTTTATTTCCTTGGGTAATTTTCCAAAAAATTGCACCATCGGTCTGCTTTTGAATTTGAGCTGAGGCGATAGGCGCTATTTTTTTGGCTACATTTTGGCTCTGCCATCCGTAGCCATCTCCCTTAACTCCGTGGCATTGTTCGCAATTACTTTTATAAAGGGCTTTTGCCTCCGTTAAAGTTGCTTCATCTAATTTCAACGGATTTACCAGTTTATCTGCTGAGGCTGGCGCAGTCCATGGACCTTCTGGTTCATCTTGCGGCACAAAAGAAAAACTGCATAAAGAAATAGTTCCAGCTACAATCATCACCGGAATAAAATTTGATATGGTCATATTTTTCATGATGTCAGGAGTTTAGTTTAGAATTTGAACTAAACAAATGACGTCTTTATTCGCCCGGATTTAAATGAGAATAATCAATAGTCCGTCTGAAATGTATCATATATAAAATTCCAGTTTAATGGGATTGTGAACCTTTCAGACGTTATAAGCAAAAGCAGGCATGTTTACCTGTAACGTAAAGACGTTACTGTTTTCCGTCGTTTTGGCGCATAAATTCAAGAATAGTGCGGGCCTGTTCATCAGTTAAATCCTGATTAGGCATCCTTACAAGACAAGTTACAATTTCAGCTTGAGCGGCCAAATCTTTATCAAGCATTACCTCCGTATTAGTGATAAAATTCATAATCCATTCAGGTGAATGCCTGTCTGTAACTCCCTTCCAACCCGGACCTACCAATTTCTCGGGGGTTAATTTATGGCACGCGCTGCATTTTGCATCAAATATTGATTTTCCTTTTTCTACCATAGCAGCATCAAGTGGATGTGTTAATGGCACATCTTTAAATCTACCTATACCCTTTGAATTGATTCCCTGCGAAACCGTAATGGTATCGGTTTTGGTGACAGTTTGAGTCGTTTGTTTTCCGGATTGTTCGTTATTGTTGCAACTCGAAATCAGAACGATAACAACAATGGCAAGTGCGTAAAAGGTTTTGGAATTCATAGCTACTTGAATTATTTAAAGATGATTAAATTTTAAATAAAAGTAGAAAAGCAAATCTTCAATTGACCTGACATGCATCAATTGTATATATGACAAATCTCATGAAAACAAGAAATGTAAGGAGTTAAAACGCTTGCAGCTATGCAAACCGATGAAATTATACCTGCTAATTAAGCAGATTCTTAAGCTTCGCTTCGTTAATAACCACAATTTTTCCGTCTTGCAGTTCAATTAATTTTTCACTCTTAAAATCGCTTAGAACCCGGATAAGAGATTCAGTTGCAGTACCAACTACCTGGGCAAGGTTTTCGCGTGAGATTTCCAGTTTAGGTCTGTCTGTAGGGTTTTTCTTGTATTTATCATTTACATGTAACAAGCCATCAGCAACGCGTTTGCGTACCGAGTTGTATGCAAGATGTAGCAGGTGTTCTTCCTTTTCTGCCAAATTGCTTGATAATAACTTAATAAACTTTTTACTTATTGCAGCATCGGTATTGATAAGGTTTGAGAAGTCGGCTTTGGGTATCAACATTACCTGCGAATCTTCCAGCGCTTCCGCATTGTCTTTATAAGTTGTTTCTTCCAAAAGAGGGGTGTAACCAAAAAAATCACCTTCCTTAAAAATAGTTGTAATTAATTCTTTGCCCACATCACTAACCCTAAATGTTTTAATCAGCCCCTTGCTTACAAAGTACAATGCCACCGGCCGCTGTCCTTGTTCGTATATCATTTGCTTCTTTTTGAAATTCCTGGTTTCCTGACCGGCATCGGCAAGGCTCACTTTTCCCGCATTTTTGGCTTCACGAAGAAAACTGTTTACTCCCTCTGCGCTGCTCGCAAATTCGGTTCTTAAAAGCTCATTTTTTCTCAGGCGTATTTCAACAGCATTTAAAAGCTCAACACCATCAAAAGGTTTTGTGATATAATCATCGGCGCCCATTTCCATACCCTTTCTAAAATCTACTCGGTCCGCTTTAGCCGTGAGGAAAATAAACGGGATGGAAGATGTTTTTGGATTTTTACTTAACAAATGCAGTACGCCGTAGCCGTCAAGAGTTGGCATCATGATATCGCATATAATCATATCCGGCAGTTCCTTGATTGCTCTGTCGGCGCCTTCCTTTCCGTTTTCGGAGCAAAGGACTTCATAGCCTGCCAGACTTAAAATTTCTTCAATGTTATCACGTACAGCTTTGTTGTCTTCAATAATCAATACTTTTTTCATACCAGTGTAAATTTATTTTATTGGAATAGTAATTGTAAAAACTGAGCCCTTATCCAACTCTGACTCAATAGAAATACGGCCACCCAGTAATTCAAGGTATTTTGATATTATATGCAGGCCCAGACCGGTACCTTGTATATTAGCTGCATTATGCGCCCTGAAAAATCTTTCGAACAAATGCTCTTTATCCTCCTCAGAGATACCAATGCCAGAGTCTTTAACGGCTATGCTCAATAGACCGGAATCAATAGAACACGAAATGTAAATATTTGTATTTTCTTCGGAAAATTTAATGGCATTACCAATCAGGTTAAGCAGCACATTTTTTATCAATCGCTTATCGCTGTTAACTAACTTAATTCCTGGCGCTTCAAGAATTAACTTTTGCCCGGGCTTTGCCAATTCCTGCATTTCGGCAGCAAGTTCAACCATAAATTTTTCGAAATCGAACTCATCCGGTTTCGCCTGAATCAGGCCTTCCTCTAATTTGCCTAAGGAAAGCAAATCTTCCAGCATGGAACTCATATGCTTAACTGACTCGGTAATTTTACCTATATGCCTTGCACACTTTTCAAAATCTCTTCGTTCAATATACTGGTTTAACAGGTAAGACGATGAAAGAATAGCACCAAGCGGCGTTCTGAATTCATGCGAAACTGTTGATACAAAACGGGTTTTTAGGTCTCCGAGATCTTTTTCTTTTTGTAAGGATTCGGCCAGCTCATTTTTTGACTTTTCAAGTTGAGCAAGTGTTTCGCGTAACATGATGGTACGGTTCTCAATTTTATCCTCCAAATCTGCGTTCATCTGCTTAACCTGCCTGGATACCTTTTCGAGTTCAGCGGTTTTGAGACGCAAATTTTCCTCATGGTGCTTTCGGATAGTAATATCAATAATAAAAGCTATTACAAACTTACCATTTACCGACTCAAACGGACTTAAACTAATTTCAACGGGAAACTCACCGCCGTCTTTTTTGCTGGCAAATAAATCACGCCCCGTACCCATGGAACGTGGGCGAGGGTTTTCATCAAAACCGTGCCTGTACTTTTCGTGGTTCGCACTAAACCTGCTCGGTATTAAAACTTCAATTTTTCTTCCAATCAGTTCACCCTTCTCATACCCGAACATACGCTCAGCCGAAGGATTGAGCATTACAATAGACCCCGCTGCATCTGTTACCAGAATGCCTTCGGTCGCAAATTCAAAAAGCGCTCCTAAGCCAATAATCGTATTCAAGTCCGGGTTATTGGCATGTAAGCTAACTAGTTTTGTCAAATTTTTCAAATGACTGATTACTTTAATTGTTTTCTCTCAAAATTATATTGCTTTGCTAAACATCTGATTTTCATTGATAACTTGATTCCGAAGCAAACGCAAATCAAAGGCCTTGCATATGTTGCGGATAAAATGTCTGCCCAATGGAGTTGCCTTTAAACCGGTAGCATCATAGTTTAATAAGGCATCAGCCTTTAACAACTCAAGTTCGGGGAATGTGAATTCCTGTAAAAGAGGTAGATGCTTCTTCTCAAATTTTGTTTCTCCCTTGCAACTTATATCCAAAATATATTGCCTGAAACTAAGGTCCTCGTCGGTTAGCGAAAAACCTCTCGTTACAGGCAATTGCCCGGTATTTACCATCTCATAGTAATCCTGTAATAATTTATTATTCTGAGCAAAAGCCATCCCCACATCGCCAATACTTGAAACCCCCAATCCTAAAAGCAGATTGGTTTTCTGGGTGGTGTAGCCCATAAAATTGCGATGCATGGTTCCATTTTGCCAGCTCAGGTACAAATCATCGTGTGGTAAAGCAAAATGATCCATACCCAAATCATGATATCCCGCTTCGGTAAACATCTCTTTGCCGGTTACATACAACTGTAGTTTTTCGATGGCAGGAGGCAAATCATTTTCGTCAAAGAGACGCTGACCTTTACTGGTCCACGGTACATGTGCATAGCTATAAAAGGCAATCCTGTCGGGCCTTAATTCAATTGTTTGTTCGATAGTCTTCCGGATGCTATCCGTTGTTTGTTTGGGTAGACCATAAACAAGATCGAAATTCACTGATTTGTAGCCAACTTCCCTTGCCGCAAGCGTAGCGTTTACTACATTTTGAAACGGTTGAATGCGGTTGATAATTCTCTGCACTTCGGCATTATTATCCTGAACCCCGAAACTGAGCCTGCGAAAACCCTGGTTATACAAGGTCTCGAGGTGTTGACGTGTAGTATTGTTGGGATGCCCCTCAAAACTGAATTCATGTTCAGGATGAACAATGGAGTTGTCAAGTATAAAACCCATTAAACGCTCCAGGTTTTTAGGGGAGAAGAACGTTGGAGTCCCGCCACCCAAATGTAATTCGCGTAAAATTGGTTTTGAATCCATCAAAGCAACATACAATAGCCATTCTTTTTCTAATACATCTAAATACTCATCTTCTACCTTATGGTTGTTAGTTATTCGTTTGTTACAACCGCAAAAACTGCACATCGTTTCGCAGAAAGGTAGATGTATATACAGGCTTATCCCTTCCTTTTTGTTCGCTATGGAGAACTGATTTTTGAAAGCGTTTTCCCACATTGTTGTATTGTCGAAATCCTTCCAAAAAGGTACCGTGGGGTAACTGGTATACCTTGGCACCGGCTGGTTGTATTTAATAATTAACTCTTTATTTATTTGCATTGCCGACTTCCCTAAGTGAAGAATTATTTTAAAAAGCAAATTTCGGTCTTATTTGGCCCACATATACTGACGTTTGTCAGGTGTTTGGGCTAATTTTTGTAAGGAATGTGCCTGGATTGGTTTATGAAAGGGAGAAAAAGAACTTGGTGCCTTGCTGCGGCGCGCTCTCAAGCCAGATTTTACCACTCGACTTTTCAATGATTTTTTTGCAGATGGATAAGCCTAAACCAGTACCAGGGTACTCGTTTTTGGTATGTAGCCGGTGAAATGGTTCGAAAATGCGTTGTTGGTAACGCGCATCAATTCCAATGCCGTTGTCGGCAATGCAATAGGTAACCTCCTTACCTGCTAATGAAGATTTAATTTTTATTTCAGGCCTGGACGACTGATTGTATTTAACACCATTCAAAATCAGATTTTGCATAACCAGCATTATCAGGTTTTTATCGCCGGTAAGCGGATGTAAGTCGTCATAATATACCTCCGCATTCTTCTCCTGTAGTTCTAATTTAATATTGGCTATCAGCTCTTGCATCAGTAAATTCATATTTACCGAAGTCTTTTTGATGTCGGTTCTGGTAATACGAGAATAAGATAAAAGGTCCCGGATTAATTGCTGAAGATTGATAGCCCCACGGTGAGCAAAGTCGATATAATCCTCTGCCTCCCGGTCAATTTTTCCGCTGTATTTCCGTTTTAGCAATTGGGTGTAGTTAGCAATCATGCGCAGGGGTTCCTGCATATCATGCGATGAGACAAATGCAAAAGTTTCGAGGTCGATATTGCTACGCTCAAGTTCTTTTCCTCTTTCTTCTAATTCAAGTTGGTATTGCTTTCGCTGAGTGATTTCGCGTGACTGACTTAATACAAAACCTGAGTCGGCATTCTCCTTGTCCAACATGGTGAAGATAGTTTCGAACCAGATGTATTCTCCCGAGGAATGCCTCAACCTGAATTGAACCGGCTTATCCATAAAAGGCCGGGCAGGGTCATTAAAGTTCAACGACTTCATTATTTGGGCATCGTCTTCATGTGCCACTTCTAAAGGAAATTTTCCAAGTAACTCTGCAGGCTCATAACCCAGCATGCGCTTTATACTGGGGCTTATAAACTGCAACCGGGCCTGCTGGTCGTGTATGCAAATTACGTCGAATGAATTTTCAGCCAGAAGCCTGTACTTCCGTTCGCTTTCACTCAGCTTTTCTTCCACCGAGAAGCGGAATTTGTAAAGAATACCATATACCACCTGGCACACAATAAAGGTCATATAAAAATCAGGCGGACTCGATGACCTGGCGTGCGAGGTAAAAGCGGTAATAATAACCCCGGTATTGATTATCACTATGAAATACAGCAGTGCCTTTTTGGAGTTAAAAAAATAACTTGAAAGCACGTAACTAACCAGGAACTGGTAAGCATACATGTCCATTAGTTCGGTGCCGTATAAAAGATAGACGTTTATCAGGTTGATGATGTAAATTAGAGTCATGAGCAGCACCTGGCTGATGCGCGTGCCCGAACTGTAAAAGAGCATGATACCTAAAAAAGCGAATGAAACACCGGCAGGAATAAAATTGAGCATTCTGTGAGGAACACCGCCACGCAAAGGAGCATTAGCAGCGAATACACCAAAGGCCAGGAAAGATATGCCAACCAGCAAAAAGATGAACCTTGATGCTTTTACATCGTCAATAATTAAACCTGAGAGCGAACTATAAACCTTTTTGACCATCGACTCAGCGTAAATTTAGTGAAGCCATATCTCCTTTCTCTTCCAGCTAAAAGGCATTAGTATTTTGGCATACTGGTATCAATTTCATCGGCCCAGGCCAAAATACCTCCCGCAAGGTTATATAAATTATTGTAGCCATATTCCTGTTCAAGGTATTGAATTATCCGGCCGCTACGGGCTCCGCTACGGCAATGAATAATCACCGTTTTATCTTTCGATATCTTATCTATATTTTCAGGTATCTCACTCATGGGAATAAGCTGACCTTTCAAATTACATATTTCAAATTCATGTGGCTCCCGGACATCTATTAATTGAAAATCAACTCCGGAGTCCATCATCTCTTTCAGCTCTGTTACAGATTTTTCTTTCATACTTTTTTATTGAATATACATTGGCTTTCGTAGCACATGTAGTTTGTCAGTGTCACAAAATACAAGTTAAGTATGAAAATTGCAAGGCCCGGGAATTAGTAAAGTCTGGTTTAATCAATAACCATGCAAGCTCCAACAGTAACGTTGGTAGATTCGTCAATCAGAATAAAACTACCCGTATCCCGGTTTTTGGTATAGGCATCGCAACAAAGCGGGGCGGTGGTTCGCAGCGTTATCCGGCCAATATCATTCATGGCAATCGCCGGGTTCTCGGTAATGCGGTGCAGAGAATTAATGTCTAATTTATATTTAATTTCTTTAATAACTGCCCTTACGTCTTTGGTAGTATGTTTCAGGCCATACTTGCCATTTAGCTGCAGGGGTTTGTCGCCCATCCAGCAAATCATAGCCTCAATATCCTGGCTTTGCCTCGGAAGATTATTCTCACGCACCAGCATATCTCCTCTGGAAATATCAATATCATCTTCCAGCAGCACGGTAACCGACATTGGTGCATATGCCTCATTCAAAACTTTGCCGTCCAGTTCTACTTGCTTTACTTTGGAGGTAAAGCCGCTCGGAAGAACGGTTATTTTGTCGCCTGGCCTGATAACTCCGCTGGCAATGCGCCCGGCGTAGCCCCGGTAATCGTGAAACTTGTCCGAATAAGGCCGGATAACATATTGTACGGGAAAGCGTAAGTCGATATGGTTGATATCGCTGGCAATGTGTATGCTTTCCAACAAGTATAAAAGCGTTACGCCCTCGTACCATTTCATATATTCCGACCTGTTAACGATATTATCTCCCAATAATGCAGACACCGGGATGAAGTGAATATCCTTTGTTTTTAACCGGGTGGCAAACGCACGATAATCATCAACTATTTTATCAAACACCCCCTGGTCGTAATCCACCATATCCATTTTGTTGATACAAACTGCTATGTGGGGAATGCCTAATAATGATGCAATGATAGAATGCCGGCGTGTTTGCTCAACCACCCCATGCCGGGCATCAACCAATATTACCGCCAGGTTGGCTGTTGACGCCCCGGTTACCATATTACGTGTATATTGAATATGTCCTGGAGTGTCGGCAATAATGAATTTACGTTTGGGGGTTGAAAAGTAGCGGTATGCAACGTCAATGGTTATTCCCTGTTCGCGCTCAGCTTTCAAACCATCGGTAAGCAGGGCCAGGTTTACGTATTGCTCACCGCGCTTTTCCGAGGTTGCCCGCACCGCTTCATACTGGTCTTCAAATATCGATTTTGAATCATATAAAAGCCTTCCTATCAGCGTAGATTTGCCGTCATCAACACTGCCTGCGGTAGTAAACCGCAGCAGTTCCATGTTCAGGTAACTATTTGCATCGAATTTTTGCACTTCCAAAATATCGTTTTCAGTATCCGGCAATAAATCTATCATTCTTTCTTTCGTTTCCTACTATAATAATCAGCACTTAAAAATATCCTTCTTTTTTACGGTCTTCCATGCTTGTTTCACTTCTTTTATCATCTGCTCTCCCCCCTCTTTCAGTAACACGGGTAGCGGCAACTTCCTGTATAATATCATCCAAGGTGGCGGCTGAAGAAAGCGTTGCACCGGTAGAAGTTATATCCCCTATGGTTCTGAAACGAACAATCCTTTCTTCCGCCTTTTCAGTGGGTCGCATAGGGATTTTCGGGCTTTCAGCCAACCAGGTCCCGTCGCGGTAAAATACGCTGCGCTTGTGCGAAAAATAGAGCGAAGGCATTTCAATTCCCTCACTGGCCAGGTATTGCCAAACATCCAGCTCCGTCCAGTTAGAGATGGGAAACACCCTGAAGTTTTCACCATGTTGCATACGGCCGTTGAAAAGATTCCATAGTTCCGGGCGCTGGTTTTTAGGGTCCCATTGGCCAAACTCATCGCGGTGCGAAAAAAAACGCTCTTTAGCCCTGGCCTTTTCTTCATCCCTGCGCGCGCCACCTATACAGGCATCAAACTTGTATTTTTCAATAATATCCAACAGGGTAGTAGTCTGCAATCTGATGCGCGAAGCGTTGTATCCCTTCTCCTCAGCCACGCGACCGTGATCAATAGATTCCTGAACCGAGCCAACAATCAGTTTGGCATCCATTTGTTTCACAAGTTTATCGCGGTATTCAATGGTTTCGGGAAAGTTATGGCCCGTATCAATATGAACCAGCGGAAACGGAATTGCCGCGGGGTAAAATGCCTTTTTCGCAAGATAAGTTACAAGGATTGAATCTTTACCACCACTAAAAAGTATGGCCGGATTTTGAAACTGGGCGGCAACTTCCCGCAAAACGAAAATGGATTCAGATTCCAGCGTTTTTAAGTGATTAAGGGTGTACGACATTATCAGTCTATATATTTAATGGGTTAAGCGGCAAAAAAATTGTCGTCACCGGTTTTAGTAAACGAAATTTCGGGAAGTATTTTTTCAAGTGTTCTTTTAACGCAATCCTCTATGCTGGTATTGCCCGCTGATAATAATATCTCCGGGTTTTCGGGCTCTTCAAACGGGGCGCTAATACCGGTAAAATCTTTTATTTCACCTCTTCTTGCCTTTGCGTATAATCCTTTTACATCCCGCTGCTCGCAAATTTCAAGGGGGGTGTTTACGTAAACTTCAATAAAGTCGTCCGGGCCTATTACCTGGCGCGCTAAATCGCGAAGTTCCCTGGTGGGGCTTACAAAACTGCAAAGGGTAATTACCCCGTCATGAACAAATAGTTTTGCCACCTCGGCAATGCGCCTGATGTTCTCATTTCTGTCCTCTGCTGAAAATCCCAGGTTTTTATTAATGCCGGCCCTTACATTATCGCCATCCAGTAACATGGTAAAATGGCCCTTGTTATGTAGTTCGTTTTCAACGCCTATGGCAATAGTACTTTTGCCCGACCCTGATAACCCCGTAAACCACAGCACTTTAGAGCGCTGGTTCAACAGCCGTTCTTTGCTTGCCCGGTTTAACTGCTTATCGTGGATAGGAAAAATATTATTGTCAGGTGTATTCATAAAGCGGCGCAAAAATAAAAATTTATGCCTCAAGCATTACAAGGGTTATTCTCTGGCATCCCTCAACAAATTTTAAATCTTGTTTTGCCCCGCCGCCAGCACCGGTACCCGTTTTTTGGGCAGGACATGGCCGGGTTGGCATTTTTTTTGAACCCCAAATGCTAAGGAATGCTAAGTAAAGCAGGTAAAAGCGGGTAAAAGCAGGTGTTTTTGGCCATAAAAAATCCGTAAACTCCATTTTATGCCAAAACGCTTTACAAAGGCACTAAGACGCTATGCTTTTCAGAAAACCCTCGAAAAGACTCACAATTCCAGGTATTTCTTATGGAATTCTTTGAATTTTTCTTTGTGCCTTAGTGGCCCAAATGCATGTGCTTTTTGATTTTTCACCGCTTCTTAGTTTAAATCTTGTTTTGCCCCGCCACCGCGGGGTGCCCACATGTCAAAGAACAATTATTGTCTTTAAAGGCAGTTTATTGCCGTCCACAGCACTAAGGTAATCAAATTTAATTTTAAAAAAGCTATTGGTTTGTTAAAATGGTAAAGGCTCAAATTTGCATCTGCCTGTCAATACAGGACATATTACAAATTCACTTTGGGGCAATAATTTAGCCTGACGATTTAATTTTCATCTACTGGTGTAAAGGCAAGATTATTATAACGATTAGACGCTATAATTTAATAACCTTCTTCACTATACTTTGCGAACCCGAGGTAATTTTGAGGAAATAAACGCCCTGAGCTGCAGGGCACTTAAGGTCGGTAGTTAATGACTGCACTTCGGAGGAGCTGATTACATCGCCGTTGGTATTCAGAAGTTGGTAACCGGCACCTATCCATGCTGCTGGTACCTTTAGTTGCCAGTAACCTGTGTATGAGGGGTTGGGATAAATTTTAACCGCATCATCCGCTATGTTAGCAATACCGGTTATTGTAATCGTTACCGGTTGCGACATGGTACTGCAGCCGTTGGAGCTTGATGCATTAACCGTATAAACGCCGTCGTAACGGGCGACATAAACGTTTGATGTTGCGCCTGCAATCATCTGGCCATTAAAATACCATTGATAGTAATCGGCTAAAGAACAATTCAAAATGTAACTGGTTACATCGTTGGTTACGGTAACAGTAACCTGGGGCCCGTTTCCTGCCATTATTTGAACCGGGGAAGACACCACGTTGCAGTTGCCACCGTTGCTGGCGGTTACAGTATAAGCGCCGGTTTGTTCAACCTCAATACATGCTGTATTTGCACCGGTGCTCCAGTTGTAAGAATTGAAACCGGCCTGGGCGCAAAGCTGTACGGTGTCATGTGCGCAAAGGGTCTGGCTGCTTGAGGTAACTGTAATCGTTCCTCCCCCTCCACCCATAGAGTCTATCTGCGCAACGGCAGAAGCGCTGCAACCGGCATGGTCGGTAACAGTAACATGATAGGTGCCTGCCCCAAGGTTGTTGATAGAAATTGTAGTGCTGCCATTGCTCCAGGTATAGGAATAAGGATTTGTTCCACCGGAAACGCTGGCGGTGGCACTGCCGTTGTGAATACTGCAGGTTGCATTAGTTGCTGAAACCGATAATGAAGGCGCCGATGAAGCCCCCACCGTAGTATTGCCTACCGCAACGCAATGGTTGGCATCGGTAACGGTAACCGTGTAATTACCGGCATTAAGATTTGAAATATTTTGACTGGTACCTCCGCCGGTCCAGTTGTAAGTGTAGGGCCCGGTGCCACTTATAATGGTAACATCGGCCACGCCGTTATTTTTACCGCAGGTGGTTGGTGTTGATGTGGCGGAAATAACAGGCCCTACGCCCGAACTTACAGCCGCACTACCGGTGGCCGAACATCCGCCGGTGGCACTAACCGTTACCGTGTAATTGCCGGCACCTAAAGCGTTTACTGTGGCTGTTGTTGCCCCGTTGCTCCAGGCGTATATATATCCCCCCGGCCCGGAGGTAACCGTTACAGTGACCGAACCGGTGCTTTGGCCACAACCTGTAGTTGTAGAAGATGTAGTGAGCGTAATGCCAGAACCTGACTGACTAACAGTGAAGGAAGCGGTGGCTGTGCAACTATGGCTGTCGGTAACAGTTAACGTGTACGAGCCTGCGGCCAGGTTGGTCGCTTCAGCAGTGGTTTGATGCGGACTGGTGCTCCAGTTGTAGGTATAAGCTCCTGAGCCACCGGTTACCGTGGGTGTAATGGTGCCATTATTGCCCTGGCACGAAACACCGGTGGTGGTGCCTGCAATATTGATTTGCGGGGCCGGTGCTACCGTAGCGCTTGCACTGGTTGTGCAGTGGTTGGCATCGGTAACCGTTACGGTGTAGGTGCCTGCCGTTAAATTTGTAGCCGTAGCGCTGGTTTGTGTTGGTGTGGAACTCCATGCATAAGCAAAACTACCGGTGCCTCCGGAGACGGTGGTGCTGACCTGGCCGTTATTTTCTCCAAAGCAGGTTGGAGAAGTTGGGGTACCTGTAACATGCAATGCGGCAGACGGTTGGGTGATGGTAACAGAGGCCGTAACCGAGCATGCGTTATGGTCTGTTACCGTAACGGTGTAAGTACCGGCGCGTACATTGCTTAAAGTACTATCGGTTTGTCCCCCGCCGCTCCAGGCGTATGTAAATGGAACACCGGCGCCGTGCGCATGCACCGTGGCCGAACCGGTACTGGCCCCGTAACATAAAACGTTATTATTTACCTGCGTAGTAGTTGATATTACATTATTGCAGGTAACGTTTACCGTGCAACCTGTAATAGTGCCTCCCAGGTAAGCAAAGTTGGCGTTGAAAGCCTGGTAGTATATATTGGCAATGGTTGGGTCGTGCATAATAATGGTATTCTCATCATTTCCTTCATTAGCACCAACGGTCCAGTTGTGCGAGCCGGTTAGCACAAGGGGGTCTGAGTTAACGTTACACGCATCAACAATTAAATACTTGTTGTGATAAATAGAGTTGGCTTGTACGTACTCTTTTAAGCGGCTGGCGCCCAACGTGCCCAATAAGGTGGCCCATTGAGAGGTAGGCGTACTTAAAGTAAACTGGTCAATAATGCCCGCTACATCCACACCCGCATTGTATTTGGCATTTATAGGTGGGGCATCCAGGCTTTCAGAAAAAGTATACATGCCGAAGTAGAGCTGCGAGTTGGCGCTGGCAATAGCATCCAGTATGTGGTTGTTGGTACTGTCTGTAGGACTGAAATACAATTCAACTTCAATGCCGTCAATGGTAAAAATATGCGGCCCTAAATCGCTTTTTGCCGAACCAAATTTTTCGCTGGCAGCTACCGGTGTACTACCGCTGCCGCCCCACATTTGGTTAAACTGGGCGGTATAGGCTTTTGCCAACTGCTGGCTTTGTATAAAGACAGTGTTATTAAAGTCCGAGTCATCCTGTTCAAGGCCCCAGTCCATCGATGCGGTATATACCACTGATAAGGTGCTGTCGGCAGCATTGGCGTCTATTATCATAAATTTATCATGCATGATATAGCTGTTAGAATTGGTAGGCCGTGAAACCACATGGATACCCGCGTTTAATCCGGGTACCCCGGTATTGGCCTGCGAGCCGTCATCTACCCACCTTACCACAACCCCGCGGCTGTAAGCATTATTAATGGCGGTACCAATCTTGCCCATGGTGGTACCCTGGGTGTAATCGTATTGCGCTACATCAATACTATATTGTGCCCGGTTGATGTAGGCAACAATAGTGTCTACCGTGGCGCCGCCAATATACTGGGCATTGGTGCCCGATGACACGGCTGTATTAACAGGCCGGTTGAAATAGATATGAAATTTATTTGAAAGCCCGGCATAGGTATTCAATGTGTTAAATATCAACCAAATGAGCAAGGCGCTTTGAGCAATTTTTTTCATATGAGGGATAGCGGTTTTAGTAACTCAGGGCGCCAAATATAGGTAAGCGAAAACTCGCACCGTTAAGCATGAGTAAGCCCATTGTTAAATAAATATGATTTAACGAACTTACTTTAAAGCCAGCCAGCTCATTAAGCCAATGCTGTTTTGCAAAGCCGTTTCATCTACATTAAAGGTGGGTGTATGAATGCCGGAAGTAATGCCTTTTTCTTTATTGCCAACACCCAGCCGGTAGAAACAGGCGGGTAGCTCATGGGTATAATAAGCAAAGTCTTCGCTTCCCATCCTGATTGGCATTTCAATAATATTTTCTGCACCAGTAAATTCTGCGGCATGCTGTTTAGCGTTTGCGGTAACGGTTTCGTTGTTCAATAGCACCGGATAGCCCTTCAATATATTTACCTCACATTTTCCACCATTTTTGGTGGCTATGCTTTCGCAAAGTGCCCTTATTTTTTCATGACGTTCGGCGCGCAGGTTTTCGTCAAAGCACCTTAGCGTACCGGCAATTTCTACATTATCCGGAATTACATTAGTTGCTCCGTTGGCTTCTATTTTTCCAAATGAAAGTACAGTAGGCAGGTCCAGATCGGTTAATGGTTTCAGCGCCAGTAAAATTTCTGCAGCTATTAACAACGGGCTTACAACATGTTGAATTTGCGCAGCATGGCCCCCCTTGCCGATAACCGTTAAATAAATCTCATCGCTGCTGGCCATAAAACGGCCACTGTGGAAGCCGAAACTGCCGGCTTCCAGCTCGGGCGAAACATGTAATCCGAATATTCTGTCGGGCCTCGGATTTTCCAGCACGCCCGCTTTAATCATGGCCCCGGCCCCGCTCGGAATTTTTTCTTCACTGGGCTGGAAAATGAATTTAATGGTTCCCTCCATCTCATCTCTTAATTCAGAAAGAATCATGGCCACACCTAAAAGATTTGCCGTATGTACATCGTGCCCGCAGGCATGCATTTTTCCTGTATTTTTTGAGCAATAATCAACTGCGTTTTGCTCCAGAATGGGTAAGGCATCCATATCTGCCCGTAGCGCGGTACATCTGGATGAAGGGTTCTTCCCCTTTAAAATTCCTACCACACCATTTTTGGCAATACCTGTAAGTACTTCTATACCATCCAGCTTTTGTAACTCATCTGCCACCAGTTTGGAAGTTTGAAATTCTTCCCAGCTTAATTCGGGGTTGGCATGTATTTGCCGGCGCAGTTCAATTACGCGGGGAAAATACTTTGCGGCAAGCGCTTTAATCCTGTCAATCACTGATTTATTGCTTAATTCTGATTTTGTCTTTAACAATAAATGCCCCTGAATAAAGCGGGGTTACCTGCTGCATAAAATAAGTGGCCTCCAGTCTTGTTTTAAAGTCGCCGATTCTCAGTTTATAATAGGGCTCCTCGTATTCAACATACGATTTCAAATCGGGAAAGTCTTTATACATCTGCCCCTTGTTTTTATAAGCATCCGAACGCACATCCGTGTACATGATTTGAATGCGGTAACCATCGCTAAATTCCTTTTTGCGGTTATACTCATCGTACTTAGCGGTTAGCTGGATAATCTTGATATCTTCTTTAACCGAAGCATACTTGTTGCACAAAATGGTGGTATCGCGCGAAGGCGCAATGGCCGAACTGTCCTGGGCTGAACAAAAGAAATTAATTCCAAACAAACATATAACTAACCAAACCAAGCAAAACCTGTATCTCATGACTTACCTGAAATTATGAAACTAAATTAACACCTGAAGAAGTGCCCAGCCTGTCGGCTCCGGCCTCAATTAATTGCAAGGCAAACTCTTTGGTTCTTATGCCGCCGCTGGCTTTAATTTTTATACTTGCAGGAAGGTTGGCCCGTAGCAATTTTACCACCTCAACCGTAGCGCCCTGCTCAATAAATCCCGTTGATGTTTTTACAAAATCGACGGTCATTTCTTTACACAACTCGCAGGCCATTATAATTTCCTCTTTTGTCAGAAGTCCCGTTTCAAGAATTACTTTTAGTTTGCCCCCTCTCAATTGCACAATAGTAGCCACACTGGTTAGCTCGTTTTTCAGGTAATTTTTATCACCGGCCTTCAGGGCAATAATATTAATAACCATGTCAATTTCATCAGCCCCTTCATCAATGGCTCTACGGGCCTCTTCAACTTTGGCCGGCGTATGCGAATATCCCAACGGAAAGCCTACCACGGTAGCCACTTTCACTTTGGTATCCTTAAGCCACAACCGGCATTTACGTACAAAGTAAGGCGGCACACAAACTGCAGCAAATCCATATTCCTTCGCTTCCGCGCAAAGTTTTTTAATCTCTTTTTCTGAAGTGTCGGCTTTTAAAAGGGTATGGTCAATTTTTGATGCAAGATTCATTTTGGTTGTCTTGAGCTATCGAAACCCCGGCATAATGCCAGAGCCGTGTGATAAAAATAGAAAAATACATTTTATACCCTTTCCATTTTTAAGATTGGCACAATATTTATTGTAATAACCAGGGTCATGTGCCTGTATATTAACATTTGCCATGGTAGTTTTTAAAATAACCGCAATCAGTATATTTACATACCCATAAACTAAAGTGAAACAACCCTTTAAAGTATTTGTTATCCTTATTGTGTTCTCCCTCACCTTTACTCAGTGCAGAGACCATGCCGTCTACATAGACAGCCACTTTGTTGGGGTATGGGATGGTACGGATGGCGTAAGCACTTTCGTGCTAAGCATCGATAACCAAAGCAATGGCTTTTGGCACCAGAATAACCACGGCGTGTTTTCAACAGCACAGGGTATTGCCAGGGTTAAACACGGTAAATTATACATTGGCTTAAAACCATTTGATATTAATGAGTACCCGGCCCAGGATACCTCGGGTAACTTGCTGATGATACTTTCGGGTATTACCTATCAGCGGCAATAGCGTCGGTGCTTATTTAAAATAGAGCGGGCGAAACATTTGTTTCGCCCGCTCTATTTTAAATATTGTTGTTTGAATTTTTATTGAACGTCAGAGGTGTTTCTAATTTCTAATTGTACCCCATTATTCTGAGCTAGGATGCAGGTTATGCTAACAGCACTGGTTGGGAAAGAAGTGGAGGCAAAAGAAGCAGTGCTTAGTGTATTTAATGCTGCTGTACCTGTTCCGTCGCTTATGTTATGGCTGCCCGAGTAAGTTCCGGCCACGCCGCCATTGATGGTGGCGCCGGTTATTTGTACCAGCGTAGATTCCCAGGCCGAAGCATTTTGGTTTACCTGGGCAACTGTTGCAGTACGTGGCGTAACAGTTCCTGTTCCGCTTTGTGTAGCATTGCTTACGGGTATGTTGGTTATTTGCAGGCCGCCGTTCGTTTTTACCAACAACATACTAGAAAGATTGAGTGTAATGTTGGCCCCTAAAGCAAAGCTATGTGCACTGGTAAAATGAACTTCCATTCCACCGGTAGCATCTTGTACAAACAAATCGGTATTGGCAATATTGCCGTTGCTTCCATCAGAGATAACAATGCCGGTAATGGTGGTTGCGTTAGGCAAGGTAACCGGCGAACCGGTATACAATGCCCTTAACTGGGCGATAGAAAGATTGTTTTGTTGCTGATTACAATTAGGGCCATTGAGTGATAAGTCGCTGGGGTCGCGGATAACTACCTGCGGACCATTATAAGCACTGCCCAGGCAAATAAACTTTCCGTTACCTGAAGGGGAATGCAGTGTGGCGAAATCTGCGTAGCTGCTGGTGTAAACCACCACATCCTCTCCGTTACAATCATTCAATTGAATTCCATAGCCGGTGGCATACGGAATATTACGTGAGTTAAGCGCAAATTCCACATCGTCAAATTCGAGCAACTCGCTTTGATAGGCATTGTAGTTGGCGGCATAGGTTGCCAGGGTAATAACTTTGGGTGCAACCTGTATACCCCATTTGCCGGGGAAAACGTACTGATCTAAAATACCGGGAGGGATAGCGCCCGGAGTACTGGTAGGGGTTATATATGAACAAATTTCGTACAAGCCCTTATCCGATGCGATATAAAGCCCGTTCAGTTTAATAAATACCCTCCTGCCAACAGGGTAAGTATTATATAATCCTGTGGTAGCGACTGATAAAATAACTCCGCCAGTTGAGTCTTCAATGGCAAGCTGTTTGTATAAGTTGCCCGAACTGTCATCTCCAACTACGATACCCGAGATAACCAGGTTTTCGGTTACGTGGTAGAAACTGCCTCCACCGGCATTTAGCCGCCCTATCAGCGAATCGATGGAGAAATTGACCGTAATATTTGGGTCAGAGCCTCCTGCCGGCGGAGAATCCAACTTATCTTTTACGCAAGATGAAAAGCCTGCTAAAAAGGCAAGGGCGATAAGAGTTATGATTGTTTTTTTCATAAGTGTCAGTTATTTTAAGGGCAGGGAGTTCCTGTTAAGAAAATATCGGTGGTGTCGCGTATGGTTAACTGTGGAGCTCCTCTGTATACTCCATAAATGCAAAGCAACTTGCCGTTACCCGTAGGCGCCTTTGAACCAGCGAAATTGGCGTAACCACTGGTATAAACCACGGCCGTATTATGGCTGCAATCTTCTAATGTCAGCGAACCCGATGATAGAGTTACAGGGTCGGCATAAGGCTGGCCTGCGCTGCTACCAGGTTGAAACTGAACGTTGTCCAGTTCAATCAATTCACTTTGATAGGTATTTAAATTAGTGGTGAATTGCGGGATGGTTGTAACCACCGGCACTACCGGTATGCCCCATTTGCCGGGAAAAATCAACAGGTTTTCATTGGCGGTGGCAATACCGCTGTACGAACCATCGCTGTTAACATAACCTATTAGTTCGTAATTCCCTTCGTACTGGGCAACATACAGGTTTCTTAGTTTGATAAATAGTCGTCTTCCCACAGGATAGGTGGTATAAAGGTCGGAACCGTTGATGGTTAAAGTAATGCCACCGGTAGAGTCCTGAATAATCAATTCTTTATAAAGATTTCCTGAACGGTCATCGCCTGTAACTATAGCCGAGATAACATAGTCCTGGCTAATTTGGGTAGGGCCATTAGCGTATAAGGCCTTAATGGCCGAAATTGAATAGTTTACTGCAATATCCGGGTCGGCGTTAACAACCGGAGGCGTGGTGTATTTTTCTTTAACACAGGAAGATATTCCTGCTAAAAAAACAACCGTGAAAAAGGCAATGATATATTTATTCATAAGCTTACGTTAATCGTATTTTATTTGGGTTCCTTTTACCTGATTTTTTTAGAACATTCTGAAAGCTACACTCAACAAATAGTTGGCTCCATACGAGTAAATGTATTTGTTGGGGTAATAAGCCAGGTTCCTGGTTTTAAAATCAAAATTATACTGCTCGTACCCACTGGTAATAAAGTTGCGATTGTTATTCATGTTGCTCACATTTAAGCTAAACACCAGGTAGTATTTATATTTCTTCATTTTGGCAAACTGGTTGTTCATTAACCAGCTATATCCCGCAAACATATCCATGGTAAAAGCTCCGGGAAGTTTTTCCTGGGTTAAAATCTGCTGCCATAATGTTGAGCTTGGGTCAAGGTTAGCAACCGCTTCTGTAGTCATACGGGCAGGGTTAAGAGTTACCCAGTTATTGCCGTAGTAGTTAAAATACAAATCAACATACCATGCCTGTGGCGAGTGGTAGCTTACCCCCAGTGTGGTAGCCAGTTGCGGTGAGCCACCCACGTTGTAATTTTTCCAGTAAACCGTTTCACCGCTTTCAATAGTTGATGAGTTGTTATCATCTGTTACCGTAGCATAGGCACGGTCAGTATAAATTGATTTTGCCAGTGTTCCGACGGCGGTTACGCTAAAGCCCTTGTATACCTTGGCATCAAATGCTACCTCTCCACCTAAATGGCGGGTATTTACATTGGTCAGGGTGTAGTTTACATAGGTAGCTAAGTCATCATCATAAAAGCTGATGGTTTGGGTTTGGTTGTTAAACTGAGAAACGAAAAAACTGGCTCTTAATTTAATGATGGGCGATTTATACATGTACCCGGCTTCACCGGCATATACCTGTTCGCTTCCCAAACCCGGTGCTAGTTGTTCGCGGGTTTCAGCTGAAACATAAGCATCGGTAATAAAAGGAGCTTTGGTATAATAAGCACCATTGGCATACAGAGAGTTTTGGGCATCTATTTTATACGTAATGCCGGCTTTAAACGCATAATTCAGGAAGTTTTCAGCGGCTGATTTTCCGTACGAGCTGTCAGGAAACAAACCGTTTCTGAACAGACCGTTTCTCCAGAAAGAAGTAAACTTCAATTCGGCGGCGGCAAAGAAATCAACGTGTTTGAAGTGGAACTGTGGTTGAATCCAGCCGGTGGCGTTGTGCTGAACCGTTATATAATCGTAACCGTATTTATCGCCAACAGTGCATAGTTGGTTAGGGTTGTTCAGGTTATTTTGTGCGGCGGCTGAGCTATCGGGGTAGTTTAACTGCGCATATTGATTAACGTCTACCCAATATTTGCCACCTAATAAGTCGGCTACCTGCTCATAGTTTTCAGCGGTCTCCAACTGGTAACTCAAACCCGCCTGCAAGCTGATGTTATCAGTAAGTTTATTGTCGTTAACCAGGTTTAAATTAAACCGTTTTTGGTCGTTTACACTTTTGTATTGCATGTAAAGACTCTGGTTAATCAGGGTAGGCACTCCCTGTGCATTTGGCACCAGGTCGTAGTTATTGTGGTTTACCGCGTACATGTTATCCCAGTTTATCTGGCGCTGGTTAACATTTTGACGCCATGCCTGCTCGGCAAGTGCTTGCTGTACACTGTCGGTCAAATAGCTGGGCATGTATTTATAATAGTCAGGCTTGGGGGTAGGTGCATTGGTATAGTCAAGCCCGGTTTTTGTGTTTTTGCCAAATGCAAAACCTATGGCAGAAGTTAGTGACGATTTGGTGTTTATTTTCCAATGGTCAGTCAGAATAAACTGGGGTTGAAAATTGTTACGGATGTTAGCGTTGCGCATAACGCCGTTTTGATATCCCCAGCCCGGGTTATAATAATTGCTTCCTGCCAAACCATAAGCCTCGGCAGTTGAAGCAACCGCCAAACCCTCACGCGTTGGCGCTCCGTATGAAGTAAAGCTCAAAACATTTTTGTTACCAAAATGCTTATCTACCGAAAAGTGATAAGCGTACGCATCCATAAATGTTCCGGGCACATAACCATTATCAGCCCACCGGCGGGTGAAAGAGGCGGTAACCGCCCATCCACTCTTTAAAACGCCTGTTGAGTAAGTAGCCATAAGCCTGTTACGGAAATTGCGGTCGGCCACCCCATAAGAAACGGTAAGGCCTTCGCGCTGGGCTGATGCAGCAGTGTTTAATGAGTAAGTTCCTCCCACGCCGCCAAACGAATTATCGTTGGCCCCTAAACCGATAGTGATATCGCGGTTATGGGTAATATTGGTTAACCCCGCCCAGGTTCCGGTAAGTCCGTTACCTGTGTAGAGATCGTTTACCGGTATTCCGTTCATAAAAACCTCAAATTGATTAAATCCAAGTCCGCGAATTCTGAAGCGGGCCTCGCTTTGCACAAACGATGTGGTAGCCACGAAAACATCGGTTGAAACACCAATGGCGCTGGCAATGTTCTGGTCGGCCAAATCTTTAGACTCAACATCGGTAATGGTAACCGTTGGAACATCTTCTATTTGTGCTTTGTCACGTGCATCTTCTCTTTCTACCACGGCTTCAGAAATGCGCAAGCCTACGGACCCTACTACCACCTCAGGTTGATTAACCTGGATAAGTTGGGAATACGCGCTATGCCCTGACTCCCGTATTTCAATGGTGTATTGACCATAAGGCACACCTTTTATAATAAATACGCCATCGGCATTAGTATTGGCTCTAAAATCAGTTCCTACCAAAACCGCCGTTGCAGTATCTAATACTTTTTGAGACAGCTCATCTTTTACCAGTCCTTTAACTGTAGCGGTTTGGGCAAAAGCGGCTACAGATGCCATCGTAAACAATATAAATAGAATCTTCTTCATGAAACTTTTTTGGTTAATAAGGGAGGGCAAAAGTATAATTTTATATAAGAGGGCAAATTCGCGTGATTAAAATCATGGTTAAGGAATCATTAATTAATGGGAAATATTTTAAGAATGCCCCTTTTGTCTTCGGACAGATATTCGATTTGAACAATCAGCTCCGGTAATTGTGTATAACTTAAATCCTTGTCGTGTTAATTAACGGAATGATAAAACCATGAAAAATAGTGGAGCTTTTAAATTACTAGCTTTGGCGCCCTTATCTTAATAACCATGATGAACAAACGCAATTTTAAGCTTAAACCGTTTTTTTTGTTGGCGGTTGCCATATGTCTGATAACCAGCCTTAGCTCGTGGGGAATATGGGGGCACGAACATATTAATCGCTCAGCAGTGTTTGCATTACCCGAAGAAATGCGCGGATTTTATTATAACCATATTGATTTTGTTACGGTAGAGTCTACCGGCCCCGATATGCGGAAATATTTGTTTAGTGATAAAAACGAAGGTCCCCGCCATTTTATCGATATTGAAATGTTTGATAAACCTATTGACAGTTTGCCCCGCACTACTGCTGACAGAACTAAGATTTACCCGGATAGCCTGATGCAGAAATCGGGTTACCTGCCATGGTATATACAGGATTTGATGACCAAACTTACCAAAGCTTTTAAGGATAAACACAAAAGCGAAATACTATTGCTGTCAGCCGACCTCGGTCATTACCTGGGTGACGCCAATATGCCTTTGCACACTTCGCTTAACTATAATGGTCAACTGACCGGGCAAAACGGAGTTCATGCACTTTGGGAGTCGCGTTTACCTGAAATGTTTGGTGATGGTTATAACCTTCATACACCTGAGGCAAAATATATAGATGATGTGACGAAAGAAACATGGTTGCTAATGAAGAGGACACATAATTTGAGCGATTCACTTTTGGCAGCCGACAAAAAGGTGCGGCGTACTTTACCAGAGGATAAATGGTTCAAAAAAGATGACCAGGGAAATGTTCTGAAAAGATTTAACGACCCGGTTCACAGTGATGAGTATGCAAAAGCTTTTCATGAGGCGCTGCACGGAATGGTTGAAGACCAATTGAGAAATTCGATTACAACCGTTGCTGACTATTGGTATACGGCCTGGGTAAATGCGGGAAAGCCTGATTTAAGCAAATTGGACGACAAAGATTTGACTGAGCAGAACAAGACTGCTTTAGCTAAAGAATACGCAGCCTGGAAGAAAGGGAAACTGCTAAATATGAAAACGGACAGGGAGTATTAGGATTAGCCTTTATAGTCCATTTTGCCCCGTACCAAATCAGCAAAACCATGGAACACCAGCACAAATGGGTTATGGCTGACAAAACCCGTAGTAATACCATATTCTACGGCCTCTGTTTCTGCCTGGTAAGTACCAAACATGCGGTCCCATATCATTAAAACGCCGCCAAAGTTTTTATCAATGTAAATGGGATTGCTGCCATGATGCACCCGGTGAGCTGAAGGTGTATCCAGAATTCCCTCCACATATGGGATTTTGCCGACTGCCTCGGTATGCAGAAAAAGCTGGTAGATAAGATTAATACTAAAGCTGATAGCCACATATAACGGCGGAATACCTAATAAAACAATAGGAATAAAAAAGTAAGGTGTTATGAGCGAGCTAAACCAGTTGAGCCTGTAAGCAGTGGTAAAATTCATCCATTTGCTGGAGTGATGAATTAAATGAAAAGCCCAGAAGAACTTTATTTGGTGCGAAATGAGGTGAAACCAATAATATGAGAAATCGGTAGCAATAAAGGCCAGTACGAAAACCCAACCGTTCAGCGGCAAATGAAAAAAGGCGAAGCGGGAAATAAATCCTAATACCGCCAACTGGTATCCTACAGTAAGTGCCTTGCTTAAAATGTATCCAATCAAAATAACCGTATTCGAAAGGCTTTCTTTTAAGTTAAACTGTTGGCGGCGTTTGCGGTAAACCCATATTCCCTCAATAATAATTAAGCCAAGTACAAACACCAGAAACAGCGGATAGTAAGAGCCCAAAACATGTTTCATAAAAAATAATTTTTTGTGGAGCCGAATGGAAGCATTTTAAAACACAGCTAAGATATGTAATGGGCCTTGAAGGTTTAAACCGGCATCATTCATATTTTCCGAAACGGTATTTTTAAGACATGAAACGTAACAAAGCATGGGTCCTAATAAAGCTCCGGTCTTTGAGGCTCGCTGTATTTCTTTAGTTTTGCCCCGTGCAGAATAAAATTTCTCTTAAAAATCCGGTATTCAGGTATATAGCAGATGCGGCTGAAGAATTACATTACGAAACCTATGCGGTAGGCGGCTATGTGCGCGATCAATTGCTGGAAAGGGAATGCAAAGATATTGACTTTGTTTGTGTAGGGAGCGGCATGGAGCTGGCAGAAAAAGCTGCCGCGAAAATAGACCCCAGGCTTCATGTAACGGTGTTCAAAAATTTTGGTACTGCGCAATTCAGGTGGCAGGATTTGGACCTGGAGTTTGTGGGGGCCAGAAAAGAATCTTACCAACGCGATTCGCGTAAACCTATTGTTGAAGAAGGTACCCTACAGGACGACCAAAACCGGCGAGACTTTACCATTAATGCTCTCGCGGTAAGTTTGAATAAGCATAATTACGGTGAGCTGATTGACCCGTTTAACGGGGTTGAGGACCTGGAAAATAAAATCATCCGTACGCCCCTCGATCCGGATATTACATTTAGCGATGATCCTTTGCGGATGATGCGGGCAATCAGGTTTGCCTCGCAACTTGGCTTTACCATTAAGCAGGATACTTTCGACTCTATTAAGCGGAACGCTGAGCGGATAAAAATCATATCCCAGGAACGGATTACAGACGAGTTGAACAAAATCATTTTATCGCGGGTCCCGTCTGTAGGTTTTAAGTTGCTTGACGAATCAGGTTTGCTGAAAATTATTTTTCCCGAAATGGTGAAGCTCAAGGGAGTGGAGGAAATTGAGGGCAAGGGCCATAAAGATAATTTCTACCACACTTTGCAAGTGCTGGATAATGCTTCGAAATACTCTAACGATTTGTGGTTGCGTTGGTCGGCTATTTTGCATGATATAGCCAAACCCCCCACCAAAAAATTTGTAGAGGGTGAGGGTTGGACATTTCATGGCCATGAAGTTTTAGGCAGTAAATGGGTGCCTGGTATTTTCAGACGACTGAAGTTGCCAATGGGCAATGAAATGAAATTTGTTCAAAAGCTGGTATTCCTGCATCTGCGGCCCATTGCGCTGACGAAAGAAGAAATCAGTGATTCGGCATTACGTAGATTGTTATTTGAGGCCGGTGATGATATTGAAAGCCTGTTATCGCTTTGCGAAGCCGACATCACTTCTAAAAACCGCGAGAAAGTAAAGCGCTATTTGCAAAGGTTTGAAACCGTGCGCGAGAAGCTGAAAGAAGTGGAAGCGAAGGACCAGGTAAGGAACTTTCAGCCCCCGGTTTCGGGCGAGCTGATTATGGAAACATTTGGGATAAAACCTTCCCGGGAAATCGGCATTATTAAGGAGGAAATCAAAGAAGCAATACTTGACGGAAAAATCCGCAACGATTACAACGAGGCCTATGCAATGATGCTTGAACTGGGTGGAAAGCTCGGTTTAAAGGTAGCGGGCAAACCATGAACACAGACACCAAATATCTGATTGTTGTTTGCGGGCCAACGGCCGTGGGTAAAACCGCCCTGTCGGTTGATATTGCCAGGCACTATGGTGCTGAGATTATTTCCGCCGACTCGCGCCAGTTTTACCGCGAAATGAATATTGGCACAGCAAAACCATCAGCTACAGAGCTGGCTGCGGTGCCTCATCATTTCATCAATAATATTTCTATCCACACCAAAAACTATAGTGCCGGAAAATACGAGCAGGAGGTGCTTGAGTTTTTAGATGAGTATTTTAAAACTAAAAGCATAGCGGTATTAACAGGCGGCTCGGGCTTGTTTATTAACGCAGTTTGCAGTGGCTTTGATACGTTCGAAGCCACAGACTTTAAACAGCAAATTACGGCCCGCACCTTTTTGAACGGAAAAGATTTAAGCTGGCTACAGCAGGAGTTGGAGCGCACTGACCCTGAGTATTATGCCATAGTAGACAAGAAAAACCCGGTGCGTTTAATCAGGGCATTGGAGGTGATATTTACCACGGGCAAAAAATATTCGGAACAACGCATTGGCAAAAAAGCCGAGCGCAATTTTACCAGCATAAAAATCGGACTTAACCTGGAGCGGGAAAAATTATATGCGCGTATTAACCAGCGGGTAGATGGTATGATGAAGGCGGGCTTGTTAGAAGAGGCAAAAGAGCTTTACACTTTCAAAAAGCTGCACACCCTTAACACCGTCGGCTACCAGGAATTGTTTGATTATATCGAAGATAAGTTAACGCTGGAGCAAGCGGTTGAATTGATTAAACAAAGCACCCGGAACTATGCCAAACGCCAGCTAACATGGTTTAAAAAAGATAAGGGCATTTTCTGGTTTGGCCCCGAAGAGAAAGAGGAAATAATTAGATATATAAATGCACAAATAGCATTGCCACAAAGACAAGAAGAAATAGCCAGGAACACAGAAGAGTAAATGTGCTAAACACAGGTTTTATGGTTACAAATAGAAGAAGAAATTTGAAGAAGAGTATGACTGGTCCTGTGCCTGAAAGATGAAATGACATTTTTAAAGTTTGTATTCTTGGCTGTTTCTTGGTGCCTTTTTGGCAGATTTAGTTTTGTATTTCTTAGCATCATTGCGGCAAAAAATAAGTGAAAGACATAGTCAATAAATACCTGGCCATACATAGGGTCATCATCTACCTGATGATGATTGATGTTTCCATGCAGTTCATCAATGCGGCTTTTACCTTGCTGTTGAATTATGAAATGCTGGACCATGGTTTTAAGGATTATGAAATAACCTCCATGGTAGGCAACCGCTACTTAACGGTTTTGTTATGTGCTTTTCCCCTCGCCATTGTGGCCAAGGGAAAGAAGTTGAAACCATTTTTAATGGCCGGCGCAATTTCATCGCCCATTGTTGCGCTGTTATTAATCTGGGGTATCCACACGCATAATACAGAGTTGATTAGAACGCTGATGGCCCTGTGGGGAGTAACTTTTTCGTTGGTACAGATACTGGTGCTGCCATACATGCTGCTCAACGGCAATAAGGAACATGAAACGGAATCTATTGCCTTATTCTTTTCAGCGGGCAACTTTACCATTATTGTTGTCGGTTTATTCAGCTATGTGTTACCGCTCATTCATTCCGTTTTTTCAACGGAGGTGCTGCTCATTATTTATTCTGTGGTAGGTTTTACAGGGGTGTACTTTGCCCGGCAGTTGCCTGAGGAAGAAAATATCGGCACAAAAATTCCAATTTATAACCTACATAGTGATTATGATTGGGGCCTTATTTTTCAGGCGGCTATCCCTACTTTTATTATCGCATTTGGGGCCGGGTTTACCATTCCTTTCATCAACCTTTTTTTTAAAAACGTGCATGGAATGGAAGCCGGACATTTTTCGCTCATGAATTCGTTTGCCTTTGCGTTGGTGGTTATTACCGCGTTTCTCATTCCCGAAATAAAAAAACGTTATGGCTACCAGGTGGCGATAACCCTGGTGCAATGTTTTGCCGTGCTGGCCCTGTTTATTATGGGCACCACCGAATGGTATAAGGCTTTACCCATAGGTGTGGTGGTGGCAGTAATCGCCTTTATCGTTCGCCAACCATTTATGAATATGGCCGGGCCAATGACTTCGGAACTAACTTTGAATTATGTGGGTGAAAAAAACCGTGAAATGATATCAGCAATTAACGCAGCCATTTGGAGCGGTTGCTGGTTTGCCAGCGCCAAAATATTCTCAATTTTAAGAGAAGAAGACATTGCCTATTCTAACATTATTTTCATTACTGTGGCATTTTACATTGTAGGCGTAGCCTGGTACTACTGGCTGATAAAAGCCCACGAAAAGAAAATTGCTTCCCATGGTTAGAATTGGCTTAATAAGCGATACCCACAGTTATCTAGACCACAAAATATTCGAAGTATTTAAGGACGTAGATGAGATTTGGCATGCCGGCGACATTGGCACCCTGGAATTGGCCGAAACCCTGAAAGGCTTTAAACCCTTTTATGCGGTTTACGGCAACATCGATAGCAAGGATATTCGCATTGAATATCCGCTCAATCTTGAATTGCAGCGCGAGGGATTTAAAATACTGATTACCCATATAGGAGGTTACCCCGGTAATTATGAGCCCAAGGCAAGAAGAAAGATTGAAGAGGTGAATCCCGATATTTTTATCTGTGGTCATTCACACATCTTAAAAGTGATGCGCGATGCGCAACATAACAACATGATTGTGATGAACCCCGGGGCTGCAGGCGTGCAGGGGTTTCATAAAGAAAAAACGGTTTTACGGTTTACTTTAAACAACAAAAAGGTCGAGAATTTAGAGGTGGTTGAGCTGGGTAAAAGAGGCGCGATTATATGAAAAAGCCACGTAAATCGGACAGAGAAAATAATTACCCTAAAAATATTAATATTGCACCCTCATGGAGAAATCTGTTCAGCAGGATTTATTGAAAAAGGCTTTCAGCATTAAAAAGCGCTTTTTAGGCATGTATAAGGCTGCCAATGCGGGTCACGTGGGCTGTTCATTGTCCGTGGCCGAAATTATCACCTTTGTGCGTTTTGGATGGATGAAGGATACGGACGAAATTATCCTTTCGAAAGGACATGCAGCGGCTTCTATCTATTCTATGCTGGCGGAAGAAGGCGTTTTAAGCGAGGATGACATTAAAACCTTCTATAAAAACAACACTTACCTGGCTGCTCACCCACCCGTAAATAAGTTAAAGCGAGTGCCATTTGCTACGGGTAGCCTGGGACATGGGCTTTCAATTGCAGCTGGCCTGGGACTTGCCAACAAGCTTAAAAGAACCGACAAAAAGATTTTCTGTATTACCTCTGATGGCGAAATTAATGAAGGTTCAACCTGGGAGGCAGCTTTGTTTATTGCACATCACAATTTAAAAAACGTGGTTTGGCTGGTTGACAGAAATAAATTGCAGGGTTTCGGCAGAACGGAAGATGTAATGAAACTGGAGCCGCTTGACAAGAAGCTGGCAGCTTTTGGATTTAATGTTGTGCTTGCGGATGGCCATGATTTTTTATCATTGGAAGAAGCAAAGGGTAAAGCGTTAAAGGCTGAAATTCCGACCGCCATTATCTGCAACACCACTAAGGGACGCAGCTGGAAATCATATGTGGATACATTAGACAGCCATTACCTGCCTCTGAAAGATTTCCATTATGACGAAGTACTGGTCGATTTAGAAACCGATTACAATAATCAAACAGGCCAGCTTTAGGCTCTAACATATGCGCGTAGAATTTGCTGATTCCATGATTAAGTTTTTCGATACCCATCCGCAAATGGCTTTTATAACGGGTGATTTGGGGTATATGGCGCTTGAAAAAGTGCAGCAAAAATTTGGTGAGCGTTTTATCAATGCCGGTGTGGCTGAACAAAATATGGTTACTGTGGGGGCGGCTTTAGCGCACGAGGGTTTTATACCCTGGCTTTATAGCATATCCCCATTTGTTACTTTACGACCTTACGAGCAGATAAGAAATGATGCTTGTCTGCACGACTTACCGGTAAAGCTGGTGGGTAATGGTGGCGGCTATGGTTATGGTATTATGGGGGCCACGCATCACAATATTGAAGATATTGGCGCTCTGCGCCTGCTGCCTAATATGCGCGTGTATGTTCCATTTACTGCAAGCGATGTAGAGCAGGCCATTGAACAAATGCTGGCCGACCCACATCCCAACTACCTGCGTTTAAATGTGGGGGCAAAAATTAAACAGGGAGTGGCACCTTTTAGCCAGTGGCGGAAAATAAAATCAGGTACGAAGGGAACAGTTGTTGGAACAGGCCCGGTGCTTGAAAATATTTGTAACCTCGACCTCGCTGAGGACCTGGAAATATGGGTGGTAAGTACTTTTCCTATTCAAGATGTTCCGGCCGGGTTAATTGAATCTATCAACGCTACGCAAAAGCTGGTTACTATTGAAGAACATGCAGGCGAATGTGGTTTGCGCGAAACTTTGTCGTATCACATCATGAATAAACTGAACGCCCCCATAAAAATGCTGGCCCTTTCAGCGGGTGGTTACATTAGCGGTAAATACGGCGACCAAAAATTCCACCAGGCTGAAAATAACCTGGGTGGCGAGGGACTG
>Ga0316217_10001041_pt1 | contig 37467 bp, 36 predicted proteins | sample 1anoAmetaG_FD_203633 | JGI IMG/M metagenome (GOLD analysis project Ga0316217, IMG submission 203633) | Freshwater microbial communities from Trout Bog Lake, Wisconsin, USA - 1anoA | ecosystem: Environmental > Aquatic > Freshwater > Lake > Hypolimnion/Profundal zone | place: USA: Wisconsin...
ATCTTCAGAATCTGTTTGGGATCCACGGCGATTGCGCGCGGGTCCTTCTTGGCGCCGTACAGCACCGCGGGAATCATCCCGGTGGTGCGCAAACGGCGCGCGGCGTTTTTGTCGGAAGCTTCACGCATCTTTGCTTCCACGGTGTTCGTTGCAGTTGCGGTTGCCATCAGTCCGTTCCTTCTACGTCTAAGTTCACGTCTGGAATCACTTCTAAGCCGCAGCGCGCTGCATGCGCGCCCAACCTAGCTAAACAGCTTGCTCACCGAAGTCTCCTCGTGGATCGACTGGATCGCACGCGCGATGAGACCGGCAATCGAAAGCACCTTGATCTTCGGTTCCTTCTGTCCCGCCTCGCTCAGCGGAATGGTGTTCGTCACGATCAACTCTTTCAAATTCGACTTGGAAATTCTCTCCAGCGCCGGACCCGAAAGCACGGCATGAGAGGCGCAGGCATAGACCGAAACCGCGCCGTTATCCAGCAGCGCCTGCACGGTCTTCACCAGCGTTCCCGCCGTGTCCACAATGTCATCCAGGATCAGGCAGGTGCGCCCGCGCACATCGCCGATCACGTTCATCACTTCGGTTACGTTGATTTCCGTGCGCCGCTTGTCGACGATCGCCATGGGAGCATCCATCTTCTTGGCAAAGAAGCGGGCGCGTTCCACGCCGCCGGCATCGGGCGAGATCACCGTCAGGTTGGGCAGTTGCGCCTTGCGGAAGTGGTCCACCAGCACGGGCGAGGCAAACAGGTGGTCCACCGGAATGTTGAAAAAGCCCTGAATCTGCGGGGCGTGCAGATCGACCACCAGCGCGCGGTTGGCGCCGGCGGTGGTCAGCACATCGGCCACCAGCTTGGAGCTGATCGGAACCCGCGGCTTGTCCTTGCGGTCCTGCCGGGCGTAGCCGAAATAGGGAATCACCACGGTGATGCGCCGCGCCGATGCGCGCTTGAGCGCGTCGATGATCAGCAGCAGCTGCATCAGGTTGTGCGAGACCGGATCGCAGGTCGGCTGCACGATGAAGACATCGGCGCCGCGCACGTTCTCCAGAATCTGCACGTAAATTTCGCCGTCGGAAAATTGGGTCAGAAACGTCTGGCCCAGCGGCAGCCCGAGGAAATCACACACCTCTTTGGCGAGTGCCGGATTGGCGGTGCCGCAGAAGATTCTCAACTTATCCTCCCGGCGGGTGAGCACCGGCTTCTTGTCGCCCTTGGGCTGTTCGGCGGCCTTGGCAGCCGTGGCTGCTCCCGTTTCGGGCGCCGTCTGCGTGGCTTCGGTTGTGGCTGTCGCTACCATCGGGTTCGCTACTGGTTCCATTCGCTATCTCCGCTATGGGGACTGTTTTTTCCCCGCTTGATTCGCGTCCTGCTCCGGGCCGGCCGCCGTGACACGAATCACGGCACGGCTGCCCTGGAAACGGCACTGCCTGCGTTTATTCTCTGACCTGGGATTCTGGCTGGGCGGCCAGGATTCGAACCTGGACGAAGTGCTCCAAAGGCACTTGACCTACCATTAGTCTACCGCCCAGTGAGGCAAGGTTCGCCGAAGCGCCGTGCGCTGCGGCCGGAGCAGCTTATCTGCCGCATACCCGCCGCCAAGCTAGCTCACAAACATCTGCGCGCGATACTGGCTGCGCGGCAGCGTTTCGGTGACAGTGGTTGCCAGTCCTTCGGCGCTCATCCGTTCGGCTGCCTGCAGCGCGCGTTCGCGGCTGCGGAACAAACCGAACATGGTCGAGCCCGATCCGGACAGCGAAGCATAATCGGAGCCTTCGCGCTCGAGCACTCGCTTCACATCGCGCAATTCGGGATATTGAGGAAAGACGACTCGTTCAAAATCGTTTTCTATCCCGGCTCGGACGAGGTCGAGAAGCGGATTCTCGGCCCGGTCCCCGTCATCATCGGCGGGAACACCGGTTACATCCAGGGTTAAACCATTGTTGCTGAAACCCAGGTTGCTCAGCCACTCAAACGCCGAGCGGTTGAACTTAGATAGTGTAACGGAGCCGTTGGGGTGCGTCAAATCCTCCGGCTCGTTCCGGCTCGCCAGGAACGCGTCCCAGTCGCGGAATGCCTGCGGCGTGGAGACCGCAACCGGCGGGGTGACCAGCACGCAGGCGACGGCGGGAAGATCGGCCAGCGGATAGACCTGCTCGCCGCGTCCGATGCCGAGCACGCTGCCGCCCAGCAGAAACAGCGGAAGATCGGAGCCGACTTCGGCGGCGATGCGCAGCCGCTCCTCAGCCGCAAGCCGCTCCTTCATTTCGCGCTCCAGGGCGAACAGGGTGGCAATGGCGTTGGAGGAGCCGGCGCCGAGTCCGCCCTGCACCGGGAGTTTTTTCTCGATGGTGATGACCACCTTGGCGCGCTGCTTCCAGTGGCGCAGCATGCGGTCGGCGACGCGGTAACAGGTATTGGTTTCATCGCAGGGAACCTGCGGATTTTTGCAGCGGATCTCGATGCCGGAGCCGCGCGAGGCCTCCACGCGAATCATGTCGTGCGCGGCCACCGTCTGGTAGATCGTCTCCAGGGCATGGAAGCCGTCGGCACGCGGCGGCCCGATGGCGAGACCGAGATTGATCTTGGCAAAGGAGCGGACGGTGACGGGCATGGCTACGATTCTACGCGACGGGAGGCAGGAACGCTTGGGGATGGAAACCCGGCAAAGCATTGGCGAATAGGTGAATCGTTTCGAAACGGGAAGTTAGGAATTTGAGCTTGATTGCGCAATAACGCACGCCAATTCTGGTTCACTCCGGACAATGCGTGGTCGGCGCAAATGTCTATGGCTGTGAGACTTAGGTTCGCTGGTGAGGCGGCCAGGAAATAATTTTCCGCCGCTTTGCTAACGAATGAAATGTGGCCACGTCTAACAGGCATACGAAACCTCCTTGCACCTTTGAGACGCGGACATGGTCCGCGCCTTCTTTTTTTGCGCGGCGCTTTGAGGCAATCCTTGAGAGCTCGGCCAGGGGGCGGCATATTTTTTCCGCCCGTCTGCTAACGAATCAAATATGGGTGCGTCTAACAAGCATACGAAACCTCCTTGCACCCCTGAGGCGTGGACACTGTCCGCGCCTAACTTTTTGCCTTCGACGTTCGCGTGTTATTTGCGCGAACGTGGAGCGCGGGCGAATAGCAGGACCAAATAATTCTGAGGGTAATGCTGCGCAGGCTCCGGGGCGTTGGACGGGGTGCGCGGGTTTTCGGCATCGTCTATGATGAGACCGTAAGAAAAAGCGGCGGAATGCAGATGTGGAGTGCGTTGGCGCGACAAAATACTCCCGGGCAGGCAGCCGGAACGAAGGAAGGCACGAGGGCAATGATGCGGATAAAGACAAGGATGCTGGGTGTGGCGGCGTTGGTGATGATGATGGCTGCGGCGGCGTGGGCCGCCGGCGACACGAGCTCGCTGCGTCCGCCGCCGGGGCACCGCATGGCGCTGGTGGCCTTCGAAGACCTGGAATGCCCGATGTGCGCCCGTGCCGAGCCGCTGCTGGAGCAGGCCGAGCGCAACTACGGAATTCCGCTGGTACGCCACGACTTCATCATCCCAAGCCACCCGTGGAGCATGGAAGCGCACATCATGGCGCGCTACTTCGATACCCAATCGCCGCACCTGGGCGATGAGTTCCGGGCGTACATCTTTGCCAACCAGGCCGCGATCTACAAGGCGAACCTGCGGGAGTGGGCGGACAAGTTCGCCGCCTCCCACCACACGGCGCTGCCGGCCTTCTACGACCCGACCGGCGCGCTGCGTGCCAAGGTGGAGGCCGACACCCAACTGGGACGGCAGGTCGGCATCCAGCACACTCCGACAATTTATGTAGTAACCGATTCCGCGCAGGAGCCGTTCGTGGAAGTACCCGACCAGACCAAGCTGTTTGAGACCATCGAGCAGGTCAAGGCGTCGCTGCCTCCGGAGCCGGCCGAGAAGAAGACCAAGGCAAAAAAATAATTTTCCGTTGAGTAGGCGAACCCCGCGTCAAGAATAACGAGAGGAAGGGCCACTGCGCGGTGGCCCTTTTTCGTTGGCCGCAAGAATAGTATTCCGTTTTGCGATTGCTTCGTTCTTGAGGTGTCATCCTGAACGAAGTGAAGGACCCCAGCGCCGCTCCAATCAAGGTGCAGCTCCAAGCTTTCCGGCCGACATTCGATTCAGCCACGGCGCATCAGGGTTTGGGCTTGGCGCGCGTGGGGGTGCGAAGCGCCTGGGTGGTGAAGTGCTGCCAGCCGCGGGGCTCCAGTTCGGTGGTGTAGCCGTTTTCGTGCTCGATGGAGATTTCGTCGCCTTCGGTGATGTAGCCGATGAGAGAAAGAGAGACGCCATTGTGTTCGGCGGGGATGCGGCGGCCGGGCGGAACGGTGAACAGGAGCTGGTACTCATCTCCGCCGTGCAGGGCGTGGCGCAGTTCGACCTCATGGCGGTTGAGCGAGGCGATGGGAATGGCGTTCTCCTGCAGCACGGCTCCGGCGCGCGAGGCCCGGCAGAGGCGGGCGAGATCGACGGAGAGCCCGTCGCTGATATCGATCATGGCCGAGGGAATCTGCTTGCTGGCCAGGAAGCGGGCAAGTTCGAGCTGGGCCTGAGGATAGAAGTGCGCGGGGTAAGACGAGGCGCGGAAGCGGCGCTCGGGCACGGCGTACATCTGCTCCAGCAGGGCGAGCGGCGCGCCCAGCTCCCCGCTGACGAAGATGCGGTCGCCGGGCGCGGCGGTGCTGCGCAGGATGGCGCGTCCCTCCGGGACCGTGCCGATGACGGTGATGTCGGCCAGGACCCCGGTGGGGGATTCGGAGATATCGCCGCCGGCCAGGGTGACGCCGGAGGCTTTGGCGGTTTCCAGCAGGCCGTCAAAGAACTGGTCGGCCCAGCGCTGCGGCAGATCGGCCGGCAGGGCGAGCGAGAGAAAAGCGGCAAAGGGCTCGCCGCCCATGGCCGCAATGTCGCTGAGTCCGCGGGTAAGGCAGCGGTGGCCGACCGAGTCTGCGGGATGCCACTCGCGGCGGAAGTGCACGCCTTCGAGGGAGAAGTCGGTGGTGACCAGGGTTTGCGTGCCTGGCAGCGTGGAGAGCAGGGCGCAATCGTCTCCAATGGATTGGAGGATACGGCCCGGAGCAGAGCGGCGCAGGGTGGGGAGTGCCGCCTGGCTGGCTTGCGCGATGCGTTCGATGAGACGATTTTCCGCAATAGGCATGAGCGGAAAGAGTACTCCGAAAGGCGGGCGGAGGGAAAGCGGGGATGGTTCGAGTCTTCGACAGACTCAAACCATCCGCAGGCTCCGTCCCGGATTGGCGGGATTCGATGGCGGCGGAGAATTACTGAATGTCGGCGACTTTGCCGTGCACAAAGATCACTTTCATGTCCGGGTAATAGTCGATTTCCTTGGTCGGGAGCTGGGCCACTTTTTGCGGCTGGCCGAACAGTGCCATAACCTGATCCTTGTTCTGTCCGAGAGCGATGGTCTTCGGGGCCGCGGGCGGCTGGTCAGGCGGCGGCGGAGGCGGCGCGATCGGCGCAATAGCTTGGGACGGCGGAGCGGCGGGAGCTGGCGCGGGAGCATCCTGGGCGCTCTCCATGGGTTCCGCCGTGACCACTTCGTTTATGGTCTTCATCACATCGTCGGCGGGCGGGACAGCTCCCTTGGGAAACGGAATCTTCAGCTGCCCGTAGTAGCGGACATCGTTGAACGGGTCGCTGTAAAACATCAGAAGAACCGCATCGTTCTGGACGGTATAGCTGGTGATCCAGAACTTTTCTCCATCTACGAACTTGCGCTGGGCTATGTCGGTGGTGTTCTGGCCCGCCGCTCCCAACGAGGCACCCCAGAGCATCATGGAGCCAAAGCCGACGGAGAGTTTTCCATTCTTGTAGGTGCTGGTGAGGGGAGACACGGCGTCGGTGCTGCACATCATCAGCCCGTCTTTGTGCAGATCGAGAACGGAGCCGGCGGCGGCAATGTCGCTTTTGTCCGCCGTCATCTTGGTGAGCGTGAACTGCGCTTTGAGCATCTGCTGCAGAGCTGCGGAGTCCTGAGCATGGACGGGCTGAATCAGGCAGGGAAGCATGGCGGCCAACACCAGGGCGGCGATCGTTCGTAGGGCGGTTCGCATGAATTTCTCCGTACTATGATTTTTGACGGATTTTAAGACACAGATTTTCGGGACACGGAATTCGGAAGCGGCAATTCGATCCCTGCTTCCGCACAGATTCTAACCCGGCGCGAGGATCGCAGCCGGTTACGCAAGTAACGCTGGCGGGCGCTTGGGTAACGCTGTGCTACCGGTCGCGAACGCTTGGCGGGGGTTCGCTGGCGCTGCCGACCGCTGGCGCCTGGGCTACACGTTGGCGGATTCGCGGATCTGGGCGGTGAGTTCGTCGACCTTGCGCTCGAGGACGTGGCGGATGGAAAGGATGCCAATGAGGCGGCCATCGTCTTCGACCACGGGCAGGTGGCGCTTCTGGTGGTTGATCATGACCGCGGTGGCCTCGGCGATCGAGGTGGAACGGGTGGCCATGAGAACCGGGGTGGTCATGACCTCGGTGATGGGAATCTGGTGCGGGTCGCGTCCGCTGAGGGCGACGCGGGTCATCACATCGCGTTCGGTGAAGAACCCGGCGACGATGCCGTGCTCATCGACCACGGCGGCGGCGCCCATGCGGCGCTGGATCATGGCCTCGATGGCGTCGGCGGCGGTGGCAACGAGAGAGACGGCGGCAGGATTGGCGGCGCAATAGTCAAGAATGCTCATAGTCAAGAGTGCTCACGACGGGCACGTCGATGAAAGATTACCTCTAAAAAGGTCCCGGTGACGCGAAAAGTTCGTAAATCCGGAAGCGCGCACGGGGATCCGTAGCTTGGGAAACGTTCCGCACATGGGTCAGGGGACGCAAGACGGCGGGCTAGGTGTTGCCCTGCTGGCTGAGTTGCGCGCTCGTGGTGCGGAGATATTTGTGCGGATTGACGGGGACATTCTGGACGCGAACCTCGTAGTGCAGATGGGCCGAGGTAGCGCGGCCGGTGGCGCCGACGTACCCGATGATCTGCCCGCGGCGGACGTGCTGTCCGGCGGCGATGGCGAAGGCGGAAAGATGTCCGTAGCGGGTGGTAATGCCGTGGCCGTGGTCGAGTTCGATCAGATTGCCATAGCCGTTCATGATGTCGGCGAAGGCGACGACGCCATCGGCGGCGGCATGGATGGGAGTGCCGTAGGGAACCGAGATATCGAGGCCGCTATGGAACGCTCCCTCTCCGTTGAAGGGATCGACGCGCTCGCCAAAAGAGCTGGTGATGTTGCCCTCGACGGGCCACAGCGATGGCGCATCGGCGGCGCGGGTCCAATCCGAGAGCGAGGCGAGACGGCGGGTGGAATCCACCTGCAAGCCGGCGGCAGCGGCGCCGTTAAGGGCCGATCCGCGCAAGGCATAGAGCGTATCCAGCGATTTCTGGTACTGGCCGGGCTGCACCTCTTCGTTGGTGGGCAGCAGGCGCGCGTCGTTCTTGAGCCCATAGATGGCGGAGACTTCGCCGGCGATGGAGCCGAGCGAGGCTACCTGGACATCCTTCTCATGGGAGACCTGCTCCAGCTGCGAGTAATCGCGCTTGATCTGGTCCTTTTCGGCGCGCAGATCGTTGAAGCGCTCGACCTTCCACAGCATGCGGGCGTAGGAGCCGGCCATGCCGGTGATGGTGAACATTCCGATGAGTGCACCGGCCAGGAAGACGTAGAGGTAGTGAACCGGAATGGGAATCTTGCGGAGCTGTCCCTCGGCATCGCGTGCGACGAAAAGGATGTACCAGCGTTTCCGCAAAGGATTCTCCTGACAGAAGGAAGACGGCATGGATGAAGGCCAAGGGCGTGGGAAAAGCGCTGGTGATTACGCTGCCCCGGAGCGTTTGCCGCCCCTCCCTTGCCTGCCAGTTGTGTTGAACGACCCTCGCAGACTACCAACCGGCAGGGCGGAAGGTCAACCGGCGAAGGACCTAAGACGGCCCCAAAAGTCCCCTTATGGAACGCACCGGTGCATGAATCCTCCGTTAAGGCGATGAAAGTACGAATAGATAGGGAAGATATGGGATTGGCGCGGCCGGGGAGGTTCGTCTCTGGCGGCGCTGTTATAATCGGGGTCTACGCCATGCCGACAAAATCCAGTACGAAAACTCCTTGCATCGAGGCCGCTTCCCAGAACACCCGCATCCGCTCCACCACCGTGCTTTGCGTGCGCCGCAATGGCCGGGTGGTGATGGCGGGCGACGGGCAGGTCACCCTGGGCGATCATGTGATCAAACAGGGGGCGCGGAAGATCCGGCGCCTGTTCCAGGGAAAGATTCTGGCGGGCTTTGCCGGCTCGACGGCCGATGCGTTTTCTCTGTTTGCGCGCTTTGAAACCAAGCTGGAGCAGTACGCGGGCAACCTGGGACGCTCGGCGGTGGAGCTGGCCAAGGACTGGCGCACCGACAAGAGCCTGCGCCAGCTGGAAGCTCTGCTTTTGGTGGCGGACCAGAACCAGACCTATTTGCTGAGCGGCAACGGCGACGTGATTGAGCCCGACGACGACATTGCGGCCATCGGCAGCGGCGGGCCTTACGCCTTGAGCGCGGCGCGGGCGCTGCTGCAGTTTACCGAGCTGGACGCGCTGAAGATCGCCGAAGCCGCCATGACGATTGCCGGACAAACCTGCATCTATACCAACGAAAAGTTTACGATCGAAGAGCTGTAAAAGAGCCGCCGAAGGGGAGTGCAATGGCGATTTATCTGCCACAAACCGTAGAAGAAGAATTGATCGCGCTCGACGAGCTGACCCCGCGCGAGATTGTGGCTGAGCTGGACAAATACGTGGTGGGACAGCACGACGCCAAGCGCGCCGTGGCCATCGCTCTGCGCAACCGTATGCGGCGGCAGAAACTTTCTCCCGAGATGGCCGAAGAGGTGATGCCGAAAAACATCATCATGATCGGGCCGACGGGCGTGGGCAAGACCGAGATTGCGCGCCGGCTGGCGAAGCTGGCCAACTCTCCGTTCCTCAAGGTGGAGGCCTCGAAGTTTACCGAGGTGGGCTACGTGGGACGCGACGTGGAATCGATGATCCGCGACCTGATCGAGATCGCCATCGACATGGTGCGCGAAGAAAAACTGGAAGACGTTGCCGACAAAGCGGAGATGAACGCCGAAGAGCGCATCCTGGACCTGCTGCTGCCGCCTTCGCCTGCAACTCCTGGAGCGCCGGGCGACACAACGGCCCCGCCAGCCGGAACGGCGGAGGGCGGGACGGGCGACGCGAAGGTGATCGAACTGCCGGCCATTCCGGGTGAGAGCCACTCGCGTACCCGCGAGAAGCTGCGCCAGCAGCTGCGCGAAGGCAAGCTGGACGAGCGCATGGTGGAGCTGGATGTGCGCGAGAAGAACATGCCGGCCTTTGAGATCATCAGCAATCAGGGCATCGAAGACATGGACATCAACTTCAAGGACATGTTGCCCAACCTCTTCGGCCAGCGCACCAAGAAGCGCAAGATGAAGGTGAGCGAGGCGTTTGAATACCTGATCGCGGAAGAAGAGCAGCGGCTGATCGACATGGATCAGGTGACCAAAACGGCGCTGGACCGGGTGGAGCAGAGCGGCATCATCTTCTTGGACGAGATCGACAAGATTGCCGGACGCGAGAGCGGGCACGGGCCAGACGTCTCCCGCGAGGGCGTGCAGCGCGACATTCTGCCGATCGTGGAAGGCACGACGATCAACACCCGCTACGGAATGCTGCGCACCGATCACATTCTGTTCATCGCGGCCGGAGCGTTCCACGTCTCCAAGCCGAGCGACCTGATTCCCGAGTTGCAGGGACGCTTTCCGATCCGGGTGGAGCTGAAGTCGCTGACGGTGGAGGATTTTGTAAGAATCCTGACCGAGCCGAAGTCGTCGCTGACCAAGCAGTATGTGGCGCTGCTGGAGACCGAGGGACTGAAGCTGGAGTTCACCACCGACGCGCTGGAGGAGATTGCAATCTTCGCCGCCAAGGTCAACGAGACGACGGAAAATATTGGGGCGCGGCGGCTGCACACCATCATGGAACGGGTGCTGGACCGGATCAGCTTCGAGGCTCCCGAGCTGAAAGAGAAGGAAGTGAAGATCGACCGCGAATACGTGGGAACCATGCTGGCCGACATCGTGAAGGATCACGACCTCAGCCGGTACATTCTGTAGAGCCGGATGAACCCGTTTGGCGCGCCGCTCTGCAAAAGGGGCGGCGCTTTTGCGTTCAGCGGGGAATGGGCTCGGTGCCTGCCCCGATAATCTGGAGGTACTGCTGGTAGGCGTAAACGCGGCCACGCTGGCGGCCGGTGATTTCCCTTACGATATCGAGCGCTACCAGTTCCCTGAGGGCTGCAGCTACGGTGGGAGCAGACAGCGCGAGCGATCCCGCAGCAGTGGAAACGTCAACCAGCGGCTTCTTTTGCATGTACTGGTGAACCCGCAATGCGGAGGAAGCGGCACGGCCCAAGGTCTGAATACGCCGACGGTCTTCGGCGAAGAGCTGAGAGAGTTGCACGGCGGTCTCAGCGGCCTGCGCTGCGGTTTGCGCCGTCCCCTCAAGGAAGAATTCTATCCACTCCTCCCAGACGCCTTCGGTGCGCACCTTCTGAAGGAGTTCGTAGTAGCGGCTCCGGTTGGACTTGAAAAACAAGCTGAGGTAAAGCAAGGGTTCGCGCAGCGCGCCTTTGGCGCAGAGAAGCAGCGTGATCAGAAGACGTCCGATGCGTCCATTGCCGTCAAGAAAAGGGTGGATGGTTTCAAACTGCAGGTGAATGAGACTCAGTTGCACGAGTAATGGAAGATGGGTCTGCTCATCGTGCAGGAATTTTTCAAATTGGCCGAGGAGTGCATCGAGTTCTTGCGGCGGCGGCGGAACGTAGACGGCATTTCCGGGACGTGTGCCTCCAATCCAATTCTGTGAACGGCGAAAGTCGCCGGGCTGCCTATCGGCTCCTCGCCCGCCGCTCAGCAGAACTCCGTGGATCTCGCGTATGAGACGGAGAGAAAGCGGAAAGCCCTCACGCAGTCGATTGAGACCGTGTTGCATGGCCGCAACATAGTGCGACACCTCCTCGACATCCGCCAGCGGCACACCGGGAACATCTTCGTTCTCAAAAAGAAGCAGGTCGGAGAGCGAAGACTGGGTGCCTTCGATCTGGGAGGACAGCAGAGCCTCCTTACGCACATAGATGTAGAGGAAAAATGCCGTGTCCGGGAGCAGGGTAGAAACACCATCGAGACGGCCCAGGGCCTGGTTTGCCCGGTCGAGGAGCGGCAGGAGCGGGTTGAGATCCAGTGGCGGCTCCGGAGGCAGAGGGGACGGCACAAATGCACGCACCGTCTCGCCCGCAGTGGTGGAGGTGACGTAGCTCCCGGTGGTGCGCTGGATGGGCATCCTAACTCCCTGACTGATTGGATAACGAAAAGATAGCGCCATATCATTTCGCTAGCAAGTAGCTAGTGAAAGCATCCCTTCCTTAGGTTTGGCGTTATAAAAAGAAATGGCGTTATGTTTTCGTAAGGATGCGAGTAGCCCCGGCTGCGGACAGCCAGGAATTGAGTCGGTAAAGCGTTGCCGTCAGCCCGCAGGCGCCAAGCCGTTCTTTCACATTTGGGTCGCACGGCACGACGCAGATGGGGGCCAACTGTGAAATTTAGCTGCCGAGCAGCGGCCGCAGCATGGAGCAGTTGGAGTCCATCGGCCGATCATTGCACGGCGGATCGTAATCCTGAATCAGCTGCTTCGCCAACTCCTTCCGCAGCCTGCCCGGCATTCCAGCGGTGTTATAAAACGCGACGAACAAATGGGCGCCGCGCGCCTGCCTGCACCATTCGCCATAGCTCTCGTGCTGGGCCGTGACACGTCCGGCCAAGTGGACGGACTCGCCAAAGTAGATGACCTGATAGGGGCGCGGGGTAAAACTCTCGTCCCGGACGAGGATCGCATAGATGCCCTGGGTGGGAATGTCGTTCGGGCTGGAGAACGGAAGCGGTTCGGAAAACCGGCGGTCGCGGAAATAAATACCCGGCAAAACAGACTCACGTTGAGTTGCAATCATTCCTGCACGCCTTCTAGCACAGAACTTTCTCGCACAACATCATGTGCGGTGCATTGGAATAGTACCCCATTGTTGGTGGTTAGTTGCAAGGTTATTACGACTCGTTTGGGTTACGAACCTTAGAGTCTTGTTTTGAGCGCTTTCCATCTTCTCTGTATCGATTCATGCCAATCTCCCCGCAAACCCGCAACGGCGGGATCGGACGACATTCATTTAAAATAGGTAGATGGCGGTGAATGTGGAAAAGGTGGCTTTAATTTCCGATGAGCTGGCGGGCAAGCGGGAGCGGCTCTATGGGCGGCTGCGCGATTTGGGGCGGCTGCTGGTGGCGTACTCGGGTGGCGTGGATTCGGCTTACCTGGCTTGGGCGGCGCACCAGGTGCTGGGCAACGAGATGCTGGCGGTGATGGCCGATTCTCCCTCGCTGGCGCGGACGCAGATGCGCGACGCGGTGAGCTTTGCCGAGGAGTGCGGGATTCCGCTGCAGACGGTGCGCACCGACGAGTTGGAGAATGAGGAGTACCGGCGCAATGACGCGATGCGCTGCTTCCACTGCAAGGACGCGCTGTTTGAAGTGATGGAGCGAGTTGCGGTGTACGGCGGATGGTCCGCGGTGGCCTATGGGGTCAACGTGGACGATGAAGGGGATTGGCGTCCGGGACAGAAGGCGGCACGGCAGCACGGCGTTGCGGCTCCCTTGCTGGAGGCGGGACTGACCAAGGCGGAGATTCGCACGCTGGCCGCCGAGGCAGGACTGCGCGTGTGGGACAAGCCGGCATCGGCCTGTTTGTCGTCGCGCATCGAGTACGGGCGCCCGGTGACGCGCGAAGCTCTGGAGCAGGTAGAGCGCGGCGAGGACGCACTGCGGGAGATGGGCTTCCGGCAATTCCGGCTGCGGCACCACGGCGACGTCGCGCGGATTGAAATCGACCGCCAGGAGATGGAGCGGGCGATGACGCTGGAGATGTTTGCCCGAATGAGCGAGGCGATCAAGGCCTGCGGTTTCAAGTTTGTGGCGCTGGACGTGGATGGGTTCCGCTCGGGTTCGATGAACGCGGTGCTGAAGGTGGAGAGTTTGCGGTAACTTTGCGGTGTCATTCTGAACGCAGTGAAGAACCCCTACCCGGCTCAAATTTTCTGCGCGGTTCCAAGCTTTTCGGCCAAGAATCGATTTCGCTCCTGCAAGATCAAGGACAAGAGCAACAGCAAGGTCAACTACCCCACATCTGCCAACAACGGGCAGATATGGGGCACCCAAATCGTATCGATGCGTCGGCCGCCCTTGGGCGGCTTTGCTAATTGCGGCGGGACGATGGCGGCCGTCTGGCCCGGCCGTGGCCGCGTGAGATAATTCCTACACAAGTTTATGCATTGCAATCCAATGCGGGTTGGAGAGTGGGTTATGCGCCGATTGTTTCTTTGTGTGGTGTTGTTGGCGGTCGGTTGCAGGGCGCAGAGCCCAGCCAGCCCGGAGCTGGCGCGCAGCGTGGAAAAGCACATCCTTGCCTCCTTCAACTTGCCGCCGTATGTCGGCGTGACGGTGGTGGAGCGGAAGCCAAGCGAGCAATTTGCGGGCTACGACAAGCTGACGGTGGTGCTGTCTGCCGGCGAACAATCGCAGACGCAGGAGTTTCTGCTGAGCAAGGACAGCAAGACGCTGATCTCGATGAAGAAGATGGACCTGACCAGCGATCCGCAGGCGGAGCTGATGTCGAAGATCGACCTGCAGGGCCGGCCGGTGCGGGGCAACAAGGACGCCAAGGTCACCGTGGTGGTGTATGACGATTTCGAGTGCCCGTACTGCTCGCGCATGCATGAGACGCTGAACGATGTGCTCAAGACTTACGGCGACCAGATCAAAGTGGTCTACAAGGACTTTCCGCTGAAGGAGATTCATCCCTGGGCGGAGCGCGCGGCCATCGACTCCGATTGCCTGGCCAAGCTGGACGGAAATGCCTATTGGGATTTTGCCGATACCGTACACGCCAAGGGACGGGAGATTCAGGGAGAGCACAGCCCGGTGAGCGCGCAGCAGGCCGCGGTGGACCGGATTACGCTGGAGGTGGGGAAGCGCCATTCGGCGGACGCGGCGGCGCTGGAGAGCTGCGTGAAGACGCAATCCAGAACCGACCTGGATGCCAGTGTGAAAGAGGCCGAGGGGCTCGGCGTGGAATCGACTCCCGAGGTGATTGTGGACGGCATGAAGATGGACGGCGCAGTGCCGGAGCAGGAGTTCCGGGCGGTGCTGGACAAGGAGCTGAAGTACGCTGGCCAGCAGGCTCCGGTGAAGGCGGCATCGAACGCCGCTGGGCAAAAGTAAGAGACCAAGAAGCAAGACACGAAGTAGCAGGACACGCGGAGCTGGAGGAATTCTGATTTGAATCGCAAGTGGAACACAGGACGCGCGGCGCTGCTGGCAGTCTGCGCGCTGGGTATGCTGGCCGGAGCAGGATGCAAGGGACGCGGCGCTGGCGGCGACGTGATCGCCAAAGTGAACGGACGCAATATTCTGCGCCCCGAAATCGAGAAATATTACCGCAATCAAACCGAGGGGCAGCCGGAGCCCTCCGCCGACCAGGCGCAGACTCTGCGGCTGAGCATTCTGCACGAACTGATCGAGAACGAAATGCTGCTGCAGCAGTCCGAGAAGCTGGGACTGATGGCGACCGACGCCGAAGTGGACGCCAAGCTGAAAGAAATCACGGCTCCGTTTACCCAGGACGAGTTTGACAAGCGGCTGAAGGATCGCGGCGTGACGCTGGAGGAGATCAAGCGCGACCTGCGGCGCACCATCACCGTGGACAAGGTGCTGAACAAGCAAGTCACGTCGAAGGTCAACGTGAGCGACGGCGACATTACGAACTACTACAACCAGCACAAGGCGGAGTTCAACCTGATTGCGCCGCAGTATCATCTGGCGCAGATTCTGGTGACGACGCAGCCCAATCCGCAGGTCCGCAACCTGAAAAACGACAAGGCGCAGAATGAGGCCGAGGCGAAGAAGAAAGTTGCCATGCTGATGAACCATCTGCAGAGCGGCGACGACTTTGCCACGCTGGCGATGAACTACAGCGAACAGCCCGACACGGCGGCCTCGGGCGGCGACCTGGGATTCATTGCGGAGAATTCCCTGCAGGGCGACCGGCAGGCCTACGAGGCGATCAGCCGGCTGAAGCCGGGCGAGTGCACGGCTGCGCTGCCGGCCTCCGAAGGCGGCAGCAACCAGATCTTCGGCTACCGCATTATCAAGCTGATCTCGAAGGAGCCGGCGGGACAGCGGCAGCTGACCGATCCCAAGGTGCAGCAGGCGATTCGCGACCAGCTGCGCGACCGCAAAGAACAGTTGCTGAAATCTGCCTACCTTGAGTCTCTGCACGACCACGCGAAGGTGGAGAACTATCTGGCCGACCAGATTTTGAAAGACAACGGACAGTAGAAACGTTTGGAGTGTGAGACGCCCGGCTTCGGCTGGGCGTTTTGCTTTGGCACGAACTGTTTCCACCTTCGCGGGCGCTGGGCTATTCGACGATGGCGAGCAGGTCTCCGGCGTTGACGGCGGAGGCTTCGCGGACCGCGATTTTTGTAACCCTGCCTGGCTTGGTGGCCTGGATTTCGTTTTGCATCTTCATGGCTTCGACCACGAGAAGGCCCTGGCCGGATTCGACTTCGTCGCCTTCGGCGGCGAGCAGGCGAACCACTTTTCCCGGCATCGGGGCGCAGATTCGGACGGGGCCTGCGCCGGCCGGCGCATGGGCGCCTCGGCTGCGCAGCGAGCGCGGATCGCGGACTTCGGCGAGGAAGTGCCGGGCTCCCACGCGAAGGTGCATCTCTCCGGTGGACCAGGACTCTCGCGGTGCTTCGCGCGCAATCTCTCGCGTGACCTCGTATTGGCGGCCCTGGTGGAGGATGGAGAGCGTGCCGGGCAGGGTCGCGACGACGTCGAGGGTGAACGGTTCGCCATCGACCTTGTATTCATAGCCGCTGGCGGTGCGCTCCAGCTCGACCTGATAGGAACGTTCGTCGATCAGGACTTCATAGTTCATCGGCCCACTCCTTCGAGGCGCGCGGCGGCTTTCCAGGCGCGGGGTTTGGAGCCCGCCGCCGGGTACGCTGCCGCGGGCGCTTGGGCGAATAGGACCGCAGCAAGGGCGGCGATGGATGCGGCCTCCGGCGCGGGCGCGTCTGGTGTTAGCGCATTTTGCGCTTCCGGAGTTTCCCGCAGGAGGCGATCGAGGAAACCGGTATCGATCTGTGCGGCCTGGAACGCGGGATCGCCCAGGATGCGGCGGAAGAGCGCGAGATTGGTTTGGATGCCGCCGATGCGGTATTCGCCGAGAGCGCGGCCCAGGCGGGCGAGGACCTGCGGCCGGTCTTCTCCGTAGGCGATGAGCTTGGCCAGCAGCGGATCGTAGTCAAGAGGCACGTCCCAACTCTCGTATACACCGCTGTCAAGGCGGATGCCGGGACCGGACGGTTCGACCAGACGGGTGATGCGTCCGGGCGAGGGAAAGAAATTGCGATCCGGGTCCTCGGCATAAATGCGCAGCTCGATGGCGTGGCCGCGCAGGGTGATCTCCTGCTGCGTGAAAGGCAGCGGCTCGCCGGCGGCGATGCGGATTTGCAGTTGCACCAGATCGATTCCAGTGACCAGTTCGGTGACCGGATGTTCGACCTGAAGGCGGGTGTTCATTTCGAGGAAGTAGAAGTTGCCGGCGGCATCGACAAGGAATTCGATGGTGCCGGCGTTGCAGTAATGAGCGGAGCGGGCGGCCTGCGCGGCGACCTCTCCCATGCGGCGGCGCATGGCGGGATCGATCCAGGAGCAGGGCGCCTCTTCGAGGACCTTCTGATGGCGGCGCTGCACGCTGCACTCGCGCTCGGCAAGATAGACGACGTTGCCATGGGTGTCGCCGAAGATCTGCATCTCGATATGGCGCGGGTTCTCGATAAACTTTTCGAGATAGACCTCGGAGTCACCGAAGGAGCGCAGAGACTCGCTCTTGGCCGCCTCCATTGCCGAGGGCAGCTCGCGCGAGCTGGCGACCAGGCGCATGCCTTTGCCACCTCCTCCGGCTGCGGCCTTGAGCATGACCGGATAGCCGATGGATTCGGCCAGGGCGAGGGCTTCGGCGGGGCTGGTGAGGGCGCTGGCGGTGCCCGGAACAATGGCGACGTTGGCCTCTTTCATCTTCTGCCGTGCACGGGTTTTGGAGCCCAGCATTTCCATGGACTCGGGCGAGGGTCCGATGAAGACGATTCCGGCCTCGCGGCAGGCGCGGGCGAAGCTGGGATTTTCGGAAAGGAAGCCGTAGCCGGGATGGATCGCTTCGGCTCCACTGCGGCGCGCGGCTTCGAGAATCCTGGGAATGTTCAGGTACGACTCGGATGCCTGGGCCGGGCCGAGATACTCGCAGAGATCGCTCTGGCGGACATGGAGGGCCCGCCGGTCCACATCGGAGAAGACCGCCACCGGCTCGATGCCCATCTCGCGGCAGGCGCGGATAATGCGCACCGCGATCTCTCCGCGGTTGGCGATGAGGATTCGTCGGAACATGAGAGCGAACAACCTTTCCAGCAGAAGGTTGCAATGTGGAGATGGATAGTATCAGAAACTTTGGGCGGGGAAAACTCGGATGGGGCAGAGTCGGGAACGCGGCGAACGCGCCACTCCGGCCACGGCAGATGTGGAGCGTCCTCGCGCAATCTCTTGCGGGGTCATCCTGACCCTGAGCGTCGCGAAGGGGAAGGACCCCAGCGCAGCCCGGAATCAGCCGTGCCGCCCCCAAGTTTTTCAACCAGCTCCATTCCCAAATCGCGTTCGCAGGACGGTTCCGCGCTTACTGTGATTCGAGGCAGCGAGCCAAGGGGAAATTCTGCCGGCTGAAATCTTCGGGGCGTGATCTCAGATCGGAGCGGGCCTGGGGTCCTTCGCTTGCGCTCAGGATGACCCCCGGAAAAACCAAGAACAGATCAAAAACAAAAGCCCCACATCTGCGGACAGCGGCAGATATGGGGCGACGAAGCGAACCAGGCCGGTTTAGAAGAAGCGGTAGCTGACGCCGAAGTTGATGATGGGATAGAAGCGGAAGGGAGCCACGTCGTTGGCGATCTTCTTCTGCTGCGCGGTGAGGTTGGATTGGAATCCGTCGAAGGATTGAACGCTGCCGCAGTTGGTGTACGTGGTGTCGGTGCAGGCGCTGCCGGCAAAGTTGAAGTTGACGGTGGGCGTACCGGTGAAGGCGGCGCCGATCTCAACCGGGAAGGCTAGGTGACGGCCGCTGCGCGGAATGGCGTTGCCCCAGCCGATGGTCGCGGTGGGAGCGTACCTGCGGCTGTAGCCGAAGCTGCCAGTGCCCGTCAACGGATTGGTTGGATCGCTGTAGTAGTCCGCGTCATTCAACGTGATGGATTGGCCTGTGGCCACGGTCGCATTGGCGCCTAGGTTGAGCTTGTTGAAAGCCGCCATGCCGCCGCTGATGCGGAAGCCGCCGCCGAAGGGGAAGAAATCAACGCTGGCGCGGGCATCGCGCATATTGAGGGTGCCGTTGTAGTTGATGCCGTTCTGGGTGGTCGACAGAGCGTAGTCGAAGAAGCTGGCGTCGGCGCGCAGATTGAGTTTGCGCGACAGCGTGGTCACCGCTTCGAGTCCGGCGCCCTGGGTTCCAAAGTTGGCGCCGACGGCGAGGTGCGAAAAGGGCCGGGTGGAGATACGCGATTTCAATTTAATTTTGTGCTGCGGCGTGACGTTGGTGGTCTCCGGGGCGATGCTGCCGGCGTCGGCGGCAAAGGCGGACGGCAGGGCGAGACCGGAGAAGAGCAGAGCCAGGGCGAGGATACGGGTAGACCGGGATTTCCCCGGCAGAGTTGCGCTGAATTTCATGAGAATTCCCTTGAGCTTTAGTTTTCCAGGATGACGGGTCTGGTGTAAGCCACGCTGTCAGCATAGGGCAGGGCGGAGAACCGGAGAGCATCAAAAGCGGCGGGAGTTGTTACGTAAGTGCTGCGCTAGTGCAAAACTGGCTTGCTTCCCACAACCGCAAGAGCCTCTTGCGACTGCGATATGCGGTTGCGCAGGCGGTCCATGGTGGTGGAGAGAATCTTTGCCTTCTCGACGAGTCCCCGCTGGTTGGCCAGCTGGAGAACGGCGAAGGCAGACTGAATGGACTGGGTGGCCGCTGCTTCCAGCAGCAGAAGCGCGTCGGCATGGGGCTTCCAGAGATGGGCGGAGTTCTGACGCTGCTTGAGTTCCTCGGCCTCCGCCTGAATGCGCGCCATGACGGCGACCATGCGGACCAGGACGCGGGCATTGTCGCCGCGAAAGCTCTTCTCCTCACAGAAATCGGCGCAATAGGCATCGGCCTCCGGCTGGACAAGAACGAAGTTCCCGAACTTCATGGGCACGGCCAGGCGGCAGCGCGCGTCGGCGGCACGGACCCAGCTGCGAATCGACTCCTGGATGGAGCAGATGCGGTTCTCCTCATGCATCTGGGCGGAAGTGGCAAAGCCTTGCACAGACTGGACGGGTGCGGGGGCGGAGCCCGCAGGCGGCACCGGGGACGAGACGGGCGAGGCCGGCGCCACCGAAGGCGGCGCAGCGGCCGGGGCTGGGGCGGCAGCCTGCGCGCGCGAAGACAGCGTCCTGGAGTCCACTGCTTTTTTGAGCTTGGAGACGTGCTGGAAGTGCTCCTGGGCGCGGCGGTACTCGGTCGAGAGGATGGTTTTCTCCTCGATCTGCGTGAGATGCTGCACCGTGATGTCTCCGTGGACGCGGGAGGAGAGACTGCCGCCGCGCTGCTGAATGTCCTGGGCGTAGGACTTGACACGGGCGGTGGCGGCGGAGAACAGTTCGGTAAAGCGGCGGCCGAAGCGGTCGTTGTAGGACGCGATGACGGCCAGGGCGTGGGGATGGTAGAAGGCAGGACCAAAGCTGTGCTTGATGCGGCGCGCCTTCTGGATGACGCCGCTGTCCATCAGACGGTCGAAGTGGTCGACCTGCTCGACCTCCTCGCCGAGATACTGGAACTCGTCGAGGATGCGCGACTCCTCAGGAGTGAGGTCGGGAAGATCGGCGTCGTCGAGGATCTCCATGAGCGCGATTTCGAAGGGCGGCACGGGAGCCATGCCGTCCATGGAGAGTCCGCGCTGGGCCCACTGGCCGGGGACGCGGGGATTGCGGTAGAGAAAGGTGACAACAAAGTCGGTTTTGTCGCGGTCCACGTCGCTTTTGGACTGCTTGCGGGCGTAGTAGCGGAACAGCGCCTCGGCCAGGTCCTGGTCGATGGTGGTGGTCAGGCTGAGGCGGAGCATCTCGGGAGTGAGGGCCATGTCCAGCAGTTTGAGCCAGCGCCGCATGGCGGGCAGCAGAACGGCCACGTCGCGATCGCGGGCGCGGAGGCACTCCGCTTCCAGTCCGCGGGGCGGAGTCACTTCATCCTGCAGAGCGTCGTGCAGCAGATTGAGGTAGAAACCCTGTACGATCTCCAGGATCGTAAGTTCCCAATTGAGGTCAACAGCCAACGGCCCACTCCAGCTTCGTAGTTCCAATCCAGTCTACGACGAAGCGGAAGGAATGCAATCCGGGAATTTACCCAGAAATGGGAACGGCCCCTCCGAAAAGGGGCCGCCGCTCCAAGAAACTGCCGGGTTGCGCTCCGGCTATTGCTGCTGCTGGCCGTCCATCACGATTCCGCCGGCTCCCTGCTTGTTGGCCTTTTCGCGCTTGGTGGCGATGGTCTTGTCCACCCAGCTGTCGGCCGTCTTCAGGTCGGCCAGGCGGGCGTTGGAATCATCGCACTCGTAGTCGGCGCGCTCGCGGTACATCAGGTTGAGGTAGGCCATGGCGTCGTCATAATCCGGACGCAGCTTGAGGGACTTGTTGAGCAGGCCGATACCCTCCTCGACCATGGGAGCGTTGTGCTCCTTGACGAGTTCGCAGGCTTTCTTTTCCTTGAGCTCGTCGGTGGCTTTCATGCCCAGCTGGTTGCGCTGGTCCTGCCGGAATTTGTAGGCCTGGGACCAGTCGATAAAGGCAACCGAGTAATAGGACTCCGGATCGTTGGGATCGATCTGGACTGCCTTGTTGTAATACTGCTTGGCCTGGTCGAACTGCTTTTCCTGCAGGTAGAGATAGGCGATGCCCTTGACGGAGTTTACGTTGGAGGGATCGGCGGCGAGCACCTTTTTGTATTCCTCGATGGCCTGAGCGGCGTAGCGCTTGTTGTCGTCGGTCTCGGCTCCGGGGACATACTGCTGGGCATAGGCGGTGGCCAGATAGATGCGCGCGTTGAGCAGGCCGGGGTCAAGGCTGACGGCGTTCTTGAAGTGCTCGATGGCCTCTTCATAGCGGGCGTTTTTATACGACTGCACGCCCTTGTTGAGCTGATCGCGAGCCTGGAGCTTGGAGCAGCCGGCCGACGCCAGTACGACCAGCACGAGGCATAGGCCTGCCAGCACGCGTACGATTCTGTTCATGCAATATCACCTTCCGTTGCCAATGTTGGCCGGAGTCTTGGGTCTGGCCGCCAGCGGACGCGGGGCGAGCGGGGGAAGTGCAGCTTGGCGACACTCCCCATTTCGCGGCCCCACCCACCTTGCAATACCACCGGCGGATTATTCGCCGGCTTCGATCTTGGCCGTGATGAGACCTACTTTATCCACTCCGGCTGCGTGAACCTTGTCGATGACCTGGGCCACGTCGGCGAAGGTGAGGTTTTCATCACCCTTGACGAACGCGACCTTTTCCGCACGCGTCTTGAAGATGTCTTCCAGACGCCCTTGGAGTTTGTCCATGGTCACGTCATCCTGGTTGATCTTGAGGTCCCTGTTTCTCAGGATCTGGACGACGATGGTGCGGTCGTCCGGATTGGTTTGCTGCTGCTGCGGATTCTTGGGCGGCTGGGGAACCAGCGCATCCAGGCCCTTGGGCGTGAGCGGAGTGATGACCATGAAGATGATCAGCAACACCAGCAACACGTCGATCAGCGGCGTTACGTTGATGTTTGCCTGAGGACCCGAGTCCCCGCTACCGAGTGCCATTGCCATCGCGGTCGTCTCCTACTTGGCCCCGGCCGGTGCCGGAGCTTCGAGCGTGCCCTGCTTGCGCTCTTCGGTGAGCAGGCCGAGCTGGTCCACTCCGGCGGAGCGGACGTCATCGACCACGTTGACCACATCGCCATAGCGGGCGCCTGCGTCGGCCTTGACGAAGATGCGCTTGTCCGACCGTTTGGACAACTCGTCCTTCACCTTGTCGGTGAGCGTCTCAGGGGTGACCTTGTCTGAGTTGAAGTAGATCTGCCCGTCGCGCATGATGGCCACGATGAGCGAATCTTCCTTGTCGGCCTCGGGCATCTGGATCGGATTGTCCGTCTTGGCCAGATCCACGCTGACGCCCTTCTGCAGCATCGGGGTGATGACCATGAAGATGATCAGCAACACGAGCATGACGTCGACCATCGGAGTCACGTTGATATCCGAGTTGACGCCGGCCATCTTCTTTTTCTTGCCGTTTGCCATGGTTTCCTGCCTCCGGAATCTCCGGGCTACCGGCGCGTACCGCGGCGCTTCAAGAAATAGTCGATCAATTCGTTGGAGCTGTTTTCCATTTCGACGTCGAAGATTTCCACGCGGCTGGTGAAGTAGTTGAACATCCAGACGGCGGGAATGGCGACGAACAGACCGATGGCGGTGGTCACCAGGGCTTCCGAGATGCCGCCGGCGACGGCGGCCAGACCGGTGGCCTTGGCGCCTGAAATGCCCTTGAAAGCGTTCAGAATGCCGACGACGGTGCCGAACAGTCCGACAAAGGGCGCGGTGGAGCCGATGGTGGCCAGACCGGAAAGACCCTTCTTCAGCTCGGCGTGCACAATGGCTTCGGTCCGCTCCAGCGCGCGGCGGGAGGCATCGAGTTCATCTTCGCTGGCGTCGCCCTGCGATTTGTATTCCTGCAGACCGGCGACGACAACCTTGGCCAGATGGCTCTTCTTGTTGCGGTCGGCCAGCTTGATGGCCTCGTCGATCTTGCCGTCCTTGAGTGCGCCGGCGACGGCCGAAGCAAAGGAGCGCGACTGGCTGTGGGCCGCCGAGTAGGTGAAGATGCGATCGATCATGATGCCAATCGACCAGCCCGACATGAGAAAGAGCACGATGACCACGATCTTGGCCAAAAGGCCCATCTGCTTCCACAGCGAGATCGGATCCCATCCGATGCCACCTTCAGGCTCCTGAAGGAGCAGGACAGCGGCGTGATGCAGGTTGCACAGGACTAACGTTGCGGCGTTTGCGAGAACCATGAGTTGATTTTCCTCCTCAGAACTCTTTGAGACTTCTGAATCTTTTTAGTTGTGTCGCGCAGCCACTCGGGATACGCGGTCCTTGCTGAAAACCCTGGGCCGCCCGGTGGAACGGAAGAGCCCTGTAACCGGCAGAGCATCCAGTGTAACCGGGAGACTCCGCCAGAGGCGAGCATCGGGTACCCCAGCCGCCAATCTAAAGGACAGCCTGGGCCCCACACTGCCGGGTTACGTTACCCACCGGCTAAGGTAAAGTTCACGGTCACCTGCGTATCCACCTCGACCGGCTCGCCGTTCAGGTAGTACGGCTTGTACTTCCAGCGGCTGACCGCGTCGATCGCACTCTGGATGAGCATGGGATGACCGCTGACGGCCTTCAGATGCTGAATCGAACCATCTTTGCCGATGACTGCCTGGAGCACCACCGTACCCTGAATGCGGGCCTGCTTGGCCAGCGGCGGATAGCTCGGCTGAACTTTGGTCAGGAGCAGACCGGCGGTGACACCGGCGGAAACCTTGACCCGCTGCGGCGTGGTTGGCGGCGGCGGAGCAGCTTCCTTCGGCATGGCGACCGGAGCCTGGGTGACGATGGAGCCGAGAACGCCTCCCACCACACCACCCATCTGGCCTCCGGGAACGCCTCCCACCACACCACCCTCGACCCCGGCGGCGGCCGGCGGCGGCGTATCCTCTTTGACCATGGCAATCTTTTCCGGAATCTTCGTCGGAGCCTTGAGCTGCCCGTTGTCGATCTGCGTCGTCGGCGGCTTGACCACCGCTTTGGGCGCCTGCGCCGCGGCGGGTGGCGGCGGCGGGGGCGGCGGAGGCGGCGGAGCAACCAGATATACCATCAACTGCTCTCTGGGGAGGGTTTGCGTGTAGAGCAGAGGAATCAATACGAGCACGCCAATCATGGCGGCCTGGATCGCGAACGAAATTACCGTAGCCCACGGGCCACGCCGATGTAACTTTGAGTCGCGACCGCCAGATTCCAGAAGGCTGTCTTCAAACATAAATGCGGTTCTCCGTCCTAACTCGCCCAGTCCCGGCTAAACGCAAGCGCGGAGGTGATGAAAGCTTGGTAAATGAAAATGTAATTCAATTTCATCCTACGAGCCTTTCGTCCTCCCCGATGTGATGATGGTCACCTCGGGATGTGAGCCTGCCTTGGCGCCAGTCCTCACTCCTGCGATAGACACCGGGGGCGACGGAATTGCTCCCGAATTCCGGGCAAAGGCTAAATCAAATCATTGCTGACAAACGGATGCGCGCGGCGCTCGAGTCAGGCGTGTACTTTTCAAGGATACAGGAGAGACGGGCACCCTGGCGCTTCGCCCGCCTCTCCCGGCTTATTTCAAAACCTCAACTGCGCCAAAAACTTAACGCCGATAACATCCCTGCGCGTTACGCCTTGGCGGGCGCCTTGTAACGGCGTCCCTGATTGCTGGACGACGAGGAGGCTGCCCCGCCGGCGGCCGGCTTGTTTCCGCGCCACTGCTGATAAGCCACCAGCATCGGGGCCGCGATAAAGATGGACGAGTAGGTTCCGATGAGAATTCCGATGACCAGGGCGAGGGAGAAGCCGTGCAGCACCTCTCCGCCGAACAGGAACAGGGCCAGCACGGTGAGGAAGGTCAGTCCGCTGGTCAGCACGGTCCGGCTCAGGGTCTGGTTGATGCTCTTGTTGACGATCTCGGTCAGCGTATCCTTGCGCAGCAGCTTGATGTTCTCGCGGATGCGGTCGAAGACGACGATGGTGTCGTTCATGGAGTAGCCGACCAGGGTGAGGATGGCGGCGATGACCGTCAGCGAGATCTCGGTGTTGAGCAGAGAGAATGCGCCCACGGTGATCAGCGTGTCATGGAAGCAGGCCACCACGGCGGCTACGCCATAGATCAGTTCGAAGCGGAACCAGAGATAGACCAGCATGCCGGCCAGCGAATACAGGGTGGCCAGCAGCGCCTGCTTGCGCAGCTGCGCGCCGACCTGGGGTCCGACGATGTCGACGTTGCGAACGCCAAAGTTCGAGGTGATGAAGTCCTGCTGAAGAACCTGCATGACCGGGGCCGGAGCCACCGCGCTGGCGTCAGAGACGGAGTTCAGCACGCCGCCGCGGGTCTTGTCGCGGAAGTCCACGATGGCTTGAGCGATCTTGCCGTACTGGGCGGGCGCGTCGGTGCCTAGGTGCATCGGGTCGGTTTTGAGCAGGTAGTCCTGCAGCGAAGCGGAGCCGATATTGTTGAGATCGGTCTTGCCCGGCTCGGCGTTGGACTGCAGGGCCTTGATGATCGATTCCTTGCCCTGGTCGAGCGCCTGCTCGCTGGTTTCGCGGATATCCAGGCGGATGAGAACCTCATTGCTGCCGGTGAGGGTCTGAATGGTGGCGTTCTTCAGGCCGGCGCGATCCAGATCGTGTCGGATGGCGTCTCCGTTGGGCTTCTGCGCGAACTTAACGTCCACCACAGTGCCGCCACGGAAGTCGATGCCGAGCGGAACAAAGCTGCCGGTCTTGTGGTACCGGACCCCCATGGAAGTCAGGCCGGCGAGGGAGAAGATCAGCGAAAAGGCGAGAAAATACCACTTCTTGCTGAGGAAATCGATATTGGTATCACGAAACAGTTCCACTGTAGAAGCCTTCTACCCGAGAAGCGCGGGCTCCTCTAAAATTCTGGCGCGTCCGCAGACGCGGCTCAAACCTTACCGTACATTCGGACTTGCTGCGGCGGCTTTGGGATGTCCCGAAGCCGCCGGGCCTGCTGGACGAACTTAAATCGAAAGCGCCTCGCCGCGTTGATGGCGGTTGAGGATGCTGTCGAAGATGGTGCGTGAGACAAAGACTGCGGTGAACAGGTTCGCCAGCAGACCGAAGGTCAGGGTGACGGCGAAGCCTTTGACCGGACCGGTTCCGAACAGGAACAGGATGGCGGCCGAAACGATGGTGGTGACGTGGGTATCGACAATCGTTACCCAGGCGTGACCGAAGCCCTGATCCACGGCCGAAGGCGGAGTCTTTCCGGCGCGCAGCTCTTCGCGAATACGCTCGAAGATCAGCACGTTGGAATCGACGCCCATACCGACGGTGAGAATCAGACCGGCGATTCCGGGCAGGGTGAGCGTGGCTCCGGAGAAGCCCAGGAAGCCGAGCAGAATAACCAGGTTCAGAATCAGCGCCAGGTCCGCGTTGATGCCGGCGAAGCGGTAGTAGACCAGCATGAAGACCAGGACCGCAACCATGCCAACCACAGCGGCGCGGACACCCTCACGGATCGAGTCGGCACCGAGCGAGGGGCCAACCGTGCGCTCCTCAAGATACTTGATGGAGGCCGGCAGAGCGCCGGAGCGCAGGATCATGGAGAGATCCTTGGTCTGTTGCTCGCTGAAGGCGCCGGAGATGCGGCCGGTGTCGCGGATGGCTTCCTTGATGTTGGCGACTTCCTGCACCTTGCCGTCGAGCACCACCGCCAGCGAATCGCCCACGTGCTGGCTGGTGAACTGGTAGAAGCGGTCGCCGCCGTCACGAGTCAGGGTGAAGGTTACGTCGGGTCGTCCGCTCTCCTCGGTTCCGGATTCCGCCGAGCGCAGGTCGCGGCCGCTGACGGCCGAGACGCGGCTGATGAGGTAATAGACATCGGGGCTTTCGCTACCGGCCTGGCTGCCCATGTTCTTGCCCTTCATCAGGACGGAGTCCGGGGGCAGAACGCCATTGTGGGCTGCGAGCGCTTCCTGCTCACTGTTGTAGGGGCGGCCATTGTCCAGGGCCTGGCGAATCTCCAGCATGGCCGTGGACTGCATGACTTCCTTCACGCGGGCCGGATCGTCCACGCCGGGGAGCTGCACCAGGATCTGGTAGTCGCCCAGGCCGTGCTCCTGAATCACCGGCTCGGAGACGCCGAGCTGGTCGATTCGGTTGCGGATGGTTTCGATGGCCTGCTGCACCGCGCGGTCCTTGAGCGTCGCCAGCACGGTCGGCTTCATACTCACGATCCAGGAATTGTCGGGGCCGGAGGTCAGATCGTATTCGCCGAACTGGTCGGAGACGAGCGAGCGGAGATCGCCGGCGCCGCCGATGTCGGTCCCGCGCAGGGTGATGGTCTGCGGCGCGTTGACCGGATCAAGCTTGAGAATGTCGCCGTAGGCGATGTTCTTCTTCTTCAGCGCGTCCTTGAGCCGCTCGATGGTCTGATCGGTTTCGGCGTTGACCGCGTCGTTCACCTGCACCTGCAAAATGAGGTGGGTTCCGCCGCGCAGGTCAAGCCCGAGGTGGATGTTCTGCTGAATGCCGGCAACGAGCCCGTGGGCCTTGATGGCTTCGATGCTCTTCTGTGGATCGGTTCCGAGGAAAATTCCCCAGATAAACACGACCAGGGTAGCGAGGATGAACACGACTTTCCAGAGCAGGTTCTTCATGGTGGAGACCGCGACCGCCTAAGATTTCTTTGCGCCGTCGTCGATGGTGACCGACGCGATAGCGCTGCGTGCAACTTCGATTTTAAGGTTATCGGGAGCAACGCGGAGAACGATGCTGCCCGCGTCCTTATCCTCGCCCTGCCGGATGGAAAGAATGATGCCGATGATGCCCCCGCTGGTGGTCACGCGGTCGCCGGCCTTGAGGTTGGCGAGCATCTCCTGCCATTTTTTCTGCCGCTTCTGCTGCGGCATGATGAGCAGGAAATAGAAGATGGCAAAGACCGCCGCCATCATGAGTAGAGAAGTCATTCCCGCGCCGCCGGACTGAAAGACGAGGAATGCGAGTTGAGCAATCATTCTTTTGGGCTCCCGCCACTGACCGGCGCACACAGGGTGCTACAAACGTTGCAACGCGCGGCGTAGAAATTATATTCGACCCGGCCCGATTGAGACCTGACCGCGTCGAGCCTATCCACGGCGGGGCGGCGTACCGCAGACACACCCTCGGTACACATTCGATCCACCAACCGTGCCAAGTATCTTCATTGGTATCCGTGCAGGGCAAAACCCGGCTTCAGACCGCCGGACTGGTACTTGGAAACTCCCCTGTGATGATAGTCTCTCGGACGCGCCGCATGATGTCAAGGTAATGCGAGAGATTATGCACCGTATTGAGGACCTGGGCCAGCACCTCCTGCGAAGCATAGAGGTGGCGCAAGTAGGCGCGGGAGTATCGCGAACAGACCTGGCAGCGGCAGTTTGGGTCGATGGGACTCTCGTCGCGGGCGAAGCGCGCATTTTTAATATTCAGTTTTCCCTGGCTGGTAAACAGCAGTCCATGGCGGGCGGCGCGGGTCGGCATCACGCAATCCATCATGTCTACCCCCAGGCGGACGTACTCGACGATCTCCTCCGGCGTGCCTACGCCCATCACGTAGCGCGGCTTGTCGGCCGGGAGCAGGGGGATGGTCTCATGCACGATCTCCCAGGTCTTCTCGCGCGGCTCGCCCACCGAAAGACCGCCGATGGCGTGGCCGTCGAAGCCGATCTCCACCGTGCGCTCGGCGGATTCGCGGCGCAGATCGGGGTACATGCCCCCCTGCACAATGCCGAACAGCGCCTGCGTTTGCTCTGAGCCGAGCTGCCGGGTCTTCTCCTCAAACCAGGGAACCTCGTGTTTGTGGGCCTCGAAATAATCCTTGCTGCGGCGAGCCCAGCGGGCGGTCAGCTCCATGGACTGGCGGGCGCGCTCGTAGGTGGCGGGAAATTCCGTGCACTCGTCGAAGGCCATGATGAGGTCGGCGCCCAGACCGATCTCGGCGGCCAGCGAGGTCTCCGGGGAAAAGAAATGCAGCGAGCCGTCGATGTGCGAGCGGAACTGCACCCCATCCTCGGTGAGCTTGCGCAGGTCGCTGAGGCTGAAGACCTGGAAACCGCCCGAGTCGGTGAGGATGGGCTTGTGCCAGGCCATGAACTTCTGCACCCCGCCCAGCTGGCGCACGGTTTCCACTCCGGGCCGGAGATAGAGATGGTAGGTGTTGTTGAGCAGGATCTCGACGCCGAGCTCATCGAGCAGCTCCTGCGAGAGTCCCTTGACCGAGGCCACGGTGCCCACCGGCATGAAGACGGGCGTGCGCACCACTCCGTGCGGGGTAACAAAGCGGCCCGCGCGCGCCGCGCCACAGGTGGCTTCCAGCTGGAAGGAAAAAGACATGAGAGTTTATTGTAAGTGATGAGTGGCTAAGCTTGACCGGACAGGGGCGGCGGGGCTAGGCGGGTGGCCCATTCAAGCCATCTTTCGGCTTGAGTGGGGCAGTTGACTTTGCCTTTGCGTTGGCCGTAGAAATCCGGCTATGCACTGAACCCCGGAGAGGGGGAAATGATGACTGGCATTCAGTTTCTGACCGACGAGAAGGGTCGCAAGGTGGCCGTACAGATTGACCTTCGCAAACACGGTGCGCTCTGGGAAGATTTCTACGATGGGCTCGTCTCGGAACAGCGCCGCAAGGAGACCGGCGTTTCCCTGGAGACCGTCAAGGCCGATCAAATCAAGCGCGGGCGTCACGGTCTTGCGCAGGAGCGCAACCGTGCCAACGTCATCCGCGACCTACTTGACTTCGGCAAGGGCCGGAAGCTTGAGGGCGCGAGCATCCGCGAGATGATTAAAGAAGGCCGCCAGCTTTAGAGCAAAAGTAAACTCACGCGGCGTGAACCTTCTGCTTCCCAGGTTATCGCCCAAACGCGGGGCGCGAACCTGGGGCACCCGGCGTTTCGGCGGCTCCTGTCATGAACAGACCATAACAGCACCGCCGGTGTAAACTTTTTCTATGCCCACATTCAAAGCCGTCGCCTTCGATTACGGGAAGGTCCTCTCTCTGCCGCCGACCCAGAAACAGTGGCAGACGCTCTGCACGCGCTTCGGCCAACCGCTGCAGGAGTTCCAGCAGATTTACTGGGGACACCGCGAGGAACTCGACCGGGGGACGCTGGACAACGTCCACTACTGGCAGGCGGTGGGGCGCGATTGCGGATTCGACATCAGCGTGGCCGAGGCCGAGGAGCTGATCGAGCACGACAACCGCCAGTGGACCAACGAGAATCCCGAAGTGCTCGGCCTGGCGCGCGACCTGCAGCGGGCCGGATACCGCACGGCCATCCTGAGCAACATGGAGCGGCGCATGCTGGCCACCATGCGCCGCAAGCTCGCCTGGCTCGACGAGTTCGACGTGCAGATGTACTCCTGCGAGCTGGGAACCGTGAAGCCGGAACCCGCCATTTACCTGGAGTGCTGCCGCCGTCTGGAATGCGCGCCGCACGAGGCTCTGTTTTTGGACGACAAGAAAGTGAACACCGAAGCGGCAAAAAAAGTGGGAATGCAGAGCTACGTCTTCCACTCCGCCGCGGACCCGGTGATGCAGACCGGCGAGCAGGAGATCACCGTGGCCGAGCTGCGGGCGCTGCTGCTGGGCTAGCGGCGGGAATCGCTCCGCTTCACGAAAATTGGAACGGTCCCCTCTTCCCACATTTGCCAACCACGGGCAAATATGGGCCACCTGATATTCGCGCAACATGAGAATTCCCGGCTGCGCTGCCACGAGCGCGCCGGGAATTCATTTTCCAATTACAGCCTGACTTCTTCCCAACCGCAATTACGGCTTGGGAATGTCGTGCTTTTTCAAAAACTCATCCACCCGGACGATGGTGCGGGTGATGGTTCCCGAGCCGATCTCGCGCTTGCCCTCGAAGACGGCGACGTGGATGTGGTAGAAGCGGCCGTCGATGGATTCGACTTCGGCACTGGCGCGCACCACGGCGTTGATGCCCACCGGAACGCGATGCTCGATCTGGATGGAGGTGCCAACCGAGATCTCGCCGGGTTCGCAGAAGGGCTGCAGAGCGTAAAAGCCGGCCATCTCCATCAACCGGACCATGTCCGGCGTGGAATAGATGGGCGGAAGTTGATGGTGATGCGCGGTAAGGGTGTGCTCGTACTGCACCCGCTCCTCGGCCGCGCCCTTGGCACCAATGGGAACCGGTTTTACCATAGGGCGAAAACTGTATCGGAGAGCGGCGAGAACAGCAAGCGAAATTGCCGGACGCTCCGCCGCAGGGCTCAGGCGGTCATGGAGCGCTCGCCGAGGCGATACGCCTGGCACCCGTCGAGGGCCTGCCAGAGCCACTCCGCGGCGCGGCCGGCGGACTCCAGCGCGGGAGCCTCCATCGGCTCGTTGCGGCCCAGCAGGCGGACCAGTTCGGAGCGCCACACCGTGGCATGGCGCACCCCTGCGTAGGTGTGCAGCACGAAGTATCCGCAGGTGCGGGCATCGGCCCCGTAGTGCTGCAGCAGCGCGCGCGCGTTCTCCCCGCAGATCCGGGGAACCTGCGACGCGTAGGCATAGATGGCGGCCAGAACCTGGGCCGGGGAATCCTGGCTGGCGCTGCGGTAGTACTGCTCGATCAGGTGGCGGAGCGGTGCGCTGGGCTGGCTGCGGCGCACCTGGTTGGGAGAAAGCCCGAGCCCCTCGGCAAAGTCCATCCACATGTCGGTATAGGCGCGGCCTTCCACCTCTTCCTCGGCCAGGTTGCGCAGCACGGCGCGGCGCAGCTGGCCGTCGTGCAAGCGGCAATGCAGGGCGCTGAGAAAGGTGGGAAAGGCGGCAACCAGGTGAAAATATTCCAATGCATAAGCGCGCAGTTGCTCATGCGTGAGCTTGCCCGCGCTCCAAGCCTGATAAAAGGGATGGGCGAGCAAATCGAAGCGCGCGATGGGTGCATCGAGCATGGCTTGGAACACCTTAGGATTCATGGCTTGCCATACCGCCGACTAAGAGGTCCGATTGACTGGGGATCACTTGGGAAGACTATCGATTCATCTACTCGCAATCAAGCCTTTCAGCGCAAACTTAGCCCTAACACGGGAGTAAGAGAAGCCCGGAATGGGCCAACGTCGGCAACGCGCAAAGTCAGATAAAGCACTGAGCTGCTGGCTCTGTGCCGACAAAGCTGCGGGGCCAGGAGGAATGCAACTTTGCGGCCTCAAAGCAGCTTCAGCAGCTCGCGCTTGCGCTCCTCCGGCAGCCAGGAGGCGCGAAAGGAGTTGGCGGCCAACTGGCGCAGCTCGTCGTTGCTGAATCCGAAGACATCCTGCGCCAGCTGATACTCGCGCACCAGCGTCGTCTGGAACATCTCAGGATCGTCGGTGTTCAGGGTGACCAGCGCGCCCGCGTCGAAGAAGCGCCGCAGCGGGTGCAGCGGGAGTTCGGCGCAGCAATGGGTGCGCAGGTTGGAGGTGAGGCAGAGCTCCAGCGGTACCTGCCTGTCGACGATGCGCGCAAGCAACTCGGAGTCGTCGGCGGCGCAGAGAGCATGGCCGAGGCGCTCGGCCCCGAGCGCGTCCAGCGCGCCACGGATCGAGGGCGGCCCAACGGTTTCCCCGGCATGGACGCTGAGCCGAAGTCCGGCGCGTGCGGCCTGGGCATAGACCTGCGCGAAGAGTTCCGGGGCGGCCAGGCGCTCGTCGCCTCCGATGCCGATACCGATGACGCTGCTGGAGTGGCGGCCGTCCCTCCGCGAGGAGGGGATCGCTGCGCTGCTGGCCGCAGGCGCTTGGCCCAGGCGGATGGCCGTGGCAACAACCTTTTCCGCTTCCTCGGCGCCAAAGTGGCGCACGGCGTCGAAGATCCAGTAGAGGCTGACGCCGAAATCTTTTTCCCCGCGAATGCGCCCGCGCTCCAGTCCTTCGAAGAGCGGATCGAACTCCTGCCCGCGCCAGAAGATGACGCCGACGCTGACGAAGACTTCGGCGTGTAGGCAGCCCTGCGCGGCCAGCTTTTCCACCAGGCGGTAGGCGATAAGCTCGAAGTCCTCGGGATCGCGCAGCCGCTCGGTGACCGCCTTGAAGGCCATGAGGAAGCCGGTGAAATCCGTGTAGTCGTAGAGCGCGGCGGCCTCGTCCACGGAAAGCGGGCGGTGCGAGTTGGGCAGCGGTTTGTAGCGGTTGCTGGCCCACGGAAACGGCGTGTGATGTTTCTCGCTGAGCTGGCTGAGCGTCAGCGGATCGACGGAGCCTTCCAGATGAAGGTGCAGCTCGGCCTTGGGCAGACGCGTGATGAAGTCGGAGGTCACGGGATCATTCTAAATTGCCTGTTAACAATGATCGTGTGTGCCTCATTTCTTGAACAGCTCGCTGTGCGAGCCCATGCGTACAAGACGCAAGGTTTCGTCGTCGGGCAGTTTGTAGATAAGCAGCAGGTCCGGCTTCAAGTGGCATTCGCGATGGCTTTTCCAATTGCCGCCCAGTAGGTGATCGTGATGCTTGGCGCTTAGCGGCAAGTCAGATGCGAGCCGCTCGACAATTTCTGCGAGGAGAACCTCGATATCCGAGTGGCGTGGTGTTGCTCGAACGCGCCTGTAGTCGCGCCGAAACTGCGAGGATTCTTTAATCCTCCGCATTCAGATCGGCCATCAGATCGGCAACACTGGAAAAACTCTTGCCGCCGCCATGTTCGAGTTCTTCCATCGCGGCAAGGGTCTCCTTGTTCGGAATCCGCACCTCAAAGGGCAGGGCGTTCTCGGCAGCGACGCGGGTCAGCAGAAGACGAACCGCATCGGAGACAGTCAGGCCCATCGCAGCCAGAGCCTTTGCGGCTTTTGCCTTTACTTTGCCGTCTACGCGGATATGAACCATGCTGGCAGCCATCAATCTCACCTCAGGTATACATTGTATACCCGCTGTCAATCCTGGGATTGCGCGAACTCGCTCCGATGCTGGCTGTAGCCGAAGTAGATCAGTAGGCCGATGGCGAGCCAGACGAAGAAGCGAATCCAGGTGACCACGGTGAGGCCGGTCATCAGACCTCCGCAGAAAACTATCGAGAGGATGGGGAACAGCGGCACCCACGGAACTTTGAAGCCGCGCGGACGATCCGGCTGGCTGCGGCGCAACAGGATGACGCCGAAGGAGACCAGCACGAAGGCAAACAGCGTGCCGATGTTGGAGAGGTCGGCGGCGTCTCCGAGATCGACGATGCCCGCGGGCAGGCCCACGGCGAGGCCGGCGATCCAGGTGGACCAGTGCGGCGTCTTGAAGCGGGGATGCACGCGGGAAAACAGGTCGGGCAGCAGGCGGTCGCGCGACATGGCAAACCAGATGCGCGCCTGTCCGTACTGGAAGACCAGCAGCGAGCTGATGTGCCCCATCAGCGCTCCGATGACGATGGCCGCCCGCCAGATGGGACGCGCGTTGAGCTGCTGCAGCGCGTAGGCCACCGGCGCCTCGGCGGCCATGCCGGAGCCGAAGACCGAGTACTTCATCATACCCAGCAGCACCAGCGCCACGCCCACATACAGCACGGTGCAGACGGCGAGCGAGGCGAGGATGCCGAAGGGCACATCCTTTTGCGGGTTGCGCGACTCCTCGGCGGCGGTGGAGACCGAGTCGAAGCCGATGTAGGTGAAGAAGACGATGGCGCCTCCGGTGAGGATGCCGCTGAATCCCGAGGGCGCAAACGGCACCCAGTTGGATTTGTGCACCAGGCTGCCGCCGACCAGGAGAAACAGCGCGATAGCCCCGATCTTGATGGCCACCATGGTGTTGTTGGCCCGCGCCGACTCGCGCACGCCGCGCACCAGCAGCCAGCTCAAAATCATCACGATGAGAAACGCGGGAACGTTGAAGTAGGAGCCGGTCCACTTGCCAGCCGCATACACGGGCGAACTCCATCGTTCGGGCAGGATGAGGCCGAACTGCGCCAGCTGCGCCTTGAGGTATCCGGAAAAGCTGACGCAGACGGCCACGTTGCTGACCGCGTATTCCAGGATCAGATCCCAGCCGATGATCCAGGCGAAGATTTCGCCCAGCGTGGCGTAGCTGTAGGTATAGGCCGACCCGGCGATAGGGATCATGGCGGCCAGTTCGGCGTAGCAGAGCCCCGCGAACGAACAGGCGATGGCGACCAGGATGAAGGAGATGGCCAGCGCCGGACCGGCGGCGGGGCGGCCGTGCATCAGCGCGCCGTGCACGTTGCCGTGGCGGGCCAGGTTCCACAGGATGTCCATGAGCTGGGCATGCAGGATGGACGGGACTTCGAAGTGCTCTCCGGCGGCGGCAGTGCCGGTGAGGACGAAGATTCCGGAGCCGATGATGGCGCCGACGCCCAGCGCGGTCAGCGACCAGGGGCCTAGCGACTTCTGAAGACGGTGGCCGGGTTCGTCCGCCTCCGCAATCAGCCTGTCAATCGACTTGCGGGCCCACAGTTGATTCGCCAGCGGAGCGCTCCTGCTTGCGGGAGTGTGAACGGTTCAGAGTGGAATGATAGCAAGCAAAGCGGCCAACTCCTGCGCAAAGTAAGGGTGCAGGCGTTGGCCGCTGAAATCCGCGGGTGAAATTAAATTAACGCTTCGAAGTTCCGCGAGCGGCTTTCTTGACTTTCTGTTTTGCCGAGCCGCGTTCGTGGGTGCGGGCAGCCTTGGGAGCGGCCTTTTTGCGCGCGGCGCGCTTGGCGGCCTTGCGTTCTTCTTTGGGCAGAGCAGAGGTGTTGGGCATTTTCGGTTTCCTTTGCGAATCAATTCTGCGCGCGAGCGCCCTGCGGGCGCTTGGCTTACGCCTTAACGTTACGTTTTAACTTTACGTCTTAACCAGCTGGGCGTATTTCTCGACCAGCTTTTTCAGGCCGGCTCTTTGAAATTGTACCGTAATCTTGGCGTCTTCCCCATCGCCTTCGCGATGATAGACCACTCCGTCGCCATATTTGGGGTGCTGGACGCGGTCTCCCTTGCGCAATCCGCGCCCCGCCGGAGCGGCGCTGGCACCGGTCTCCGGGCGGGAAAACTTCTTGCCGCGCGAGGCAAAAAAGTCCGCAATGTTGTCGATGGAGTTGTAGGCCGGGCCGCTGTAGGTGGTCTTGGGCGCGCTCTGGCGCGGGCGGCCGCCCCACGAGGACGCCGACTGGTCCTCGTTCTCGTAATCGTAGTGCGCCGAGCCGTATTGTTGAAAGCGCGGCGTGGAGCCTTTGATCTTGCCCGGCGACCCGGCGTCCTCCAGCAACTCGATGGGAATTTCTTCCAGGAAGCGCGAAGGGGTCGAAGGCTCGGGCGTATCGGTGCCATAGCGGCGGCGGTAGTGGGCGCGGCTCAGGATCAGTGTGTCCATGGCGCGCGTCATGCCCACGTAGCAGAGGCGGCGCTCCTCTTCGATCTCGGTGGGCGACAGCAGGGTGCGCGAGTGCGGAAACAGTCCCTCCTCCATGCCGACCAGGAAGACCAGCGGAAACTCCAGTCCCTTGGCGGCGTGCAGCGTCATCAGCGTGATCTGCCGCGCGTCGTCGAACTGGTCCACGTCGCTGACCAGCGCGGCGTGATCGAGGAAGTCGCCGATGCTCTCGCCTCGGTCGCGCGAATCCATGGCGGCGTTGACCAGCTCGCGCAGGTTCTCGATGCGCGCCTGGGCGTCGGGCGAATCCTCCGCCTCCAGAAGCTGAATGTACTTGGTGCGGTCGATGAGGAACTTGAGCAACTCGGCGGTGGAAACTTTTTGTGCAGGCTCGGATTCGGCGATGTTTTCTTCCGCATCACCCGCGCCCGCTTCCTCTTCCATCGCATCCGGAGAAAATTCGGTCGCGTCGAAGTCAGCGTCGGAATGGGGCGCCAGCTCCGGCGCATCGCCGAATTCGCTTACGTCGAAGCTATCGTTGGCATCGCCAAAGTCGAAGCCGTGCTGCGCATCGAGTTCAGCTTCCTGCTCCGGAGCCACCAGAGCGGCTGATGATGAAGCGGACTCCTGCTCAGCTGCGGCTGCATCCTTGCGCCCGGCAACCTCAAACACCATGGCGCGAGCCTCGCGGATCAGATCGCGAAAGGCAGCCAGCGCGGCGGTGGCGCGGGCGGGCAACAGCTTTCGATCCACGACCTGCTGCAGCGCGCCCCACAGCGAAAGGTTGGTCTCCAGCGCCACGCGCTCCACGGTCTCCATGGTGGTTTTGCCGATGCCGCGCACCGGAGTGTTCACCACCCGCATCAAGGCCACCGAATCGTCGGGATTCAGAATGAGCTTGAGGTAGCTGATCATGTCCTTGATCTCGGCGCGCTCGTAAAAGCTGAAGCCTCCCACCACGTTGTAGTTGAGGTTGTAGCGGCGCAGCGCCTCTTCCAGCAGACGCGATTGCGAGTTGGTGCGGTAGAGAATCGC
>Ga0316217_10001042_pt1 | contig 37466 bp, 29 predicted proteins | sample 1anoAmetaG_FD_203633 | JGI IMG/M metagenome (GOLD analysis project Ga0316217, IMG submission 203633) | Freshwater microbial communities from Trout Bog Lake, Wisconsin, USA - 1anoA | ecosystem: Environmental > Aquatic > Freshwater > Lake > Hypolimnion/Profundal zone | place: USA: Wisconsin...
TTCACCCCAGACAACGTCCCAAACTTCTCAGCGACAATGGAAGTGCATACATTGCCCAGGAGCTAAAAGACTACCTGGAAACAGAAGGGATACAACAGGTGCATGGCAGGCCATGCCACCCACAGACACAAGGCAAAATTGAACGTTATAACCGAAGTTTAAAGAACATCATCAAACTTGAGAATTACTTCTTCCCGGAGGAACTTGAAAACGCAGTATCGAAGTTTGTTTACTACTACAATCATCACCGGTATCATGAATCACTAAATAACTTAAAGCCGGCTGATGTTTACTATGGTAAGGGACATGCGATCATTGAGAAGAGGCGGAAGATTAAAATGCGCACCATGCGCAGTCGCAGAAGGATTTATCTAAAATCAAAAGCCATCCGGGAATAGACTTAATTTTATCCTGTTCAGCGAAACAGAAGTCAGCTCTGCGGGAGCGCAACTGATGAGGGATAGCTGAGCCAACGGAAATGAAAAGCGGTTCTGATTTAGTCAGAACCGCTTACCCAAAATCCTGTCATTTTTGTTGCTTATGCCTTTTAAAACTCAATTTATTAACTTTGAAAAACACCACATTAAATTTGAACCGATTTAGTCCACTTTAGTTTGAAGACGTACATTTAGTTTTAAGCCAATATCCTTTCCAATCGCTCTTTCCACTTCCCCCCATCCTGGGAATTCTATATTCTGCAAACCCATAAACTTAGTTGTGTGGTTTCGATGAATCAGGTGGCATAGTTCATGAACAATTACGTATTCAATACAACCCGTCGGCGCTTTTATTAATTCTGGGTTCAGAATTATTTTCTTTTGCCGGGTGCAACTTCCCCAGCGGGTGGGCATTTCGCGAATCACAAGACTTTCGGGTTCTTTATCGTATTTCTTAAATCGGTTTATCCATTTTTGTGCAAGTGCTTCAAACTTGGTTTGGGCTTGTTTTAGATACCAGGCTTTCAATGCATTTTTGAATATAATTTATTTCATATACAACGAAAAATATTATAAAAGCTAAATTATATGGAAAAGTTTTGTTTCTAATTGTGTGAAGTTTATCTGTTAATATTGCTGCGGTATTGGTAAGAAATGAATTGCGGTTAGGTGGGGCATATTTAAGCGGCCAGAATATCAAAGCAGGCGGAGTCATTTTATTTTGTGTCAAAAGCAAGGCTGCATTACTGATAATTTTGAATGATGTGTTTTTATTGTTTAATTTATATACTATAATTAATTATGAAAAATAAAGTTATTGTTTTAGGCGCTGGTATGGTGGGTCGAACAATTGCCACCGACTTAAGCAAAGATTTTGAAGTCACATCAGCTGATATTTCGGAAAGCAATTTGGCAATTGTAAAAAAAGGGGCTGGTGTAAAAACTACTGTGCTTGATTTTAGTAATATACAGCAGATTAAAAATGCAGTCGCCAACTTTGACTTGGTAGTGGGTGCTGTTCCTGGTTTTATGGGGTTTAATATGTTAAGGTCAGTATTGGAGGTTAAAAAGAACATAGTAGATATTTCATTTTTTCCTGAGGACCCTTTTTTGCTTGATGCGTTGGCAAAAAAGAATGGGGTTACTGCTATAGTTGATTGTGGAGTGGCGCCTGGTATGGATAATATGATTCTGGGTTTTCATCATAAGCGGATGAGAGTTACAAGATTTGAATGCATGGTGGGAGGGTTGCCCGCCGAAAGGATTTTGCCATGGCAATATAAGGCACCGTTTTCGCCAATAGATGTTATTGAGGAATATACCCGCCCGGCAAGAATTATGGAAAATAGTAAGGTGGTTGTTCGCCCCGCCTTATCTGAACCAGAGCCAGTGCAATTCGACAGTATCGGAACCTTAGAGGCCTTTAATACGGACGGACTGCGAACATTGCTGAAATTGGATATACCGGATATGGTTGAGAAAACACTGCGCTATCCCGGCCACATTGATTTGATAAAGACATTGCGGGATGCCGGATTTTTTAGCGCAGAGCCTGTAGTTATTAATGAAGTAAAAGTGCGACCGGTGGATGTGTCTTCCAAAATTCTCTTCCCGCAATGGAAGTACAAGGAGGGCGAAGAAGATTTTACGGTTATGCGCGTTATAGTGGAAGGGATTGAAAGACGAAAAGCAGTAAGGTATACTTACAACCTTTTCGACAGATATGATAAATTGACTAAGACCACCAGCATGGCTCGTACTACCGGTTACACAGCTGCGGCGGCAGTGCATTTGCTAACAAAAGGTTTATACAAAAGAAAAGGCATTACCCCACCTGAAACGTTGGGTGCCAATGAAGATTGTTTTAAATTTTCATTGAATTATTTAAAGAAGCGAAATGTGATTTATGATTTAAAGTCCGAAAACATTTCCGGCAATAATGAGCCGGTTTAATATGTAAAAATAAGCCCTAGTTGAGGCTGTAATACTCCATCATATGTTGGTATGAGTTTGGTTTGATAACTCATATGATTTGGTGTAAGCAAAGGATTACCATTAGCATCGGTTAAATATACCAGTGCAGGGGTATCTTCCTCCTTGTTGTAATACAAGTTCTGAATATCCAGGTATAACTCGACTGACCAGTGACTTAGATACCATTTTTTAGTCACGCGCATATCAAGCTGGTGGAACCAGGGCAAATGCAGGGAATTGACTTCGCTGTAGTTCAATACTCCTTCAGGGTTGGAGTTATAAACTGAAACAAGTGATGAATATGGAATGTTGTAAGGCGTGTAAGGTCTTCCTCCCTGCACACGGTAACGCAGGCCAACTTCCCAGTTATATTTGAATTTTTTACCTAAGGTAAGGCTGATAATATTGCGCGTATCCCAGCTTGATGAAACATATTGGTTACTGCCATTTTGAAATTGACTCCAGAATAACGTATAGGCCACAATGCTGTACCAACCTTTAAATAGTTTCTGTTCATACAAAAATTCTACGCCATAGGCCCGACCCTTACTGGTACTGGTGGCGGGGTCATTACCAACTACCCCAAAGTTTCCACCCAGGTTAGCCAATGCAACGGAATCATCTAACAAATACGGCGTATTAAAATATTGCTTAAAGAAACCTTCAACCGAAACCCGGCTATTGATTTTGGTGTTGTAATCGAAACCCGTAACCACATGCACGCAGCGCATATAGGTTATTCGATTTTGATTGACCAGCTGGTCGGTACTATCGCGATAACCCAAAACGGTATAAGCCGGTAGCTCGTGGTAATAACCGGTGTTGAAATTCCAGTGCACATCAGGGGTAATGCTATAAGCCATAGAAAAGCGGGGTGAAGCTTGCCTGAACAGGTTAGCCATAATGCTATTATAAGTATTGCCATCAAAACGCAGCCCAAGCGAAAGCATCAGCCGGTTATCTGCTACGGTTCGACTAACCGTGGCAAAGGCCCCGTATTTGGGTATAAAAAGTTTAGTGAGGTAATTATAGCTGAAATAGGGTCCCGTAAATGCACTGCTGTTATAGTAATAAGCCATTTCGAAGTTGGCACCTGCGTTATACTTCCACCCGTTTTTGCGGGCAATGTATTCAAGCCGCGCTTTGTTTTCTGACTCAATGGAGAAGTAATTAATTGTTTTGGGCAATGATGGATTATTATCCGTGTATTTAAAAACCTGGTTAACCAGTTCGCTACTGCTAACAACAAATTGCAGATAACTGTTATCAAATAAATGAGTAAACTTAAATCCGTTGGTATAACTCCATTGATTGTTTAAGGGAGTAGCCAATAAGTCGTAATGCTGCAGTTCCGTTTTATTGGCTGCCAGGTTTAGTTTAAAAATGTCGCAGGCTGTCAGGCTCACAAATTCAAGTTCATTTTTAGGATCAATCTTCCATTTAATTTTTAACTGGGCATCATTGTAGTTGGGGAAAATGGGCACCTGAATCAGTTTGAAAAACCAGTTGTAATAGCTGGACCGAACCGAAGCCAGGATAGTGACATTTTTCTTTTTATTCAAAGGAGCTTCCATTGATAAAGCGGCATCGGTAATCCCCAATGTTACGGCACCGCCCCAACGGTCATCGCGTCCGTCGCGAAGACGTATGTCCATAGCTGAACTTAGCATGTTGCCCCGGTCTGCCGGAAAAGCCGAAGAGTAGAAATTTACCTCCCTGATAAAGTCAACATTCAGCAAACCAACGGGCCCTCCTGAACCGCCCTGTGTGGAGAAATGATTGATGTTTGGTATTTCAATATCGTCCATGTAAAATTTATTTTCTGCCGGCGACCCGCCCCGAATAATTAGGTCATTTCGGAATGCAGAACTAAATCCTACCCCTGGCAGCGACTGAATAACCCGCGATATATCCCGGTTGGCGCCCGGGGTTCGCTGAATTTCATTTACCCCAATGGTACGCATGGAAGTTGGACTTTCATCTTTTCGTACAAATGGACTGGAGGTAATTTCAACCGCTTTAATTTGAGTTACATCCGGCTCAAGCTCTATCGTCAATATAGCTGGTTTCGAGTTGGTCACTTCAACCTCCGCCACGCCTTTAGGTTTGTAACCCAAACAGGAAATTCGGATGTTATATATACCTGGTTGTACACCGGTAATGACAAAAGCCCCTGTTGAATCACTCTGGGCGCCGGTACTCGTGTTTTCGATTTGCACGGATGCCAACTCAACCGCCTTGCCTGAAAGTGTTTCTTTTACTTTTCCGCGGATAACCCCTGTTTGTGCGAACAAAACAATGGTAGCATAAATAAACCCCATTGTAAGAACAAGTTTCAGCTTCATTACTGCCTTTTTATGTTTATTTTATTGAAAATCAAATATTTATTGTCAGGTAAATCACCAGTTGATCATGTTTTTTTTGTCTCTGAGTTTAAAAACTAATTTGGTACAAAAATGTTCATTTAGTATTCATTTAAGTACAAAATAGTATTAAATTTGAAAAGCGAATTGCGTTTACAATAATCTTTGTTAATGAAGAATTACGCCCTCCTTAAAGATTTACTTCCATACATCGAGAGATTTGAGTCAGTCGAAATACCCATTGTTTTATCGCCACTAGCTGACTTTTCCGCCTGGTTGCAAAAGGAAATATCGCGCGATGTCAGGATTGCGGATACCAGGGCAGGTGCCGAAACACCTGAAAGAACCCGGCGCAGCGAAGATGTAAGAACCACCATCAGCAAAATGGTTTACATGATGTACCGCTATGCCCGCTTTTATACCAAAAAAGCAATGGTCAACTCTGAAATAAAGAGCCTCGATGATTTTGCGCTCCTGGTAACGCTTCGCACCTACAAAAGCATTAACAAAGGCGAATTGACTAAAATGTTTGTGCTCGAAAAAACTACGGGCATCGAGATTGTAAACCGCCTCATAAGAAATGGATTAGCCAAACAGCAAGACAGTGATGAAGATAAGCGCAATAAGAAAATTGCGATTACCGAAAAAGGCAAAGCCGAACTGAACATCATTTTTGCTGAAATGGCCAAGACATCGGAAATAGTAACCGGCAACCTTGAACAGGAAGAACAGTTTGAACTGATAAGATTATTGACCAAGCTTGACAGATTCCATCACCAGTTGGTGAATACTGAAGGCCTGGAGAACATTGACGATTTTTCAAAAACTGCTTCATCCATGCGCGCTTCAGAATTGGGTGAAATCTGATTTTTACTTAGTTAATAAACCATTGCTATGAAGAAATATTTTCCGCTTTTTATCCTCGGTTTCACATTATTATTCGCAAACGCACAAAGCTACACGGTCGGTGTTCAGTCTCTAACCTGGACAGATTCTTCCCGCAGCAATCGTTCCGTACCTGTGGAGTTTCACTATCCGGGCACCAACAACGCATTCGCTAACGACTCATTTGGCTTTGTGGTTTTCGGTCACGGCTTTGATATTCCCATCAATGGCTATTACAATTTTGCCGACTCGCTGGCTGCTCACGGTTACATTGTAGCGCTTACCTCCAATGAAGGTGGTTTATCTCCCAGCCACCCCAACCTGGCACAAGACCTCATTTACATCTACAACATGATGATTAGCCAAAGTAAAATTAATTCAGCTTCCATATTGTATCACCACGTCAAATCAAGGGGCGCAATTGCCGGCCATTCCATGGGCGGAGGATGTGCTGTTTTATCTTGCCAGTACAGCGATACTGCTACTTGTTACTGGACACTCTCTGAAGCCACTACTACACCTTCATCAATCACCGCTGCCGCCAGTATGTACAAGCCTTATCTCAGTTTCGCCGGTAGCAGCGATTGCATTGCACCACCTTCAACCAACCAGATACCAACGTATGATTCTTCGCATTCCGTTTGTAAAACTTTGGTTGAAATTACCAATGCCACCCATTGCCAGTTTGCATTAAACAATAGCACCTGCGTACTTGGCGAAGACCTTACCGGTTGCGGAACCTCATCGCTTAGTCTGAGTGCGCAAACCGATTCAACCTTAAGCTTTTTGTATCCGTTCCTCGATTATTACCTCAACGGTAACTGTAGTGCCTGGACCAAATTCGAAAGCGTTTATGCGGCCGACCCTAACGATGTGCTGATGCAAAGTTGCAATAATATCATTCCTGCTAACCCGGCTATTACCGGTGCCACCTCGTTTTGCAACGGTAGTAATGATACACTTAAGGCAAGCCCGGCTGGTTTCATTTATCAGTGGAGTAACAGCGCAACGGGTAATTCAAACAGCGTTTCTGTGGCCGGAACCTATGATGTTACCATTAGTAACGGTACTTGTTCGGTTACTGCTGCTCCTTTCACCATCACGCAACGCGTTGCCCCCGCTACGTCTTCCGCTATCACTGCCCCCGACTCGGTTTGCTCCGGTATTGCCAACATCTCTGTTTCGGTAACCAATGACACAGTAGCTACGTCTTATAACTGGACCTTGCCTGCAGGATGGAACATTAGTTCCGGTGCCAACACCAGCGCCATCAGCGCTGTTTCAGGCGATACAGGCGGTATTATATCGGTTACCGCGCAAAACAGTTGCGGGGTAAGCTCAGCGATGCAAAAAAATATCGTTGTAACCAGCTCTGGCCTCGCAATGCCCGGTCCGGTTTTTGGCGATACCACCCCTTGCGCTGGTCAGCAAGTTCAGTTCATTACATCAGGCAGTACCGGTGCAAGCATTTATGTATGGAACTATCCATCAGGCTGGACTTTAATTTCCGACAGCACCAGCGATACACTTGGCCTTACAGTTGGTACCGGTTCCGGTAGTATTACCGTGCAGGCGGTTAACGGTTGTGGCCAAAGTATTCCGGCTGTGCTAAGCGTTCATCCAAACACCCCGCCGCTTTCCGGCAACATTACCGGGGCTGATTCAGTTTGTATCAACAATGCCGGTTTTTTGGTTTACAACCTTACCGGCGCAACAGGGGCTGATAGTATCTATTGGTCTGTGCCCAATTCCTGGAACATTATTTCCGGTCAGGGTACCAATAATATTACGGTAAACAGCAACCAAAACGGTGGCAATATCAGCGCTTCAGTTTTCAATGTTTGCGGAACTGCTAATGCCTCGCCGCTTATATTAAATATTATCGATACAGCGGGCGCTACCATCACGCAAAGCCACGATACATTAAGCACTGACGCCGGTATGGCTTACCAGTGGTTCCTGAACGGAGTTTCCATTGCCGGGGCTACTGCTCAAACTTATGTGGCCAGTCAAAATGGAAATTATACCGTTGCCATAACCAACTCAGCTAACTGTACCGATACCTCAGGGGCATACAATTACATCTACTTGTCGCTAGCTCCGGTACAGGCACAAGCGGGTTTCAATATTTTCCCCAATCCTTCGGCAAATGGAGTTTTTCAATTATCAATAAGCAAAGAACTACAGGGCGCCCGGTTAAAAATATTTGATGCACTGGGCAGGCAATTATTTGAAAAGGAACTGACCGACGAAAACCTGGCTTTAGACCTTAGCGTTTTACCCAAAGGTATTTATTGGGCCAACGTGCAACTAAATGGCAGGTCGGTTAGCAGGAGCCTGGTAATAGAGTAAGCTTTTTTCAGTTTACTTTGTTCCATCCCTTCTTAATGTTTTCATCAATCAAAGCATCAATCTTTTCTTTCATATCATCTTCCGTGGGCGACATATAGATATCCGCCTCTAAAGGCTCTTTTCTTCCCGCGCTGAAATCTGAATAAAATAACACATACGCCGGAAATTTGCCGCGCGCTTCTTTATTCGTTTTCCAGCCCGCAAACTTTCTGAAGGCTTTGCCATTCTTTCCCTCCTTCACATAAAGCTCGCGCAAAATTTGTTGCGATGGAGCCAGGGTTATTTGCTCTTCCGTATCTTCACAGATATCAATCCGGTCTGCTATCTGGTTAAACCCGGCATCTTGTTCGTTGGCTTGCTTATCGGTGCGTTCTTTTTCGAAAACAGGGCTAACAATGCTGACCGCCGGTACTTCATCCAATTTTTCCGTAACCGGTACTTGTATGATAAATTCAACTCATCCCATCCATCGATACCAACCGGCTCCAATCGATACCAATCAATCCTTTTCGATACCTGTTTTGAATCCGTCGGGGTATCGATATGTTAAATTTTCGTGCCAAAGAAGCCACAAGCTCAACTGCTCCCAAAATTTATGCATCGCGTTCATTCTGTGTTTTTAAAGTAAGCCCGGCTTATTTTATTGTCCTTTTGCCGGTTTTGTGGTATAAAGATACACAAATAAAATTTTAAAAATGAATTTAGTTTGTTTGAGTTTGTTAAAAATGAAATTTCTATACTTTGCTGCGATTGAGCAAAGTAGCGTATGCATTGGCTATAACGAGGTTGCTTTAATGGCGACAGAGATATTTAAACGGGGGCCTGGTTGGTTACCATCCAGTAAAAGGCCACACTCGAAATGGCTTTGTAAAAATGCTGCAACTCGGTTGGCTTTACCACGTAACTGTTAATGCCTAACTCATAACAGGTTGCTTTATCAAGTTCGTTGTTCGAACCGGTGAGCACCACTATGGGTATGTGTTTAGTTCGCTCATCGCCCTTCATTTTACGTATAACATCAATGCCGCTAACCAGGGGCATTTTTAAATCGAGCACCACCACTTTAGGCCCTTGTTTCAAATCACGGTCGGCGTACTTGCCCTGTGCAAACAGAAAATCAAGCGCTTCGGAGCCGTTTTTGACATGGAAGTGGTTAACAATATCATTCTTCGCCAGTGCGCGAATGGTCATTTCGGCATCGGCATCGTTGTCTTCAACGATTAAAGTTTCTATATGCCCGTCCATAACAATAGATTTAAGAAACGTGGCGAAATCAACAAGAGGAAGAACAGGGGTGATGTAAGTGCTTTACTTCAACACCATAAAGTTACCACATTCAGCGGTTGTTTTATAATACAGGCCAATTATTTTTTTGACCGGCAAAATTCGTGGAGGACCCTTTAAAAATCAGGGTTTTGCCTTTAGGTGTTGGTCAATTTTTTGGATGGCTTCGGTTAAATATTTTATCTGGTTTTTGTTGTCGGGCGAATATTCAACGGTCGACCATTTTTTAATGCTACAAGCGTATCTGGTTTTTAGGTCTTTCAACAAGTCGTCCAGCGATTTTTTTGTCTCAGGTATATCCACAGCATATCTGGCCCAGCCAATAAAATTTAAAAGCCCAATATCACGCAATACCCGGATAGAATTCCATGCCTTGATATTATCCGACTTGGGTGCTCTGAATTTAGGTCCAATCCAGTTGGTGGGTTGACCGCAGTCCGGGCACTTCGGCTCTTTTTCCTCCGTGTCTTCGTTTCCAGCAATGTCAGTAAGGATTTTTCGCTTAAACGATTTTCTACAGGCTGTGCAGATGTACTTCGACTTATAGGGCCTTTCGATGAAGTAGTAGTTTGGATTGTCTGTCATGTCCATAGTCATCGCTTACTTTATTTGAAGGTCAAAGCTATTTACGTAATGTCCGACTATGGTATCGACCTACTTTATCCCATTAAAAATCACATTCGCATTTAAATTAACGCGCTGCACCGGTATAGCCGAAACACGTTTCTTCAAAAATGCAATCACCTCATCCTGCGATTTAAACTGCTCTTTCAGGTCAACATATTTCGATGCCAGGTATTTGTAGTTTTTCGTTACCAGTAAAAACCACACCACAAAAAAGTCAACCTCTTTAAAAACTACGGCACCATTCTCTTTATACTTCTCAATGTTTTTCTGAAACTCCACCGGCATTTCGGTCCAGTGCATGCTGGGGCGCAGGTGGTGGCCTATGTGGTAACCATCATTAAAGCATAGTTTATTATAGCCCGTATTAATACAGGTAATGCTGTTTTTGTAGCTGTTGGCGGGGTCGGTGGCGTCAATAAAGGCGTGCTGACCCCAGTTGCCGGCCATCATACCAAAGCGCGCAATTAAAAAGGGGAGGAGGAACACCGTAAGGGTAGCCTGCCAGTTAAAATGCCAAAGAATAATGCACATCACAAAAAATCCAACCTCACCAATTAATATTTTTCTCAAAAACTTGTAGCGGTTCTTTCTCTTAAAGTAATATCCCAGGTCGCTCATACCAAAAAAGAAGAATAACAGAAAGTACTTCATAAAATCGAAAAAGTTATCGCGCTGGTAGTTCATGGTACAGCTCAGGTCGTCAATCAGGTTTCCCTCGGCGTGGTGCATCATAATATGGTGACCAAAGTAGGTTTCGGGGGTTTCGCCATAAAAAGGCCCTAAAACCCAGGGTATCAGGTTATTTAAAACATCGTATTCCTGTTTAAACAACTTGCGGTGGCTGGTATTGTGCATCATTAATATAAAAGGCCCCAGACCCGTGGCAATGTTGAACAGTAAAAAAGGAATAGCCAGCCACCAGCTAAAATGAAAGAAGAGAAAAACAGAAACGGGGATAACAAACAGCAAAATACGCAGGCTAAGCTTTACAAAAGGCAGGTCGCGCTCATCTCTTATCAGGCTAAGGCACCAACGCTCAAAAAAATTATAATCGGTGCGTTCGGTGTAAATGGGGTCGGTAATAACTAAATCCATGTTGGTTGTTTAAACTTTTCCGCTGTTGTTAAGCAGCAAGCGGGCGGCAAATTAAGCCAAAAAAACGGCAGGCTTCAAAGCAAAAATGCCAACAGCGGGTTTACCATGGCGCATATGTTTTATTAGCCAATATTACAATTCAACTTTTATGGATTAATAAATCCACGGCATCTTACAGGCATTCAATTTAAACACAGGCTAATATTTGATTCAAAGATGCAAACCAAATTATCGCTACATGGGTGGTTGGAGGGGGCGCCAACCACTGGAACGCCCCCGTTAGCGTCTCCGCCAACCGGAACTGCCGCCATGAGGGAAAATTTGGTTTGGACCCACTCAAAATACATGACTTTCTTTTTTCCACTATTCTTCTATATTTGCGCTTCCGTTTTCGGACCTAAATCATTTTAAAATGCAAAACCTTAAAGGAGTAATTAAATTTTTCACTGTTATTCTTCTCTTTGCCTGTCTTTTTCAGTTGTCGTTTACGTTTATGGCCAACCGTGTTGAAAGCAAAGGCGATGCCTATGCCAGCAACCAGGTTAAAGCTGCTCAGCCTGCAGGGTTAACCCCGGCTCAGGTGGTAGCTTTCAGAGATTCTGTTGACTACTTGAAAAAGATATCAAAGAGAAACTATCTTGATTCAATTGGCGGAGTGCCTTTGATTAATGTATGGGGTCTGAAAGACATTTATACCTACAAATTCTGTCGCGACCACGCGCTTACTTTAGGTTTGGACTTAAAAGGCGGTATGAGCCTGATTATGGAAATTGCGCAGGACGATGTGTTGCGTAAACTTTCAAACAACAGCAGCAATCCTCAGTTTAATGCGGCTATTGACAGTGCAAAGGTGCAACTGGCGCTTACCCAGGGCGATTTCTTAACCTTGTTTCAAAAGAACTTTGAAAAGATTAACCCGAACGGAAAACTGGCGAATATTTTTTACCAGGTTGAGTCTTACCAGGGTAAAATCAATCCTAATTCTTCTAACGACCAGGTTATAACCTTATTAAGAACCGATTTTGATGCGGCCATTAAAGAAACCTTCCAGGTTTTGAAAACCCGTATCGACCAGTTTGGCGTAACCTCTCCCAATATTTCATTGCAAGCCAATACAGGCCGTATTATTCTCGAATTACCGGGCGTTGATGACCCTGTGCGCGTTCGCAAACTGTTACAGCAAACTGCACAGTTAGAGTTTTGGGATACTTATGAAACTCAGGAAGTAATCAGCTACCTGGGCGATGCCAACTCTTCATTAAGAACCCTCTTAGCTCATGAAAAGGCTATCAACGATTCAGTAGCGGGTAAAACAACAACTGCTCAGGCGGCGGCTCCAACCAGCTTAACTGATTCAACTGACCTGGGAACCAGCCTTACAGATACTTCTGCCAAAGGCAAAGCTGCTGCTAAATCAAAAGTTGATTCTACCGGCAATCCTTTGTTCGATGTTTTGTACCCTAATGTTATACAAGACGGACAGCAACAGCGCTACGGCGAAGGCCCGATGATTGGCCGTGCTTTTGGTAAAGATACTGCCCGTGTAAACGCCCTGTTAGACCGCCCTGAAATTAAGGCTGTTTTTCCGCGCGACCTTAAATTATTATGGAGCGCTCACCCGGTAGCTAAGGGAAGCAACGTGTTCGGTTTATACGCTATTAAAGTAAACCCGGCTTCGTTAGAGGCTCCGCTTACCGGTGGTGTTATTACCGATGCTTATAAATCTTTCGACCAGTTCGGAACTCCGGAAGTTGATATCGCCATGAATCCACTGGGTGCCGCTACCTGGGAAAAAATGACCGATAACGCGGTTCGCGGACATGTAAACGGAAAAGATGTAAAGAAATGTATTGCCATTGTGTTGGATAACCGCGTATTCTCTGCGCCACGTGTGCAGCAGAAAATTGCCGGTGGCCGTTCGCAAATTTCAGGTATAGAAGATATTGAAGAAGCTGATGACTTGGCTAACATCCTTAAATCGGGTAAACTGGAAGCCAGAACCCAGGTGATTGAAGAGCAGGTAATCGGGCCGTCATTAGGTAAAGAGTCTATCAAAGCAGGTTTGCTGTCTTTAACTATAGGTGTGTTGCTGGTGTTCCTGTTTATGGTTAGCTATTACAGCACTTCGGGTGTTATTGCTAACCTGGCCATGTTCCTTAACTTATTTATACAGATAAGCGTGTTGATTGGTATGGGCGCTTCATTTACCCTGCCTGCAATGGCCGGTATAGTGTTAACGCTGGCTATGGCGGTTGATGCCAACGTAATCATCAACGAGCGTGTGCGTGAGGAAGTTGCCCGCGGCAAAGGCCTGCGCCTGGCGGTAGATGAGGGTTACAAACACTCATACAGCGCTATCATCGACGGTAACCTTACTACCATGGCTATCGGTATTGTGTTAATGGTATTCGGATTAGGCCCTATACAAGGTTTCGGCCGCGTATTGGTGTTTGGTTTGATGATATCTATTTATACTGCGGTATTGGTGTCAAGAACTTTCTTCGACTTTGCCTTCAACAGAAACATCGATATCCACTTCGGTAACAAGTTTACCATGAACCTGCTAAAGGGTGTGAATTTCGATTTTATCGGCAAACGTAAAATTACCTACGCCGCTTCAACTATCGTGTTTATCATCTCTTTGTCGTCTATGTTTTTCTATGGATTTGACTTAGGTGTGGATTTTAAAGGCGGACGCAGCTATGTAGTACAGTTTGATAAAGACGTAAAAACTGAAGATGTTGCCAATGCTTTGGAAAAGAGATTGCAGGGCGTACCGGTAGTTAAAACGTACGGCAGCAACAACCAGGTTTCAATTACTACCGCTTACTTAATTGATAAAGCCGGTCCGGTTACTGATAGTATTGTTGAAGCAAACATTTACCAGGGTCTTCAGCCTTTCTTCACTAACTATCCTAAACTGGACGATTTTAGGGTGAAGAATGTAAAAAGCTCTATCAAAATTGAAGCTACCATTGCCGATGATATCCGCAGAAGTTCTTATTTCTCGGTATTGTTCGGTGTGTTGTTCGTGTTCTTATACATCTTCTTACGATTTAAACGTTTTGAATATGCTACCGGTGCTGTTGTGGCCCTGGTGCACGACCCGATTATTGTAATGGGTATCTTCTCTTTATTCAGAAGAGTATTGCCATTCTCACTTGAAATTGACCAAACGGTTGTTGCTGCGGTGTTAACCTTAATTGGTTACTCTGTAAACGATACCGTGGTGGTATTTGACCGGATTAGAGAGACCTTAGGCCTCCACCCAACACGCACCTTAATCCAAAATGTGAACGATTCTATCAACCAGACATTGAGCAGAACGGTAATGACCGTGGTAACTGTGTTCCTGGTAGCTTTAATTCTGTTCCTGTTCGGAGGAAGCCCAATTCATGGTTTCTCTTTTGCGCTGATTATTGGTTTGTTGATAGGCACCTACTCATCAGTATTTGTGGCCGCCCCTATTATGGTTGATTTAATGAACAGAAAGAAACCACAAGCTTAATTACTTATTAGTTAATACAATAGAAAGCCCCGGGTGCAAACCCGGGGCTTTTGTTTTTACAGCGCTAGTGAAATGACACGCAGGCTGATTTGATTTTTCAATAGTTATAGGGAGCGGTTCTGGCAAAAAAAATCCTGTCCTTACCGCGAACAGGATTTTGTGCTGACACAAAGAACTTTAAAAGGCGCTTTTAAAAAGCGTAAACCGTTGTTCGAAGTGCTTAGGCCGTTTTACCTTTTCCTGCTTGCCACAGCACAACACCACCCACGCCAATCAGCACCACCCCAATTATCGGCGACCAGCTCATGTAATGTGGTTTGTCGTGGGTTATTTCAAGCTTGCCTATTTCCACTACTTTCTCTCTGGTGAAATAGGTAAAGGCTGTAAAAATGGTGAGCGCAACGCCGATGATTATAATAACTATACCTGTGGTTTTCATATAAGTTTTTTTTAAGTGAATGAAAAATGGCTGCATGCACTTTTTAGATATGCAACACAACTGTATAGATGCCTATACCCAGTATACCAGCAAATAATATGGCCAGCACACCAAGCACAATACCTGCAATGGCCCAGCCCCTTCTGCCCGAGCGTAACCCTACTACACCTAATACTATGGCAATTATGCCCAGTATAAATGCCCCATAGCTTACAAAAGGACCCAATGCTAAAACGATAGCTATAATTCCTATAATGCCACCGGCAAGTGCAATGTTGCCACCGGTATCGCCATACGCGGCTGCCGGGTCGGTTTTTTTAAGAGCTGCCAGTGTTTTTATCAGCTTAATGACATCCTTGTTTGAATTTGCTTTTAAATAAAGTTTTCCGTTAGCGTTTCGCTCCATTTTTACTGAGTTGGCTGAGTATTTTTCGAATACATTGTTTACTCCTTGTACCTCGTCCTTACTCAGCTTGGCTATAGCAAAGCGCGGTATTTTGAGCTCCAGCGGTGTAGGCTCGTTAGCCGACGATGCCAGTGCTGAATTCTGTTCCGCGGTTATTTTTTTGTTATCCATGGAAGGCACGGAAACAGAAATGTGTTTGGTATGCGCGGCCTTTGCCCAGTTGGGGTGATGCGACTTTGTCATTACCAGGTCGGGGCATTTTAAGGAATGATTGGTTTTGCATCCCGCAAAGGCTATTAAAAATACCAGTACCGGAGTGTAGAATGTTTTTCTCATAATCTTGTTTTTGTAACCACGCAAATTGCACAATCAAATATGCGCTTGCCACATGGATTAACCGTTACATAATTCCGGTCAACTGTTACATGATTCACACATAAATTGAGGCAATTAACGCTGCTGGTTGGCTGAGTTTTGAATCCTTTATCACTCTGTTTTAGGCAATTGTGAAACTTTTACACCTGAAGCCGCGTAAAAATAATCAACCGGAAAGGAGCCGGGATTTTTTAAACAGTTAAAACAAGAACTATTTATGGCAGCGCAGGAAGCCAATGATTATTACTACGACAAGGGAAGGAGCGACTACATGAAGAGCGTGTACGACCAGCCTTTTCCAAACCCTATGTTACTGGAACTTGATGAGTTTGAACTTTTCTGTAATCAATCGTATAACAAAGGTTATCATGATGAGAAGGAGGGCAAATCTTACAACGTTCCCACGTTCAACTAAGCAAAGGGGTATAGCTAATTTTATAACTAATTAAAGAACCTTCCGGGCTTTTCGCCCCGGAAGGTTTTATTTTTTTGACCGGATTTTAAACTACCTTAGCCGCCATAAGGCAATGTAATACGCCGCACGTTAAATCATCATTTCTTTTGCAGGATGATTATGTAGGAATAATTCCGTCAGCCCTTTTTTTACTTCTCAAATTAGTAAGCATGAACAAAATTGCCGGGCTGTTTTTAATGATGATTTGTTTTACCTCTGCCTATTGCCAGATTGGGCTTAGTTTTTGTGCTTCGGTTGAAAAGAACGGATACTGCAATTTCAATAACGTCAAATTTATTTCTTCGCCGGATAGTACCTCGGCCCGGGTTTTTATGGAGGTGCGCAATGTTGTTGCCCCGATTGGGGCCACCAATCTTATTTTTAAAATATACCGGGTGGATGATGCGGGGCAGGAGAAATTTCAAAACATGGTGCAACAACCCATGCAACCCGATTGGTATTATGCATGGACACCCTACATTTTTAATTCGCCGGGCAAGTTTAACGTTAAAGTGTATAACGAATCAGACTCGCTGATTTGCACCAATGGCTTTGAGTTGATTGCGTTTAAATAGATTCCGGATTCAAATGCCGGGAATAGACTGCTTTCTATCCTGATTTTTAAATCTTATTATCCGTTCAGTTTCTTGTAATCAGCCAGAAATTTCTCCAAACCAATATCTGTAAGCGGGTGGTTAAATAAGCCCAGGATAGATGAAAGCGGGCAGGTAGCTATATCAGCCCCGGCTTCAGCACACTTTACAATATGCAGCGATGAACGGATAGATGCCGCCAAAACTTCTGTTTTATAACCATAAATATCGTAGATGTGTACTATCTGTTCAATTAACTGAACTCCATCCCAGTTACCATCATCAATGCGCCCGATAAATGGCGAAACCATAGTGGCACCGGCTTTGGCAGCCAATAAAGCCTGTGCTGCGCTGAACACTAATGTGCAGTTGGTTTTAATGCCGTGGTCGGTAAACCATTTAATAGCTTTAATTCCTTCTTTTATCATGGGCACTTTAACCACAATATTGGGGTGTAGCGCGGCCAGCTTTTTGCCCTCCTCCAGTATACCATTAAAGTCGGTTGAAATTACTTCAGCGCTTACCGGTCCGTTCACCACATTGCAAATGTCAACGTAATGCTTTAACACGTTGGCATCGCCTTTAATTCCTTCCTTAGCCATTAACGATGGGTTGGTCGTAACCCCGTCTAAAATGCCAAGAGCCTCGGCTTCTTTAATTTGTTCAAGACTTGCAGTATCAATAAAGAATTTCATAAAATGTGGATTTGAGTGGTGGCTGAAAGATTTACTGTCGCAAATATGAAATTGAACCCATTAAGGTTTACGAATAGAAATAAACACGATGTGGATGATGGTTGAATACAGAATATTGAATAACGAATAATGAATGCTGAATAATGAAGTGAAATACCATCAACCCCAGGGTGTTTGAACCATTGGGAATGCTAAAAAAGAGGGCTTGCGCAAAGAAGGAGGGAAAAAAAATAGGGCAAGTAACTCATATCGCACCGCTACAACCGTCTGCCTTTGCTCGGTTTCCCGCCTGGAGGAATAAACAGGAGCTGGTCGTATAAGGCTCGCCCCGGCGCAAATATAATGGCTTAATTCAAAAGCTATAGCGAAACGCAAAAAAATAAGTTAGCAATCCGTATTTCTTGCTTGAAAACTATTGGAACGAACGGGCCATCTTGCTAAAAGACTGCGAATTACCTTGGGATGCAAAACGAAAACGGGTGACGAATTATTGTATTTTGAAACCTGTGCCAGTCAAAAGTTTGTAACATGTTTAAGAAACAAATGAACCGACCGCAGGTTTTTGCTTTATTTATCGCCTAACATAACATAAGAAAATGCCCATGACGAAAATGCGCTTGTTATTGTTATTGCAGCTGTTCTTTATGGCTGGTTACGCTCAAAATTATCATACACTTTGGATTCCTGATACGCTTTCGGGAACCACCTTTAATCTTTCGGCTAAAGATACTTTTCAGCAGTTTTTAACCGGTAATCAAACTGTTACGGCAGCTTTTAACGGCAGCTTTTGGGGGCCTACCCTTTTTTGGAATAAAGGCGATACGGTGCACATGAACATTACTAACCTTTTACAGGATAGCACTACGGTGCACTGGCATGGTATGCATTTGCCGGCGGTAATGGATGGCGGTCCGCACCAGGTAATACCGCCTAACACGGTTTGGCAGCCATACTGGAAGGTTGAAAACAATGCTGCCACTTACTGGTATCACCCCCACCTGCATATGGAGGCGGTTGAGCAAATAACCGAAGGCCTGGGAGGGCTTATCATTATCCGCGACTCTGTGGAGAGTGCTTTACCCTTACCCCGGACTTATGGTGTTGATGATATACCACTTATTTTATCCGACCGCTCTTTCAATGCATCCAACGCTTTTACCGATGTGCCTTATGGCGATAGTATGGTAACCAATGGGGTGTTGAGCGCCCAATATACTTTGCCGGCGCAAATGGTGCGCCTGAGGGTTTTGGATGCTGCCATAGAGCGCGCCTATAACCTGGGCATGAGTGACGGCAGCACTTTTTACGTTATTAGTACGGACGGCGGGTTGGTTGATACACCGGTGGCAGTAACACGGTTTTTGCTCTCGCCCGGCGAACGGGTTGAACTGGTAATTAATCTTACCGGCAAATCGGGTAGCCTCGATTTAAAGGCTTTTAACTCTGCCCTGAACAATACCATTGGCGGTGGCGAAAACTTTTCAAACGGTCCTTTTGCCAATGCACTGGGCCATAAGGATTTTGCAGTATTGCATATTAATATCGGCGCGCAAACTTCTTCGCCCGTAACCAGTTTACCTGCCTGGCTTACCACCAATACTTTTTATAACGCCGACAGTGCAAACCTAACCCGGTTGGTTACCATTACCGATAGCACGGGTGTTACCAATCCGCCTATTTTGGGACCCAACGCATTTATATTAGACCACATGCTTTTTAGCATGACTTATAATAATTACACAGTACCCTATGGCAATACTGAAATATGGCAAATTACTAACTCAACTAATTTTGGGCATCCTTTTCATATTCACGATGTTCAGTTTTATACCCTGAGCGTTAATGGCAGTGCCGCGCCGGCTTACCAGCAAGGCTGGAAGGACGTAATATTGGTAGAAGCCAATGCAACGGTTAAGTTTATTGCAAAGTTTACTGATTACAGCGATACCTTACATCCATATATGTTTCACTGCCATATTGCACTGCACGAGGACGAAGGTATGATGGGACAGTTTATTGTGCAGGACACGGCCTCCGCGGTAAGTACCGGCATTTCAACACTTAATGCTAATGCTACGGATTTTAGTCTCTTTCCAAACCCGGCCGGCGATAAAATTTTTGTAAAGCAGGCAGATGAAGGAAGAAACATTTATTACGCCCGCATTATTGATCATCTCGGCAGAACCTGTTTTATGCTGCCTCGCCCTGATTTACGAAAAGGCTTTGATATCAGCAGTCTTAGTAACGGGCATTATTTTTTACAACTTACCGATGATGCCACCAAATTGAATATTACCAAACCCTTTGTTAAGGAGCAGGTGAAATAATGAAAACTACATTTTTCATATTAATGCTCGTCTTCAAACTCGCCTTGAGCGCTCAATCGGTGCATGTGGGCGATGCCGTGCTTCCTTTCACGCTCAGAAACGTGGATGGAAAAATGGTTTCGCTGAATGATTACCCGCGGGCTAAAGGATTTGTTGTGGTGTTTACTTGTAACCACTGTCCCTTTGCCAGGTTATATACTAAGCGTTTGAATGATTTGAGCAGGACGTACGGACCCAAAGGTTTTGTAGTGCTGGCAGTTAATTCATCCGATAATGTTTTGCTTGAAGGTGAATCGTTCGATAAAATGGTAGCTGAGGCCCGTACACAACATTTGGAGTTTCCTTATCTGCAGGACGAACAGCAAATAGTTGCACGTTCGTTTGGTGCCACACGTACGCCGCAGGCTTTTGTATTGCTGAAGGAAAACGGACGCCTGACGATTGAGTACCAGGGTGCCATTGATGATAACGGCGCCGAACCGGATAAGGTGATTCATCACTACCTGGCTGATGCATTGAACAATCTGTTAAACGGAAAGCCCGTACTGGTAAGTGAAACCAAGTCGGTGGGATGTGCCATTAAGTTGAAGAGCCGGTTGTAAGACGCTGCTTTTATGGTGCGATAATTTTATATGGAATTTGTTTTTATGTATTAAACCTGGCTCACTTCCTTAAGTCATACTGATTTTTCACTTATTAAAAATTAGGGAATGCTCAGATTCATTTACACCTTGCTTTGCTGCGTTGTTTTTTCTGCTTCTTTATTCAGCCAGGCCACTGTCGGCCTTATACAGGAGAACACCGCTGAGGATGGCTACGAATTATTTGCTCCTATAAAAGCCGATACCACGTACCTGATTGATAAATGCGGAAGATTGATACACCAATGGGCCAGCCCTAATTATCCGGGTATGTCGGTTTACCTGTTACCCAATGGTAATCTGTTGCGTTCGGCCAACGTACCCAACGCAATATTTCGTGGTAACGGCGCACAGGGAGGTGCTATTGAAGAATATAACTGGAATAATGACCTTGTTTGGTCGTATACCATATCCAGCGATACACAAACCCAAAACCATGATATATACCCGCTTACCAATGGCAATATCCTGGTGGTTATATGGGAGGCTATAGACAGTAACATAGCAATAGCAGCGGGAAGAAATCCGGCGAAACTGCTGCACCTACTTTACTCGGCTAAAATTGAGGAATTGCAACCGGTGGGTAGCAACCAGGCTAATATTATTTGGCAGTGGCGTTTATGGGACCATTTGATACAGGATTTTGATTCAACAAAAGCTAATTATGGAATTGTTGCCAATCACCCGGAACTGGTAAACTTAAACTGGACTGACTCGGCCGGCGCATCCAAAGACTGGATACACCCGAATGCCGTAACTTATAACCCTGTGCTTGACCAGGTAATTTTGAGTGCCCATAACCTGAGTGAGATTTGGATACTTGACCACAGTACTACTACGGCACAGGCAGCCACCCACAGTGGTGGTAACCATAGCAAGGGCGGCGACCTGTTATACCGTTGGGGAAATCCGCAGGTATATAACCGTGGCACCGCAGCCGATGAGGTTTTTTACACGCAACATAATCCCACCTGGATACCAGCAGGCTATCCTTACGCCGGTAGCATTAGTATTTTCAATAATGGCATAGGCCGGCCCGGGGGCAACGCTTCATCGGCCGATATTTTTACCCCACCGGTCGATTCAAACGGCAATTACCCTATTGATTCGGGCATGCCTTACGGGCCCCTGGCCGAAGCATGGTCTTACCAGGCATCTCCTCCCAACAGTTTTTTTAGCTCGGTTATGGGAAGCGTGCAAATGCTGACGGACGGAAACATTGTAGTTTGTGAAGCTACAGCCGGTAACTTTTTCGAAATAGATTCGAACAAAAATGTGCTGTGGCGCTACATAAACCCTGTTAATGCTGATACCATTCTATCTCAGGGAGGAACGCCTGGTAACAACCAGGTTTTCAGATGCACACAATACGACCCGTCCTTCGCAGGGTTTGTTGGCGATTCGCTTACACCGATGAGCCATATTGAGAAAAACCCCATTTTGACGGCATGCGATAGTGTCGACACCAGTAATACTACCGGCATTAAATCCATTGTTGCGGCTTTTGATATGATGGTATATCCCAATCCTGCGTCCAACCACATAACGATAATTTTAAATACTGATAATGGCCAGGGGAACAGATTTAGTTACAAACTTTACAATGCCACCGGTGCCTTGCTCCAAACACTTGACGCCTTACAAGGAGATGTTGCTTATACTATTGACCTAAGCAGTTACGCTGCCGGAATATATCTGCTACGTGTTAATAATGGTAGCAACGAAATGCTGAAAAAGATTGTAAAAACAAACTAAGGCCTTTAATTTGATGAAGTTTTAAAAGCTGTTTCCCGGCCGGCTTTTCATGCGCAGGTTTTTTCGGTTTTTTACGTCTAACAACTATACCCGAATTTATTAAGCTTTAAACCATTATCATGAAACGAATACCCTTGCTGTTGGCTTTTGCCTTATTTGCCGGCAACTTAAGTGCGCAATACGCCGGTTACCCTATTATTTATACCTGGGTGCGAAACCTGACCAATGCAGTGGGTTATGATAATATTCCATCGAATGTGCTAAGTGTAAAATACGATACCTCCAACGTATACATCGCCGCCGATTGTATTCCGGGTTATGATATAGGGCCATGGACCAGCAATCCTAACACCCCAAGTAATCAGAATTTTGTTTACAAAATAACCCGTAACCCGGTGCGTAACACCGGTACACTTACTACAATCGGTTTAGGGCACACGGGTGTATGGAGCAATGGTGTAAGTGTTTATAATGTGTCCGACGCCATGTCGTATAATAATGCCGGCGTTTGGTATCGCAATGCCTACTATTTTGAGGGTATAAGTTTCGATAGTTGCCTGGGGCACCCTGCCCCGAACGGCGAATATCACAATCACGTCAATCCTATTTGCCTGTACGATGAAACCGACAGCACGCGCCATTCGCCCATTATCGGTTATGCTTTTGACGGATACCCGATATATGGAACCTTTGGTTATGCCAATGCTGACGGTACGGGTGGAATAAAACGAATTACCTCCAGTTATGTGGTGAGCACCGCAACTACCCGGGCCAACGGACCGGCGGTAAGTACCTCGTACCCGGCAGGCTGTTTTCTGGAAGACTGGATATACACCCCCGGAGCCGGCGACCTTGATTCGCTGAATGGAAGATTTTGTGTAACCCCGGAGTATCCCAACGGCACCTATTGTTACTACGCTACCCTGGGGCCGGGCGAAAAGCCAACCTTTCCTTATACCATGTATAAAAATTATTATGGCATAGTGCAAAGCGGCAACGTAAATAATGGCGGACACAATACTGCGCCCACGGGTGACAGCACCTATACTACGCTGTATGTACCAACTATTACTATTACCGGTAGTGCCGACACCATTTGCGCAGGTACAGCGGTAACTTTTATTGCACATATAACAACCGGCGGACCGGGCCCTTTATACGCCTGGTATGTGAATGGGGTAATGGTAGGAACGGACAGCACCTATTCAAGCAGTTCGCTGGTTAATAATGATACCGTTAAATGCATACTTACCAGCAATGCTTATTATGTTACTTCCAATACAGTTACTTCCAATAAAATTGTAGTAACGGTTAAGCCTGTAGTAACGCCAGCGGTTAGTGTTGGTGCTTCTCAAACAACTATCTGCCAGGGTACTAATGTTGTATTTACTGCAACGCCGGTTAACGGAGGCAATGCCACATATCAATGGGTAAAAAACGGAACCGATGTGGGTAGCAACAGCGATTCATATAGTAATGGTTCGCTCAACAATAATGATTCGGTTTGGGTGATTATGACCAGTAGTGCTAGTTGCGCAAATCCGACTACGGCTACCTCGTCCGTAGTAGTTATATCGGTAGCTACTCATCTAACACCAGCTATAAATATTAGCAGCAGTGCCGGCGATACCGTGTGTTCATCAACCCCGGTTACTTTCTCGTCAACTATTAGCAATGGCGGTACTTCACCGGTATATCAATGGTTATTGAACAATGTTGTGGCGGGCAATTCGGCTACATACAATCCGGCCATGTTGAATAATGGTGATGTTGTGCAATGCATCCTTCATTCAAATGCCACATGCGCCACCACACCTACCGATACCTCCAATGCAATTTTAATGCATGTTGTTGCAACACCCGGCACCCCGGCTATTTCGGTAAATACCCCGGTTTGCACCAATGGTAACCTGCAATTAAACACCGACAGTATTAGTAGTGCAACTTATCAATGGACAGGCCCAAACGGATTTACCTCTTCGATACAAAACCCGGTAATTAATAATCCGTCACAGGCCTATAGTGGTAATTACAACTTAGTTGTAAGCGTAGGTTCGTGCAACAGCCAACCGGGGCAGTTAACCGTTACCGTAAATAGTAGTCCCGGCATACCCACTATTACACAGCAAGGCAACGTGCTTGTTTCAAGTGCGGTAAGCAATAACCAGTGGTTGCTGAATGATAATGCCATTAACGGAGCAACCGCTCAGGATTATACGGTATCTTCTGCCTGATGGTATGCGGTGGAGGTCAATAACAGTGCCGGATGCATTAGCGAGTCCGACTCAGTGCTTATCCAACCTACCGGCCTTTCGCAGATTGGTATTGCACAGGTAATTCAAATACTGCCTAATCCTTTCAGTGAATACTTAACTATCAGCGTTAACGGCCACGAGGCCGGTGCCGGGCTTTTGAGATACAGGATAACTGATTACACCGGAAGACTGATTAGCGAAAGCCAATTGCCGGAAGGTGATAATTTGATTGAAATGAGTCAGCAGGCTGCCGGTATCTATTTAATTACAATCTACAGTGCAACGGAGCAAGCTACCTACAAGGTTGTAAAGCTGCAATAACCGGTATTAAGCAACCGGAATGCTTCATTTTATCTCTCCAACCAAACTTATATTGTTTTAGTTGGTAAATATGATTATCTTAGCCTTGTAATTTTAAAGCGAAGAGATGAATACGCGAGAGAAACACATATTGGATATGACAAATTTGAGACGCATGTTAAGGTTGTGTTTTCGCAAAACCCTTAGCATTGCTTAACATTGCTTAGCATTTCTTATCAAAACTTAGCATGGACAGCGCCTTTAATAATAATTTTATGACAATGGTGTCGATTTATAATTAGTGTGGGTTTATTATCGATTGAATTTTGATTGCATGTAGCAGTGCAGCTTTAGCATTTTTAAGCTATCGTTCAATATTCGAAATTGATTTTTAGCTTCGCCACGCAAATTTTTGGAACATGAGCAATACCATACAGTTTAACCGCAATGAAGACGCCATGAAACTGGTGCTGAGCGATTTGAAAAGATTGAGTGAGCAAATTAAGTTGGGCGGGGGCAAAAAAGCAATTGATAAGCACAAAGAAAAAGGCAAGTTAACCGCCCGCGAAAGAATAGAACTATTGTTGGATAAAGGGAAACCTGTGCTGGAAGTAGGGGAGCAGGCGGGTTATGGCATGTATGAAGACCAGGGCGGTTGTCCGGGTGGCGGAGTAGTTGTAGTGCTGGGTTACATTAAAGGCCGCCTTTGCATTGTAGTGGCCAACGATGCTACTGTAAAGGCCGGTGCCTGGTTTCCTATTACTGTAAAGAAGAATTTACGGGCGCAGGAAATTTCAATCGAGAATCGCTTGCCCATTATTTACCTGGTAGACAGTGCAGGGGCTTATTTGCCGATGCAGGATGAAGTGTTTCCTGATAAAGAAGGATTCGGCCGGGTGTTTTACAACAATAGTATTATGAGCGCTATGGGCATACCGCAAATTGCGGCCATTATGGGCAGTTGCGTTGCGGGAGGGGCTTATCTGCCTATATTGAGTGATGAAGCTTTGATAGTTGAGAAAACCGGCTCGGTGTTTCTGGCCGGTAGCTACCTGGTAAAAAGCGCAGTGGGAGAGGACATTGATAACGAAACCCTCGGGGGTGCCACTACACATTGCGAAATATCAGGGGTTACCGATTATAAAATGAAAGACGATGAGGAATGCCTGAAAACCGTGCGCAACCTGGTCGATAAATTTGGTAAACCAGCCGATGCGGGCTTCGACCGTGTTACCCCGGCAAAGCCGGCTTTTCCCGAAGAGGAAATTTACGGGCTTATTCCCGAAACTATTACCAGCCAGTATGATATGCTGGAGGTAATTAAGCGTTTGGTAGATAACTCGGAAATTGAGCAGTATAAAGAGGGCTATGGAAAGAGTATTATTTGTGGATATGCCAGGGTTGATGGTTGGGCGGTAGGTATTGTAGCCAACCAGCGTGAGGTGGTGAAAAGCAAAAAGGGTGAAATGCAGTTTGGCGGTGTTATCTACAGCGACTCTGCTGATAAGGCCGCCCGGTTTATTATGAACTGTAACCAAAAGAAAATTCCATTGGTGTTTTTACAGGATGTAACCGGTTTTATGGTTGGCAGCCGTAGCGAGCAGGGCGGAATTATTAAAGATGGGGCCAAAATGGTGAATGCGGTTTCAAATTCCGTAGTACCTAAATTTACCATTGTAGTGGGTAATAGTTATGGTGCCGGCAATTACGCCATGTGTGGTAAGGCCTACGACCCGCGTTTAATTTATGCCTGGCCAACTTCGCGCATTTCGGTAATGGGTGGCGATCAGGCCGCTAAAACTTTGTTGCAGATACAGGTGTCGACCTTGAAAGCGAAAGGACAAGTAATATTGCCTGAAGACGAAAAGAAATTACTGGACGATATTAAAGCTAAATATTCGAAGACACTCGACCCAAAGTTTGCTGCGGCCCGTTTATGGACCGACGGCATTATTGATCCGGCTGATACGCGCAAAGTAATTTCAATGGGTATTGAGGCAGCTAATCAATCGCCTATTACAAAGCCATTTAGTGTGGGGGTTATACAAACATAACCGGGTAGAACTTCGTTAAAGTTTGAAAAGAGGGGTACTAACATACCCCGGCGGAGCGTTACTTTAGTTTTGGTGGGATTTTGAATAACTTTACTTAAGAAAACTTGGAGCGATGAAGAAGTTAGTTTTGGGATTAATAATAACAACAGGAGTGTTTATTGCTACGGCCTTTGTGGTAAAACCGGCAGGTAAACCCGAAAAAGAGGGCATTAAGTGGATGACCTGGAACCAGGTATTGGAAGCTGAAAAAACTCAACATAGAAAGGTTTATGTGGATGTGTATACCGGTTGGTGTGGCTGGTGCAAACGCATGGACGCCTCTACCTTTACCGACCCGGTTATTGTGAATTACGTGAATGATAACTTTTACGCCATTAAGTTTGATGCAGAAACGAGGGAGAGTATTCGTTTCGGGGGCAAGGAGTACAAATATATTTCTCAGGGTACTCAGGGATATAATGAATTGGCCGCTGAAATACTAAACAACCAAATGAGTTATCCTACCTCGGTTTACTTTGATGAAAATCTGGAGCAGATTTTAACTGTCCCCGGCTACCAGGATTCCAAATTTTTTGAAGCTATGATAAATTTTGTGGGTACCGATAATTATAAAACCGTCAAGTTTGAAGATTTTCAAAAGAGTTTTACCGGGAAAGTAAAATAATAAAATAAAGACCCTCCTGTTGTAAATTCGGTCAATTTAGCTTGCCTCATCGTGAAATCATTGCCATTTTTTAGTGTCATCATACCCACTTATAATCGCGCCGACCTGTTACCAAAGGCCATTGACAGTGTTTTAAAACAAAATTTTAGAGACTGGGAATTAATTATAGTTGATGACGGCTCTACCGACAACACCGTTGAAGTGGTAAGAAGTTTTAATGACGCGAGGATAAGATATGTTTATCAGACCAATGCCGAACGCTGCGCTGCACGGAACAACGGAATAACGCATGCTCTGGGCAAATACATCTGTTTTTTGGATAGCGATGACTATTACCTTTCTGAAAGGCTGCAATTACTTTATAAGGAGCTTGAGGGCAGAGGCTGGCTCGCGGCAATGTTGTATACCGGGTTACTTATTGAAAAGTCCGCCAAAGTGGCCAAGGCCGATATTAATTATGTGGAAACCAATAATGTTTTTGATAACATAACAGAGCATATAATTCATAGTCAACAGGTATGTATCGACCGGGCAATTTTGGAGGAGTTTAAATTTGACCCGCAATTTAGAATTGGGGAGGACATGGAATTATGGTTGAGGATAGCTCAAAAATACCCGGTTATTTACATTGATGACCAATTTACCGTTGTTGTGGTTGAACACGACGAGCGTTCTGTAAATGTGGCCCGGTACAATTCGGGTGCTGAACAGTTACGATTATATCAGTATATTTTTGCTGATACACATTCCGGGAAAAGAATATCCAAAGATGTTCAATTATTTATGCTGGCTGGTGCTTATCACGCTATAGGCTGGTATCACATTCACCAGGGTAACCGGTGGGTGGCCGCTAAAGCTATCTTACAGGCTTTAAATGTAGATAAGCATTCAGATTGGTCAAAATTCCGAATCAATATTCTTCTGAAGTTGATTACGCTCTCTTCTATGGAGAAAGTAAAGGCCCTGATAGATTACAATTAATTCAATTATTGTAAAAGTATTTTGACAATATCACCAACCTTAATAGGCCGGTTTTGAAGTTCTTTGTTATCTGCTTTCAGTTTGTCAATGGTTTCTCCCTCGTAGTGTTTTGCAATGCTCCAGAGCGTATCACCGGGCTGAACCACGTGGTAAATACAGTTACAACTTTTATCAAGTTGAATAACATTGGTATCCTTCACATTAGCGGTACTGATGGTATCCGCAATAGTATCGGGTTTAGTTGCAATTTCAGTATTGGCCAATGAAGTTTGCCCTTGATTTTTAAGGCTGTCAGTTTTTGGCTTCTCAAGAACCTTATTGCTGAAAGCCTGAGCATAGCTTGCCGATGGGGCTGAGTTGTAGGTAGTAATAACCAGTTTCAAGGACTCTCCAGCATACACATAGCTGTTTTTTAATCTATTCCATCTTTTGATGGAACTTTCAGTCAGGTTATAGCGGGCCGCAATTTTTGCAAGCGTTTCGTGGCTTTTTACTTTATACCATATAGTTTTGGTGCTGGCCGTCATTACAGGCATGGCATTCTGAATAATTTGTGTGGTGTCATTCATAATAGCCGCCTGTTTTGAAACAAACAGGGCAAAATAGTTGATGGGTAAATTCAGGCCGTATCCTTTCTCCGTGTATGGAATGATCCCTGCCTTCAATCCCGGATTTAGAAACTGCAGCTCTTCAACCGGAATACTTAATACATCCGAAATATGCTTTAAACTCACCTTGGCTGTAATCATCACGGTGTCAACCGCGTATAATTCGCGCTTGGGTTCCGCTGAAACGAGCTTATAATCCTGGTAGTAATTCATTACGTAGGCAAGTGCTATATAGGTGGGCACATAGCTTCTGGTCTCTGCTGGTAAATACGGGGCAATAGCCCAGAAATTCTTGACACCGCCGGCCCGGGCAATAGCTTTGTTTACAGTTCCGGGGCCTGAATTATAGGCCGCTAAGACCAACTGCCAGTCACCATAAAAATCGTATAGTTTCTTTAAAAAGTCCGCTGCTGCCTCGGTCGCCTTCACCGGGTCTCTGCGCTCATCAATGTACGAGTTTATATTGAGGCCATACTGGGTCCCGGTATAATACATCAATTGCCATAACCCCGTTGCGCCGGCAGGAGACACTGCCACAGGGTTAAACGCCGATTCAACAATTGGCAGATACTTTAATTCAAGGGGTATTCCTTTCTTATCAAGTATCTCCTCAATTACAGGAAAATAAATTTGCGAGTTCGCCAGGCAACTTGACATAAGGCCTCTTCTGCGGTAGGCAAAGAAGTCAATAAACTGTTTTACCGCCGGATTGTAGTTCATCGGTATAATGGACGGAATAAGCTTCAGCTTTTCCTTAATCTCATCTTCTGTGTATTTAGGAATGGCATCATAGGGCATGTTAATGCTGCTGGCCAGTGCGGCATCGTTTACAAACAGCTTATCGCGGGTAAACATAGCCAGCGACATGCTGTCTAAGCGGCAAATAACAGGGTCAATACAGCTGGTCTGGGCCGAATCGGTAAAGTTGTAAAAGGAATATGCCGGAGTAATGAGGGCCGAAGCAGACAGCAAAACTACGATAGTCCAGAATTTATTCATCACGGGCTAAGGGGTTTTAAATGCTAAGATAACGTTTTCCGAACAAAGAAAATTTCACTATCCGCGAAAAAGTAAACATTGAAGTTAAAATAGGGCACTATGGCCAAAAATGAAATGAAAAAGCGCCTGTTTTAGCTAAAACAGGCGCTTTTAAAAGACGTTAAAATTTCCAAATCCTAGTTATGCAGGAATTGAGCTGCATAAGGCGGTACGTTTAAAATAGTAACCGTGTATTGGAAATAATAAGGACTTACATATGAAATTGAGTCTTGTGTAAATGTAACTGGTATTGGCGCTCCGGTAGTTCCGGTTACCAGGGTTTTAATTTGAGCTACTGAAATTGTTGAGTCGCTCTTTATTACCATTACATCTGCATCACCGTACAAATCTACGTTTGGATGATAAAATAAAGCTCTTGATACCAGTTGTAATGAATCGGTATAACCGGCATTATCGGTATAGTTGCCACTTATATCAATTGGGCCGTTATAATTGGTAACACCTACACCTCTGAAAACCTGTACCTGATTTTGGAAGCCGTTTTTGTTTGTGGCGGTATAAACCAAAAAGTAAGCTGAGTCCTTTGAGGTGTTAACCGACATGGTAAGCGTTCCGCTTTCACCGGTAACCGTATCCTTCCAGGTTGCACCCGGGTCAGTCCAGGTTCCGCCGCGGTTAATAGTTACAAACTGCGGTCCGTTCAATGTAACCACCGGAAAACTCACTTGCGCTACGTGCGAAGGGTAATTGTTTTCTTTCTTACAGCCAAACATGCTAAGGCAGGCTAAAGCTGTTAATATGGATATTATTCGTTTCATTTCTTTTCTGTTTAAATGATTAAGGATTTACGTCCCACCAAACCGGTGCGGTAATAGCTTGTTCTCCTGGGAAATTGGTATTGTCGTTAAGTTCCGCACTTGGGTAAACTAACCTTTCAGGGAACTTACCCGGAGCAGCTTGTGTTGCCTGAGACACCGTAAAGAAACTTGGCGTATGAGGATTAGTCCTTCTCCATTCGGTCCACGCTTCAAAGTTCTGATTGCCGCACATCGATAACCATTTTTGAGTCCAGATAAAGTTTAGTTGCCCTGCTGTTCCACTTGCTGAAGCCCAGTTCACAGAATCGCTCATCATATAAGCAGAAACACTGGCTGTTGAAGAGTTTGTCCATGAGGCAAATGAAGCAGTAATTCCTGCAGTGTAAAGCGAACCGGCAGTACCTGAAACGCCGTAAAGGGTATAACCGTCTACTAAAGCTTCCGCCTGAAGAAAATCACTTTCAGAGGCCGTCATAAGTCTTTGAGTAGTGGTGGGGGAGATTACCTCAGTTCCTATTGAAGCAAAAGTATTTGGTTGACCACTTAATGCCTTGTAATCACCTTGTAATTCACCCGAATAAACGCCGGGTGTACCAGGATTCGGCGCATAGAAATCAGCAATGCGTGGGTCATTTAAAGCTAACATGTAATTAATCGTAGTTGCACTGGCGCACAGGTTCTGAACTTGCAGGTAAACCTGGGTAGCATATAAAGGAAATTGTTGAAAGGTAACGGCCTGGTAATGTAAAGTAGCATCATCGCCCCCCATGTCAGAACCCGGAGTGGTTGGCGCCGCCGAAATAAAAGAAGCGGCAGGGAAACCGTAAAGTGCATTATTAGCCGATTCGGTCGTCATAGTCGCATTTAGTTTTGCAAAGCCTGTATTTGCTCTAGCCTGGTTTTTATAATACTCTCTTAAGTAAACTTTCATTAATAAAGTATTCGCAAATTTCTGCCATTGAATCATCGACGCGTCCGCTGAACCTGCTCCGAGATAGGTATCTGATGAACCGGGGTAAATCAGGTCTTCCATCGGCGAAGGATAATTCAGGTTCATGGTCTTAAGTCCACTATAAACCCATGATTCTATACTGTCATAAACCTGCTGCCCGGGGTCAAATGAAGGTGCAAGGTTAGCGTTTCCCTTCAGTGCGGTTGAGCATGGAACATCTCCCCATCCGTCGCAAAGCAATTGGAAATCATATGCTTTCATGAAATAAGCAATGGCTGCATAGTTTAGGTGGCCGGTATCTGCGTTAGCTATAATGTAATTCAGGTTGGTAGCGCTGGTAAACAAAGCCTGCCAAACATTGTCATTATCATTAGGCACATTCAGGTACGAATCAAAATTGCCGTACTGGCTCCCATAAGTAGGGTCCTGGGTCCAGTACTGAGCCCAAAGGCCACCATAAATGCCCAATGTGTTACCCACCATATAGCCAATGTTAGCCTCACAGGTCGGAAGTACCAAACTTACCGGAACTGATGCCGGATAGTTTGGATTTGTATTTACGTTCAAAAATTTATCCTTCTTACAGTCCGCAAGCAACAGCGTCAGGCTCAGAAGAAATAATACTTTCGAATATTTTATTATGTTTTTCATATCTGAAGTATTTTTATGTCTTTTAAAAAACCACTGTAAAACCACCACCAAAATTGCGCGTTGAAGGAATATTGTAAAACTCATATCCCTGAACCGGGCCTGCACCGCTTGAGCTAACTTCAGGATCACCCATCGTATTAGCTTTCGGAGTCCAAATCCACAGATTCGACGCAAATGCTTTGATTGACACACCGGTAATGGCCTTGGTTTTTGCCAGCACTTTAGCCGGAAGTGAATAAGTAAGCGAAATTTCTCTCAGCTTAATAAATGATGCAGGCAGAATTGCGTATGATGGAATGGTTGAAGCTGCATACCAGTAATTAAATGCCCCTACTTTGGTAGTGTTGGTGTGGTAGCCGGCATTGTCTCCGGTTCCTAAATACACTGAATTAGGTGCAACAAATGGAACACGGTCATTATACGCGGTCGATATATCATGCCCGTCGAATAACTGAAGCACGTATGAATTAGAATAGAACTGTCCGCCTTCGTTTCCACCAAAAAGGATATTAAATTTCAATCCTTTGTATGATAATGAAGTACCGATACTTCCAATCCAGGTTGGCTGATAGTTACCTAATACTTCTGGTTTGGTAATTTGTAATGGAGTTCCTACACCGCTGTCAACTACCATTTGTCCGGCAGAGTTTTTCAGCAGGCCCGCTCCATAAAAACTTCCTAATGGCTGACCTTGTTGAACTACCACCGGAACGGTTGCTGAACCACCTAAAACTATCTGGTTAGAACTGTTTGACACCTTCACAACATCACTGTAGTTTTTAGAGAATGATCCAAAAACCTCCCATTTAAAGCTGTTTTTGAGACTTACCGGCACAATATTTACGTGCAATTCAACTCCTTGATTTAATAGCACCCCGGCGTTAATTACTTCGTTGTCATATCCGGTACTTGGTGCAATAGGAACTGTAAGAATTTCGTTCTTGGTCAGGTTGTGGTAATAAGTAAAGTTTACTGATAAACGATCATTCAAAAATGATAAATCCAAACCTACTTCCTCATCCGTTGAAATTTCCGGCTTCAGATTAGGATTGTTTAATGTAGTTCCTAATGAATAACCAGGAATTGCCGAGTTAGCAAGTGAGTAATAAGGACTGTTAATATTTGTATTTACATAATTATCGCTAATGCCTCCAGGTACAAAGTAATTGGTAAGGCTGTAAGGAGGAGCATCTTTACCAATTTGAGCTACATTGGCCCTTAGTTTACCATATGACAGAATCATTGGGTTGATTTTCTTCTTTCCAAGTTCAGTGAACACTAATGAACCGCTGGCTCCGCCATAGAAATAAGAACGGTCGTTAAGCGGTAAGGTTGAAGAGTTATCATTACGACCTGATAATTCAAAGAACAGGAAGTTCTTATAACTGATGTTCATATCTGCATAAGCAGCCAGCAAGCGGTTTACAAAAAGTTGATTGTTAAGCGTTGGTCTGGCTGCAGAGTTATTGAAATTGTAATCTCCAGGTATTACAAGTCCGTTCGTTTCTCCGTAAGTATTTTTAAGTGTATTGCTATAAATGTTATTGGCAACCATAAAGCTGAAACCTACATCATGCTTAAAATCTTTATGGAAAGTAGCCATCAAATCCGAGTTGATGTTATCAACTGTATAACGGTCCTGGTCAAATTTGCCGATATAGGTGGTTGGCGTCGGGCTAAGAGACGTTTGGCCCTGGTAATAATAAATAGGGTAGAAGGAATATGAATTCCAATCCTGTTCGCGGGTATCAGTATAAATATCTGCCCCAAAGCGCTCAGTAATAGTCAACCATTTGGTCGGTCTGAATTCTGCATTTACGTTCGAAATAAATCGGTCGACATTGTCAGTTGTATTGAATTCTTTCAAAGCCCAGTAAGGATTTGGATAGAATGGATCATAGAACTGAGCCGGTTGGTTAAATGGATTGTTAAGGTCTTTCAATTCCTGAACAGGAATATCACGCGGGGTATTCAATAGCAAATTCCAGGTGCCTTGCACTTGCTGGCTGCTAATAGGTAATTGGCTATTGGTGTTGGTGTAATTAAAGGATGCTGTAACTGTTATTTTATCCCCAAACTCGTGCGATGCATTTACTCTCAGCGAGTTTCTCTGGTATCCCGTAGTAGGAACTATACCATTGTATTTAACGTTGTTATACGAAACATAATAACTGCTATTGGCATCTCCACCTTGTATCGAAATATTTGAATTATAGGTACCGCCTATATTAAAGAACGAAAGCAGGTTATTAGGCAAATCACTATATGGTTTAACCCTTATTAACTGTGTCCCGTTCGGCTGAACTACCGGTGTGCCCCAATACATAGGTTGTCCGTTAAAAGCCGGTCCCCAACTCCAGTTTTGACGGGTATCGTAATAGGCGTTACCGAAATTATCTTCGCTGCCTTGCCCAAATTGGTTTTGCTCGGTAGGCATTTTAAGCGGTGTTTGGCCCGATATATTTTCGCTAACGGTTACTTTAAACTTCCGGCCTTCAGTGCCTGGTTTTTGTTTACCGCTTTTAGTAGTGTAAAGTATGGCTCCGTTACTTCCTCTCTGGCCATAAAGCGCCACTGCGGCTGCTCCATTCAATACGGTTACGCTTTCTACGTCTTCAGGGTTAATATCATTTGCACGGTTTCCTGCATCGTATCCATTGTTCAAAATGTCGGCAAAACCGAAATTTGAGTTATCAATAGGCACACCATCCACCACAATCAATGCGTTGTTGTCCCCGGTAAGCGAAGAACCACCGCGCAATACCACACGGGTCGAACCACCTGGCGCACCCGATTCGTTGGTAATTTGGATACCTGCAACTTTACCCTGCAAAGCATCAAGGGCAGAAACCGGTGAAGCCTCATTTAATTGAGCACTTCCCACGGTAGTAGTTGCGTATCCAAGGCTTCGTTGCTCCCTCTTTACTGCCTGTGCAGTAACGATAACCTCATCAAGGCCCATTACGTCTTCTTTTAGCGTAACATTGAAGTTGCCTTTTGCAATTTCAACGTCTTCCGTTTTGAAACCGATGTATTTTATCTCAATAAAGGTGTTAGCCGCTGGTACGGAAATTTGAAATTTGCCATCAGCATCGGTAACAGTACCAATTGAAGTTCCCTTTACACCCACCGAGGCGCCAATAACCGGCTCCCCTTTGTTGTCTTTCACTGTACCTTGAATTACATTGGTGGTTTGTGCACTCAGCCAACTGAATGCAAAAACCAACAAAAATGCCAAGGTGGCATTTAGTACATGTTTTTTCATGTTTGTTATTATTTGGTTAATTAATAGATTATCGCAACGGCAAAGTAAATAGATTTTGAGAAAATTTAAAGTCCCTTAACATATAATTGTTGAAAAAGACTTTTTTTACCGGCTTATGACATTGTTTTTTCAGCATTATGCAAAGAATTGATTATTAAGCCATCAATTGACTGTGTAAAACTTTTACTGATAAGTTTGGGTATTTTCCGTCGCAGGCTTAAAAAAAAGGCCCTGGCTAACTGATAAATGCAATGAATCTATCTAAGTAATTTAGAAGCAGCCAGGTAAGTTTTATCAGGGTAATATATAAAGAGGCAACTGCCGTCTTTAATGGCATTAATGATTTTTTCATGCATTCCGAAAGGCACTGCCGGGCAACCCCAGCTTTTACCAAGCCTGCCATATTGATCGATAAAAGCATCGCAAACATAATCGGCACCATGCATCACTATGGCTCTTTCTTCTGCCCGGTCATTAAATCCTGGTTCTACACCGCTCAGTTTTAACCCCAATCCATGCGAACCCTCATAGGCTTCACGGGTGATATAAAACCCCAGGCTGCTTTGCAGCGATGAGGGCTTGTTTGAGAAATACCGGGCAAACTCATCGCCTGTATTTTTGCCATGGGCTACCAGGGTGTTAAATAGCAAAGTACCTGCAGTAAGGTCAATAACGTAAAGCCTTTTTTTGTTGGACGACTGGGTAAAGTCGCAAATTGAAATAATGTCCTTCGATATATCACCCTGGCTTCTCAGTTTCGACCAACCCTTTATAGCCAGGCGGAATGCTTTCTCACTAAGCCCTAACTCACCTAAATTTAATTGAGAATAAACCTGCATCGGATTGGTTGCCACCCCGGATATATTATTAGCCGGCTCAAACCCGCCCGAAGTAATACCCGTCTCTGATACAGAGGTCAATACCACCGACACCGATAAAAGCATTAAAGCTACACTAAGGGTGGAAATAAGTTTTCTTACCGGCTGCATTACCTTTATTTATTACGCAAAGATAAACGATTTGGTGCGCATTGAAATTGCATTGGCTTAGTTTTAACAGCGATTGGTATATTAAGTAATGTCTTTAATAAAGACCAGCGGTTAAGTCAAGGGCAAGGGGGGGGTATACCTTTTTAAAAAATGGGTATTGATTATCAATTAATTAACTAGCGATTTCGGAAAAAAGGTATACCCCCCTGTGTTTTTAAATATATACCGCGTTCATTTTGAGCCAACTAATTTATTATAAAAAAATATACTGGTTAAGCCCTTCTTTTTATACCGCAAAAGCACATTATTTTGAATGTTTTTACCCCAGAATTTCGCAAAAAAAAGAGGCCATCCGGAATAAGATGGCCTCTTTTTTTAAAATATTGTGTTTTAACTATGCTTCAGCAACCACTGCACCGGGAACAACATGAACAAATCTTCTGTCGTTTTTACCATATGTGAATTTTACCACCCCTTCAACTACTGCAAAAATAGTGTGGTCTTTACCAATATCAACACCTTTACCAGGGTGATAATTAGTACCGCGCTGGCGCAAAATGATATTACCAGGTATAGCTGCATCGCCACCAAATAATTTAATACCAAGACGTTTACTGTGTGAGTCGCGACCGTTCTTTACTTTACCTTCACCTTTTTTATGTGCCATAACTTAATTCAGAATTTAATATTCAAGATTTTAAATTTTTAGGAGCTCAAGAT